>Ga0075163_10000347_pt1 | contig 58782 bp, 47 predicted proteins | sample JI1023141ADNA_FD_71478 | JGI IMG/M metagenome (GOLD analysis project Ga0075163, IMG submission 71478) | Wastewater effluent complex algal communities from Wisconsin, to seasonally profile nutrient transformation and Carbon sequestration -... | ecosystem: Engineered > WWTP > Effluent > Algae... | reverse complement strand
CGCGCGGTCACGCCGCGTCGATCGCGATCGCGTGGGCCCGCAGCGCGTTGGCCGCCGCGACCGCCTCGGCGGTGGTCGGCCGGGCGGCGGCGTCGACGGCGCCGAGCTGGGCCAGGTGGGCGTCGACCGCCCGCGCCAGCTCCGGATCGACGCCGGCGACCGTCGCCGCCGGCAGCCGGAAGTCGTCGGCGGCGCGCGCGCCGGCCATCAGCTGCTCGCGCGACCACGGGTGGCGCCCGGTGAGCATCTCGTACAGCACCACCGCGGCGGCGTAGAGGTCGTCGGCCGGCACCGGCGGCAGGCCGCGCCGCTGGTCCGGGCTCATGTACGCCAGCGTGCCGACCGCCTCGCCGGCCGGCTTGCCGCGGCTGGCCTCGGCGCCGGTCGCGCCGTGGGCGTCGGGCAGGTGGGCGACGCCGAAGTCGCCGAGCATGATCTCGACGCCGGCCTGATCGGGATCGCGGCGGAACATCAGGTTGCCCGGCTTGAGATCGCGGTGGACCACGCCGCGGCGATGCGCGGCGGCCAGCGCCGACAGGATCTGCACGTGGCGCTCGATCCCGCGCCGCAGCGTGCGCGCGCCGCGCTCGCGCAGCAGGTCGCGCAGCGTGCCGCCGGCCGCCAGCTCGAGCACCAGCCGCCGCGACTTCTCCTCGAGATCGAGCACCGCGACGACGTTGGGGTGGCGCAGCGACGCCATCAGCCGGGCCTCGCCGAAGAACCGCTCGACCGCCTCGGCCTGGCCGGCCGCGGCCAGGTGCGGGTGCAAGAGCTTCACCGCGACGTCGCGATCGAGCTCGGCGTCGCGCGCCAGGTAGACCACGCCGGTGGCGCCGCGGCCGAGCTCGCGCACCAGCCGGTAGCGCGCGCCGGCGCCCACGCCGACGACGTCGGCGCCGGCGATGGTCTCGCCGGCCGACGGCGCGCTGAGCCCGCGCGCGGCGCGCAGCCGCTCGACCCGGGCCCGCACGTTGGGGTAGTCGACGTCGCGCGCCAGCACCGCCTCGTAGTGGCGCAGCGCCTGGCCGTCGTCGCCGAGCTTGCGGTAGTGCTCGGCCAGGAGGTAGTGGGCGCGCACCGCGTGGGCGTCGCTGGCGGTCAGCGCCTGCAGGTGGGCGACGCCGCGCTCGAGCTCGTGGCGCGCCTCGAGGCGATCGACCAGCCGCGCGCGCAGCGCGGTGATCGCCGCGGCCGGCGCGTCGGGCACCGCGATCAGCTTCTCCATCCACTCGGTGGCCAGCCGCTCGTGGCCGCGCTGCCACAGCGCGTCGAGGTGCGCCAGCGTGTCGACCGCGGCCAGCTCGTCGAGCCGGCGGCCGTCACCGCACGCGGTGGTCAGGGTCTCGAGCCAGGCGTCGTCCTCGTCGCGCAGCACCGCCGGCTCGCTCGGCGGCAGCGCCGCCGGCGCCGGCTTCTTGCCGAACCACCGCGACCACAGGCTCACGCCGACACGTCCACGGTGACGCCGTCCCAGGCCAGCACGTCGCCGACGATCAGCTGGACCCGGCCGGCGCCGATGCGATCGTCGCCGAGCGTGAACGGCCCGGCCGGCCGGCCCAGCCACGGCGCGCCCGCGGTGAACGCCACGTCGCACGCCAGCCCGGCCGGCGCGAGATCGATCGGCTGATCGGGCCGGCCGATCACCAGCCGGCGCCCGCGATCGAGGCCGCCGGCCACCCGCAGGTACGCGACCCCGGCGAGCACCTCGACCTCGAGCCGGCAGTCCTCGCCGAGCTCGACGACGCCGCGGCCCGCCAGCGGCACCTTGCCGGCCACCGGCAGCCCGCCGATCAGCGTGCCGTTGCGCGAGCCGGCGTCGCCGATCGTGAAGCCGTCGGCGCCGACCGCGATCTCGGCGTGGCGGCGCGACACGCCGCCGGCGCGCAGCGGCAAGTCGCACACCGCGTCGCGGCCCAGCGCCACCAGCGGCCGGACGCTGACGATCACCGCGTCGCCGCCGCGCGGCCGCAGCTCGACCCGGCCGCCGCTGATCAGATCGGCGGTCAGCGCGTCGAGCACGCGCTGGCGATCGTCGGACGGCTCGGCGGCGAGGCAGCGGGCCAGCGCCGCGCGGGCGTCGCCGCGGCGGCCCAGTCGCCGGTGCAGCTCGTAGTCGGCGAAGGCGTCCTTGGCCGACTGCTCGGCGGTGGCGCGGCGCTCGTCGGCGGCGAGGGTGTCCTCGACGCGATCGATCAGGCCGGCGTCGGAGTAGGCCTGGGCGGCGCCGGCCAGCTCGCCGATCGCGGCCAGCGCGTCGCCGGCCTCGCGGTGCGCGCCGCCGGCCACGAGCAGCGCGGCGGCCTCGCGGACCCGCTCGCGATCGCGCGCGGTGGCGATGCCCTCGGCCTTGGTCTTGGCGTACAGCGCGCGCCCGAGCGCCGCCGACGCCTGCGCGACCAGCGCGGGCTCGTCGCCGGCCCAGTGGACCGCGTCGCGCAGCGCGGCCAGCTCGGCGGCGCGATCGGCGGCGCGCGCGGCCCGGGCCAGGTGCATGCGCACCGCGCCGGCGCGATCGCCAGCCAGGCCGTAGTGGGTCGCGGCGGTGTCGGGATCGCCGGCGGCCTCGGCGGCGCGCGCGGCGCGTAGGTCGGTCGAGAACAGCTGGCGGAAGATGCCCACGCGGAGGACGATTATAGCCCCACGCCCGCGCCGGCATCGCCCCGGGAGCGCGTCACGGCAACGCGGCGCCGAACCGCGCCTGGTACTCGGCGGCGAGCTGGGCCTTGGCCGCGGCGTCGCCGGCGCGGTCGAGCGCCTTGCCGAGCGCGCGGTAGGCCTGCGCCAGCTCGGGCTCGGCGGCGATCGCCGCGCGCAACGACGCGATCCCGGCCGGCAGCTTGTTGCTCTGCGCCAGCATCACGCCGCGCAGGTACAGGGCCCAGGCCGCGCCGCTCCACGCCGCGATCGCCTGATCGCACAGCTTGCGCGCCGTCGGCACCGCCTGCTGGCGCAGCGCCAGGTCGCACTCCGCGGCGAGCAGGCCGGGGGCGCCGCGCCAGCGCTTGCTCGCGGCCTTCGCCAGCCGCTTCGCGTCGGCGAACTTGTCGGCGTAGATCGCCGCGAGCAGATCGCGCACCGCGCCGACGTAGGCCGGCTCGTCAGCCGGCGCGACCCGCCCGGGGTTGCCGCCCGGCGGCAGGCCGTAGCGGCCGCGCGTGCGCAGCGCCCACGCCAGCACGTCGGCGCCGACGCCCGGCTGGCGCTGTTCGGCGGCGCGCGCGGCGCGCTCGGCGTCGGTCACCAGGCCGAGCGCGACGTACGCCTCGGCCGCCTGCATCCACACCGCGACCCGCTCACCGGCGACGCCGTCGAGCGCCGCCAGCTGCGCGCGCGCGCCGGCGAGGTCGCCCGCCGCGGCCAGCGCGCCGGCCAGCACCAGCGGCGGGCGCGGATCGTCGGGCGCGACGTCGGTGACCCGCTGGCACGCCTTGCGCGCGCCGTCGTCGCCGGCGCCGTCGCGCGCCACCCGCAGCTCGCAGATCGCCATCCGCACGTCGGCCGAGGCCGGGTACGCCGCGGCGATCGCGTCGAGCTCGGCGAGCGCCTCGCCGAGCTTGCCGGCCTGGGCCAGCCGCCGCGCCGCGAGGAGCTGCTCGTTCGCCGCGCCGGCCAGCCCGACCGACGCGCCGCCGCTGGCGTCGACCAGCACCCGCAGCGCCGCCAGGAACTCGCCCTTGGCGTCGTCGTCCCAGCCGCCCCACGGGTTGCCCTCGAAGTAGGTGGTCAGGCGCGCGGCGAGCGTGCGCACGTCGAAGCTGGCCCGCGGCACCAGCCAGGTCTCGAGCGACAGCTGCATGATCGCGCGGCTCGGCTCGGACAAGGTCGCCATCTCGGGGCTGTACACCGCGGCCAGGAGCCACGTCGGATCGTTCTCGTGGGGCGCGCCCAGCGTGTGGGCGAGCTCGTGCAGCAGCACGACGGTCTGCTTGTGGCGGCGCCGCGCCAGGTGGACGCGCTCGCGCTCGGCGTCGCTGGTGTCGGGGAACAGCTGCGTGAACGCCTTGCGCTCGGCGCCGTCGGCGTAGCCGCGCACGACGAGGTGGCGGCCCAGCGGCCGGGCCACACCGAGCTCCTCGAAGGTCCCCTCGACCAGGCTCAGCGCCGACGCGTAGCCGATCACCCAGTCGACGTCGTCGCCGGGATCTTGGGCCTCGAGCGCGGTGAGCACGTCGCCCAGCTTGCGATCCGCCGAGCGCGCCGGCCACGGCTCGATCGCCTTGGCCTCGAGGCGGATGCCGACCGCCGGCACCAGGAACTGGTTGGCCTCGTCGAGCTGCTCCTCGATCTGCTGGCGCCAGTGCAGCGTCCCCGCGCGGTAGTCCTCGTCGACCCACACCCGCACCCGCGCGGTGCGCGCGTCGCCCGGCACCGGATGCACCACCTCGAGCCCGGCCGGCAGCGCCTTCTGCAGGCTGCGCCGCTGGAGCTCCTTCTCCTTGGCCGCGTTCGAGAACGCGTTGGTGTAACAGCCGGCGGCGAGGGCCGCGATCGCACACAGGGCAGCGGCGCGCATCGAGATGCGCCGTAGGCTAGCAGGTCACGCCGCGAGCTTCGACAGCGCCGGATCCGCGGCCAGCGAGTTGCCGTGGCGGAGCAGCACCGGCGTGCCGGTCCACGCGAAGCCGAGCAGGTAGTCGTCGCCGTCCTCGCGGCGCCACTGCACGCGGGCCTTGAAGCGGTAGGTCAGGCCCAGCTCGACGTCGTCGATCACGATCTCGACCGCGCTGCCCAGCTCGGCGTACGGCGCGCCGCCGCACACCATGCCGCCCGGGCCGATGTCGTCGACGGTGATCGCGTCGTGCAGCTTGCCGCCGCGGACCACCGCCGGCAGCCGCACGGCCTCGCGGCGGAAGCGCCGGCCGTCGACCGCCGGGTGGGCGTCCTCGGCGAACGCCGCCTCGAGCGCGGTCAGCGCCTCGATCTCGTCGAAGCTGAGCCCCGCCCCCGACGCAGCCTTCCCCAGCAGCAGCCGGTATTGGTAGACGCGGTCGAGCGCGGTCATGCCCGGATCTAGAGCAAGGCCCGGGCCACGGGATCGCCGACCCCGGCCCGCGGTTAACCGGCGGAGATCACAGATCGGGGGAGGGGGGATGGCGGATCGGCTGGCCGGGTTTGTCGTCACCAGGGGTGCGTCGACCTCGCCACATTGACAGGCCGCCCGCGCACCCGCGATGGTCCCGATCACCTCCGTGGATCTCTTTGCCCAGAACGCCGCGGCGCGCCGCGTCGGACAGCCCCTCGCCGAGCGCATGCGCCCGCGATCGCTGGCGGAGTTCGCCGGCCAGGAGCACCTGCTCGGCGCCGGCAAGCTCCTCGGCCAGCTCGCCGCCGGCCGGAACATCCCGTCGCTGTTGTTGTGGGGCCCACCTGGGACCGGAAAGACCACCCTGGCGCGGCTGGTCGCCGAGGCGATCCGCGCACACCTGGTGACCCTGTCGGCGGTCGACGCCGGGGTCAAGGACGTGCGCGAGGCGGTGGCCGAGGCCGCCGCCCGCCGCGATCAGTACGGTCGCCGCACCGTGCTGTTCATCGACGAGATCCACCGCTTCTCGCGGACCCAGCAGGACGCGCTCCTGCCCCACGTCGAGGCCGGCACGGTGACGCTGGTCGGCGCCACCACCGAGAACCCGTCGTTCGGCGTGGTCGGCGCGCTCCTGTCGCGGGCCCGGGTGGTGCGGCTCGAGGCGCTGACCGACGCGGTGATCGACGCGCTGGTGCGCCGCGCGCTGGCCGACCACGAGCGCGGGCTGGGCGCGCTCGACGTCCGGATCGCGGACGAGACGATCGCCGACGTGGTGGCGCTGGCCGGCGGCGACGCCCGGCGTGCGCTGGGCATCCTCGAGGCCGCCGCCGAGCTGGCCGGCGGCGCGGCGCCGGTGGCGATCGAGCGGGCCCACGTCGCCGAGGCGGCCCAGGGCAAGGTGCTGACCTACGATCGCGCCGGCGACGAGCACTACGGCGTGGTGAGCGCGCTGATCAAGAGCCTGCGCGGCTCGGACCCCGACGCGGCCGCGTACTGGATGACCCGGATGCTCGAGGCGGGCGACGACCCGCGCTTCATCCTGCGGCGCCTGGTGATCTTCGCGTCGGAGGACATCGGCAACGCCGACCCGCAGGCGCTGGTCGTCGCGGTGAGCGCGCTGTCGGCGTACGAGCTGGTCGGCCTGCCCGAGGGCGCGCTGGTCCTGACCCAGGCGGCGGTGTACCTGGCGTGCGCGCCCAAGTCGAACACCGCGCTCACCACCTACGCGGCGGCGCGCAAGGCGGTGCGCGAGCACGGCGCGCTGCCGGTGCCGCCGGCGCTGCGCCCGGCGTCGACCGGCCTGGCCCGGGCGATGGGCCACGGCCAAGGCTACAAGTACCCCCACGACTTCGAGGGCGCGTACGTGCCGGCCGACTACCTGCCGGAGGCGCTGGTCGGGACCCGCCTGTACCAGCCGACCGAGTCGGGGTTCGAGGCCGAGCTCAAGGCCCGCCTGGCGGCCCTCGCCGCCCGCAAGCGCTGACCACCTATCGCTTTTTTCCGGCGCGATGTGATACCCCTTGGGCGATGTCCGCCCTCGACGCCACCCAGGAAGAGCTGTTCCTCGGCATCGCCTACGCGCTCTTCATGAACCGCCTGCACGTGCTGCGCCTCACCGAGGTGGTCCGCCACGGCATCCGGCCCAACGCCGACGACGGCAACATGGAGGTGCCGGATCCGCTCGACGCCGAGCTGAAGCAGCAGGCGGTCGAGTACGTGATCAAGTGCTTCCCCGCCACGTTCGGCAAGCGCCTGCGCGCGACCGCCGACACCTGGCTGTCGCTCTCCTAAGCGGCGAGATCTCCTGCGCGGCGCGCGCCGCGGCGGGGCCCTGCACGGCGCGCGGGCACGGTCGATATCCGATCGTGCAAGATGTCCACCGCACCGCCTTCTCTGCGGGCTGACGATCCCGCGGCGTACATGCGCGACCGGATCGGTCGCGGCGAGGTCGTGGTCCCGCCGTATCCGGCGGTCGCCGCGGCGTTGCAGGAGCTGGCCGCCGACCCGCGCTGCGGCGCCCGGGCGCTGGCCGACGTGGTCGGGCGCGACGTCGCGCTGGCCGCGGCCGTGGTGCGCCGCGCGTCGAGCGCGGCCGCGGGTGGGCGCGCCGGCGTCGAGACGCTGGTGCAGGCGGTGTGCAAGCTCGGCGTCGCCGAGCTCGCGCGGCTGGCGCTGGCGGTGTCGGTCGGCGCGATGGCGACGCAGCGCGGCCCGCTGGCGCTCTTGCGGCGCCAGCGCTGGCGCCACGCGCTCCTGGCCGCGGTGTTCGCGCAGGAGCTGGCGCCGCGGCGCGGGCTTCACCCCGACCAGGCGTTCCTGGCTGGCCTGATCCACGACCTCGGCGCGGTGATCGCGCTCGGCATGCTCGAGGAGTACCTCGCGACGCATCCCACCGCGGCGCTCGACGCCGCCGCCGGCGACGCCCTGGTCGACGCGCTGCACATCGAGCTCGGCCTGGTGATCGCCGATCGCTGGCAGCTGCCCGAGGTGCTGCGCGAGATCATCGCCTACCACCACGACGCCAGCGCGTGCCTGCGGGTCCACCGGCCGGTGGTGTCGTTGATCGGCCAGGTCGATCGGATCATCGCGGCGCTGGCCAGCCCCGACGGCGCCGAGGCGCTGCGCGACGTGCCCGGCCTCGAACACGACGAGCGCTTCCGCGTGATCGCGCTGTTGCCGCGGGTCGGCGAGGTCATGGCCAGCTTCGGCGCCGAGCTGCCCGACGCGGCGCCCCCGCCGGTCGCGCCGGCGCGGCCGACGGCGTTCCCGGTCGACCTGGCGGTCGATCCCGGGGGCGGGCGCGCGCGCGGGCGCGCCACCGCGATCTCGCCCGGCACCCTCGAGTTCGACTGCCCGGCGGCGCTGCCGATCAACTGGCTGGTCGCGCTCGGCCTCGAGCTGCCGACCGGGCGCGTCGAGGTCCTGGCCAACGTGCAGACCTGCGTCCGCGGCGCCCACGGCTACCACGTCGTGATCGCGCCGTTCGCGCTCGACGGTCCGCCCAAGCGCGCGTGGCTGGCGTTGCTGGCGTCGGCCCGCGCCGCCGCCGCCTGACCCATCACTCCTCGGAGCTCCCATGTCTCTCCGCATCAAGCGCGCCGCCTCCTCCGCCACCGATCCGGTGGCCGCGGTCGACGAGGTCTACGCGGGCGTCCACCAGGCCGCCGCCGCGCTGACGATCTTCTACTGCTCGCCGCGCTACGACCTGCCGGCGCTGGCCGCCGCGCTGGTGGCGCGGTTCGGCGCCGACGCGCCGCTGATCGGCTGCACGACGACCGCCGAGATCACGCCGACCGGCTATCGCGAGGGCTCGCTGACCGCGGTCAGCCTGGCCGCCGCCGACCTGGCCGTCGACATCGAGCGCATCGACGCGCTGCACGCGTTCGAGCTCGAGCAAGGCGCGTCGGCTGCGCAGCGGGCCCGCGGCGCGCTGATGGCCGACGGCGGGCACGTCGACGCCAGCAACACCTTCGCGTTCCTGCTCGCCGACGGGCTGGCCTCGCAGGAGGAGGCGCTGGTCACGTCGATCTACCACGCGCTCGGCGGCATCCAGCTGTGCGGCGGCTCGGCCGGCGACGGCGTGCGCTTCGAGCAGACCCACCTGTACCACCGCGGTCGGTTCCACACCGACTGCGCGCTCCTGACGCTGGTGCGCTCGCCGGCCGAGTTCCGGGTGTTCAAGACCGAGCACTTCGTGCCGTCGAGCGAGCAGCTGGTCGTGACCGGCGCCGATCCGGGGCGTCGCGTCGTCTCCGAGATCAACGGTGAGCCCGCCGCGGTCGAGTACGCGCGCATCTGCGGCGTGCCGGCCGAGGCGCTGAGCCCGATGGTGTTCGCGACCCACCCGGTGACGGTCACGCTCGGCGGCAGCGTCTTCGTGCGCTCGATCCAGAAGGTCAACCCCGACGGCAGCCTGACGTTCTTCTGCGCGATCGACGAGGGCATCGTGCTGCGGGTCGCGCGCGGCGGCGACATGGTCGAGAACCTCGCCGACGCGTTCGCCGGCGTCGTCCGCGAGATCGGCGTGCCGGCGCTGGTGCTCGGCTGCGACTGCGTGCTGCGCTACCTCGAGATCGAGCAGGCCCAGCTGCGGCCGGCGATCGACGCGCTGATGACGCGGCACAACGTGATCGGGTTCGCCACCTACGGCGAGCAGTTCAACGCGATGCACGTCAACCAGACCTTCACCGGCGTCGCGATCGCCGCCAGCCGAGGATGAGATGGCGACGATCGAAGAACTCGAACGCGAGGTCGCCCGGCTGCGCAAGGTCAACGAGAAGTTGATGGCGCGCGTCGAGCGGGAGATGGACCTGCAAGGCGGCGGCAGCTTCTCGCTGTTCCAGGCCGCGACCGCGCTCGAGGCCAAGGTCCGGGAGCGGACCCGCGCGCTGTCGAGCGCGCTGCACCGGCTCGAGACCTCGAACTACGAGCTGATGGCGGCCAAGGAGGCCGCCGACGCCGCCAGCCAGGCCAAGTCGGAGTTCCTCGCCAACATGAGCCACGAGATCCGTACGCCGATGAACGGCGTGCTGGGCCTCACCGAGCTGTTGCTGGCGAGCGAGCTGGCGCCGCGACCGCGCCACCTGGCCGAGACGATCCGCACCTCGGCGCGCAGCCTGCTCGCGGTGATCAACGACGTGCTCGACTTCTCGAAGATCGAGGCCGGCGCGGTCGAGCTGGAGTCGCTCGAGGTCGATCTGCGCGACGTCGTCGAGGACACCGTCGAGCTGCTCGCGCACTCGGCGGCGGCGAAGGGCCTCGAGGTCGTGAGCTGCATCCCGGCGACGCTGGCCACCCGCTGCTTCGGCGATCCCGGGCGGCTGCGCCAGATCGTCACCAACCTGCTGGGCAACGCGATCAAGTTCACCAGCGCCGGCCACGTGATCGTCCGGCTGCGCGACGTCGGCGGCGACGATCAGCGGCGACAGATCGAGCTGGCGGTCGAGGACACCGGCATCGGCATCGCGCCCGACGTCGTGCCGCGGCTGTTCAACGCGTTCACCCAGGCCGACGGATCGACCTCGCGCCGCTACGGCGGCAGCGGCCTCGGCCTGGCGATCGTCCGCCGCCTGTGCACGCTGATGGAGGGCGACGTCCGGGTCGACAGCACGTTCGGGCGCGGCACGACCTTCACCGCGACGGTGGTGTTGCGGCGCAACCCCGCGCCGGCGATCGACGACGACGCGCCGGCGGTGGCCGGCCGCCGCGCGCTGGTCATCGAGCCGTGCCTGCCGGTGCGGCGCGGGCTGATCGATCAGCTGCGCGGCCTGGGCATGACCTGCGACGCGGTGGCCGACACCGCCGAGGGCGCGGTGTGCGCGCGCGCGGCCGAGGCCGGCGGCGGCGCGTTCGACGTCGTGATCGCCGCCACGCCGCCCGGCATCAGCGCGGCGCCGGCGTGGATCCGGCTGTGCCGCGATGGCGATCCGGCGCCGCTGGGCGTCAGCCCGGCCGCCGATCTGGCCAAGCCGGTGCGGCGCTGGCGCCTGTACGCCGCGCTGCACGACGCGCTCGGGCGCGGCCGCAGCCGGCGCGCGGCGACGTCGCGCTCGATCGCGACGATCCAGCCGCTGCGGGTGCTGGTCGCCGAGGACAACCCGATCAACCAGCTGGTCACGACCGGCCTCCTCGAGGCGCTCGGCTGCACCGCGACCTGCGTGGCGGACGGCGCCGCGGCGCTGGCGGCGATCGCGCGCGAGACCTTCGACGTGGTCCTGATGGACTGCCAGATGCCGGTGCTCGATGGCTACGACGCAACCCGCGAGCTGCGGCGCCGCGAGCAGGCGCACGGCGGCGCCGCGCTGCCGGTGATCGCGTTGACCGCCAACGCCTCGCGCGAGGACCGCGAGCGGTGCCTGGCCGCCGGGATGGACGCGTTCCTGTCCAAGCCGTTCCGCAGCGAGGACCTGGCCGAGCTGCTGCGCCGCCACGGCGCGGCGCGGCTGGCCGGGCTGATCGCGCCGTTCGAGCTGATCGCCGGCGACCCGGCCGGGTCCGCGTCGCGACCGATCCCGCTGGCGGCGCTGCCGGTGATGCCGCCGCCCGCGGCGCTGCCGGTGGTACCGCCGCCCGCGGTCGCGGTCGCGCTCCCGGCCGCGCCGGCTCCGGCCAGCGCGCCGCCGCGGCCCGCGATCGCGCCGGCGACGGTGATCGCCCCGCGGATCGCGCCGCCGCCGCCGCCGTCGGTGCCCGCGATCACCACGCGGATCGCGCTGATCGATCCGGGGCCCGCCGAGCCCAGCGAGCTGCCGATCGTCGACACCCGCGCGCTGGCGCGGGTGCGGGCGGTGCAGCGCGCCGGCCGGCCGGCGCTGTTGCCGCGCATCGCCGCGATGTACCGCGAGCGGTCGCCGGCGCTGGTGGCCGAGCTGACGGCGCTGGCCGCCGCCGGCGACGCGGCCGGCGTCGCGCGGGTCGCGCACGACCTGAAGGGCACCAGCGGCAACCTCGGCCTGGCGCGGCTGGTCGACGGCGTGGCGCAGATCGAGCGGGCCGCGCGCGGCGGCGATCTGGCGCCGGCCGCGGCGCCGCTGGCCGAGCTGGCGGCGCGCCACGCCGAGGCGCTGGCGGCGCTCGCCGACGAGATCCCCATGGTCCAGGAGGTCGATCGTGCTGGATGACACCCCCCGTCCGCGCGTGCTGGTCGTCGATGACGACGACATGGCGCGCCTGCTCGCCACCGAGACCCTCGAGGGCGCTGGCTTCGAGGTCCACGAGGCCGCCGACGGCGAGGCCGGCCTCGCCGCCCACGGCGCGCTGGCGCCCGACCTGGTGCTGCTCGACGTGAACATGCCTGGGCTCGACGGCTACGCGGTCTGTGAGCGGGTGCGGGCGCGCCCCGACGGCGGCGCCACGCCGATCCTGGTGATGACCGCCAACGACGACGTCGACGCGGTCGAGCGGGCGTTCGCGGTCGGCGCGACCGACTTCCTGACCAAGCCGCTCAACCTGCCGCTGCTGGCGCACCGGGTGCGCTACCTGCTGCGGGCCGCGCAGGCGTTCCACGACGAGCGCGAGCAGGCGCGGATGCTGGCCCGCGTGCAGCGGCTGGCCCGGCTGGCCCACTGGCGGGTCGACGCCAACGGCTTCGCGTGGGCGTGCGACGTCGGCGCGGTGCTGTGGCCCGAGGTCGCGGCGACGGTGCCGGCGCCGCGCTCGCTGTTGGCCCTGGTCCACACCGACGATCGCGAGCAGGTCGAGGCGGCGATGGCCACGATCGCGCCGCACCAGCTCGACTACCGCATGGTGCTGCCCGACGGCAGCGAGCGCCTGGTCCGCCAGGACGCCGAGGTGATCGACGACGCCGGGCGGCCGGTGGTGATCGGCGCGACCCAGGACGTCACCGAGCAGCGCGCGGCCGAGCGCCGGATCGCGCAGCTGGCGTTCTTCGACGATCTCACCGGCCTGCCGAGCCGGGCCTTCCTGCATCGGTTCTTGCGCCGCGTGCTGCACGACGCCCGCGCGACGAGCTCGCCGGTGGCGCTGCTCAGCATCGGCATCGCGCTGGGCGCGGTGCCGGGCACGGTCAGCCCGACCGACCGCGACGAGCTGCGCCGCGGGATCGCGGCCCGGGTCGTCGAGCACGTCCGCGGCGACGATCTCGATCTGCGCCTCGATCAGCCGGTCGGCGACCCCGACGGCTGGAGCGGCGGCGCGCTCCTGGCGCGGCCCGGCTCCGACGAGCTGGTCGTCGTGCTGCGCGACGAGCGCGCGGCCACGCCCGAGCCGCTCGCGCACCGGCTGGCGACCGCGCTGGCGGCCGGCTACCGGGTCGGCGATCGCCAGCTGTTCGTGAGCTCGCCGATCGGCATCGCGACCTCGGCCGACTCGGGCGAGGATCCGCGGACGCTGATCGAGCACGCCCGCGCGGCCAGCCACCAGGCCCGCAGCGGCACGCCCGGCGTCCATCGCTTCTCGGCCGACATGCTGCGCGCGGCCCGGCAGTCGGCGGACTTCGAGCGCCGCGTCCGCACCGCGGTGGCGCAGCTCGGCGATCCGGCGCGCCCACCCGAGTTCACGCTGTACTACCAGCCGAAGGTCGAGCGCGGCAGCGGCCGCACCGTCGGGGTCGAGGCGCTGCTGCGCTGGTTCCCGTCCGACGGACCGCCGGTGTCGCCGGGCGAGTTCATCCCGGTGGCCGAGCGCTCGAACGCGATCGCGCTCCTGGGCGACTGGCTGTTGCGCGAGGCGTGCGCGCAGGGCGCGGCGTGGAGCAAGGCCGGCACGCCGATCCACGTCGCGGTCAACGTCTCGCCGCGCCAGCTGCGCGCGCCGGCCTTCGTCGACCGCGTCGTCGCCGCGGCCACCGAGACCGGCTTCGACCTGGGGCTCTTGCAGCTCGAGATCACCGAGCACGCGACGGTCGAGGACTTCGACCAGGCCGCTGCGGTGCTGCACGCGCTGCGCGCGCGCGGCGTGCAGGTCGTGCTCGACGACTTCGGCGTCGGCCAGTCGTCGTTGGCCTACGTGGCGCGCCTGCCGGTCGACGTGATCAAGATCGACCGGGCGTTCGTCGCCGGGCTCGGGCGCGATCCGGTCAGCGGCGCGATCGTCTCGGCGGTCATGGCGATGGCCGAGGCGCTCGACATCACGGTCGTGGTCGAGGGCGTCGAGACCGTCCAGCAGGTGCGCATCCTCGGGCGCTATCCGTCGTGCGAGGTCCAGGGCTTCTACTGCGCGCGGCCGGCGCCGGCCGCCGACCTGACGCCGTTCCTGACCGGGCGCTTCGCGTGGAACGCCGACGACGAGGGCGCGGCGATCGAGATCGCGCTCGACGACGCGCCCGGCGAGGTCGTGCTGGCGTCGTGATCGCGGTCAGCGCATGAACGTGCGCCGGACCAGATCGACCGCGCGCGGCCCCAGCGTCTCGCCGCGCCAGCCGAGCGCGCGCGACACCACCAGCGCCTTGTCGGCGGGGTTGATCCGCGGCCGCTCGGCGAACAGCCGCGGCCCGGCGGCGGCGATCTTGTCGAGGATGCGCATGCCGCCGTGCCACATCAGCGCCAGCTCGACCGCGAGGTCGGGGCCGACCATGTCGACCAGCGGGCGGGCCCGCTCGAACAGCGCGCGGGTCCGCGCGACCTCGTAGCGCACCAGCGCACCGACCTGCGGCGTCGTGCGCCGCGCCTCGACGTCGGCCTCGCTGACGCCGAAGTGACGCAGGTCCTCCTGCGGCACGTAGATCCGGCCGCGCGCGAGGTCGGCCGGCATGTCCTGGATCAGGCGCGCGAACGCCAGGCCGGTGGCCAGGTCCGCGGCGAACGCGTGCAGCTCGGGCGCGCGGTAGCCGCCGATGTACAGCAGCAGGTGGCCGACCGGCTCGGCGGCCTCGCGGGTGTACGCGCGCAGGTCGTTCCAGGTCGGGTAGCGCAGCGTCTCGAGGTCGGTCCGGAAGCCGGACACCAGCTTGACGAACTCGGTGATCGGCAGCGCCAGCGTCTTGATCGTCGCCGCCAGCGCGACGAACACCGGGTGCTCGGGCGGCTTGCCGAAGTAGGTCTGGTGCAGCAGCTCCTCCCAGCGATCGAGCTCGCGCGCGCGCCGGCCCTCGTAGGCGGGCTCGTCGGCGAAGTCGTCGGCCACCCGCGCGAACGCGAAGATCGCGAAGATGTGCTGGCGCAGGTTGGAGCGCGCGAAGATCGACGCCACCGGGAAGTTGTGGTGGTGGGCGCGGCACAGCGCCTCGCAGTAGCGGTAGCAGGCGCCGACCTCGAGCGAGGGCGGCAGCGGGACGGCTTGGGCGGTGGCGCGGCGGTCGCCGATGCGGTGGATCACGGAGCGGGCTCCTGGGCGGACGCGCTCAAGGTAGCACCCTTCACCGCGGCCAGGACCGCGGCGGCGGTCTCGGGGCGCAGGTCGCCGGCCGCCACCAGCTCGGCGGCGACCGCGTCGATCTGATCGCCCTCGGCGCCGGCGGCGCGCGCGACGGCGCGGGCGTGCAGCGCCATGTGGCCGCGCTGGATGCCGTCGGTGGCCAGCGCGCGCAGCGCGGCGAGGTTGCAGGCCAGCCCGGCGGCGCCGGCCAGCGCCGCCAGCCGCGCCGCGGCGGTGACCCCGGCCAGCTTGAGCGCGGCCCGGGCGCCGCGGTGGACGTGCAGGGCGCCGCCGACGGTGCCGACCGCCAGCGGCAGCTCGAGCCGGCCGCTGAGGTGCCCGCCGTCGAGCCGCCAGGTCGCCAGCGGCGCGTAGCGGCCGTCGCGCGCCGCCCAGGCGTGGGCGCCAGCCTCGACGGCGCGCCAGTCCTGGCCGGTGGCGACCAGCACCGCGTCGACGCCGTTCATGATGCCCTTGTTGTGGGTGGCGGCGCGGTAGCGATCGTGCTCGGCGAACCGCGACGCCGCGGCCACGCCGGCGGCCACCGCCGCGCCGTCGGTGCGCGCGTCGGCCAGCGCCGCCAGCGGCACCGCGCAGGTGACCGCGACCGTGCGCTGATCGGTGAGGTTGGTCAGGATGCGCAGGCCGACCACGCCGTCGACCAGCGCCGCCACCTCGGGGGCCAACAGCTCGCACAGCGTGTTGACCAGGTTGGCGCCCATCGCGTCCTGGCAGTCGACGTCGACGTGCACGACCACGACGCCGCCGTCGACGCCGCCGTCGGCGAGCATCCGCGCGGACACCGCCAGCGGCCCGCCGCCGCGCGCCACCAGCCGCGGCGTCAGCGCCCGGGCCCGGGCCACCAGCGCCGGCGCCTCGCGCTCGATGCGGGCCGCGGCGGCGCCGGCGTCGGCCAGCTGGACCAGCTGGATCTGCCCGGTGACGATGGCCGGCGCGACCACGGTGGTGAAGCCGCCGCCGGCGCGGACCATGCGCGCGGCGTTGGACGCCGCGGCGACGATCGACGGCTCCTCGACCGCCATCGGCACCAGCGCGTCGACGCCGTCGACGGTGAAGTTGGTCGCCACCGCCAGCGGCAGGGCGTAGCGGCCGACGACGTTCTCGATCATCCCGGCGGCGTCGGCCAGCGAGATGCCGCCGTCGAGATCGGCGAGGTCGACGCCGACGTCGGCCAGGTGCTGGCGGCGCGCGTCCACCGATTTGCCGTGGAAGCCGGGCAGGCGAGAGGTCACGCGGTCGGAACTTACGCAGGGCCCAGAGGGATGTCCACCCCGGTCGGATCGACGGCGAGCGACAGCGGGCACAGTCGACATTCGACGAGCGCCGCGGTCACGAGGTTACGGTCGAGCGCCGCCGGGCGAGCGATCACCACCAGATCGCCGCCGCCGGCGCCGGTGGTCTTGGCGACGGCGCCCAGCGGCGCCAGCCGGGTCTGCAGCGCGCGCACCGCGTCGGGGACCAGCGCCACGCCGGTGGCCGCCGCCAGCCGCGCGGTGGCCTCGGCGGCGGCCGCGAAGCCGGCCAGCGCGGCGGTGGCGTCGGGGGCCGCGGCCAGCGTCGTCGACGCCTCCGCGATGGCGGCCAGCGCGGCGGCGACGCCGGGGCGGGCCCGGGCGGCGGTCACCGCGGCCACCAGCGTCGCGGTGTCGGCGGGGGCGCCGGTCCAGGCGACGTCGAGCGCCAGCGCGCTCGGCAGCGCGAGCGGCGCGACCGCGCCGCGGGTGAACGCGATCGCGCCGCCCCAGGTCGACGCGGCGATGTCGGCGCCGCTGCCGGGCGCGCCGCGCCGGCCCTGGGCGGCCGCGTGGGCCGCGGCGGCCAGCCGGCCGACCCGCGCGCGGTCGAAGCCGCCGAGCGCGGCGAGCGCCGCGGCCACCGCGGCGACGGTGGCCGCCGCCGACGAGCCGAGCCCGAGCTTGTGGCCGTCCTGGCGCAGCGCCTCGCTGTCGACGGTGACCGCGCGCAGCGCCGCGGCCGCGGCGGCGCCGACCTCGCGGTCGAGCTCGTCGGCGGCGGCGGCCAGGAACTCCGACAGCGCGACCGGCGCCGGGCCGACCTCGGCGCGCACGCGACGGTCGACGGCGATCACCACGGCGGTGCCGCCGTCGAGGACGGCGTACTCGCCGGTCAGCATGATCTTGCCGGGGGCGGTCGCGATCGCGCCGGGCGCGATCACGTCAGCGCCGCCCCGGGGCCCGCCGCGGCGGTGGTCACCGCGGTCACGCCCGGCACCGCCGCCATCGCCGTCGCCACCGCCGCGCTGGCGGCGGCGGAGGTCAGCACCTTCACGTGCGGGCCCGCGTCCATCGTCGCCCAGGCGCCGACGCCATCGGCGCGCAGCGCGCGCACCGCGGCCAGCGCGGCCAGGGTCGCCGGCTGCCAGTACAGCACCGTCGGCCGCGACGCGATCGCCGCGGCGTGCATCGCCAGCGCGCTGCCCTCGGTCACCGCGCCCAGCGCCGCGAGGTCGCCGGCGGCGATCGCGGCCTCGGCGGCGCGCAGATCGCCGTCGACGCACGCCACCCACGCGGCGTACAGCGGCGAGGTGGCGGCGCAGTGCTCCATCGCGTCGCGCGAGCCGTGGGTCTTGGGCGCGCCGCCGCCGACCTCGGCGATGATCATCCGCAGGTCGGCGACGAAGGCCGGCGCGGCGGCGACCGGCGTCGCGATCGCGTCGTCGCCGTCGGCGCGGGCCCCGGCGTGCATCCGCACCAGCCCGCCGTAGATCGAGCGCGCCGCCGAGCCGGAGCCCTCGCGCGCCAGCCGCGACAGCGCCGCGCCGTCGAGGTCGAGGCCGGCGGCCCGGGTCGCGGCCAGCGCCAGCGCGGCGAAGCCCGACGCCGACGACGCCAGCCCCGACGCGGTCGGGAAGTGGTTGGCGGTGTCGATCGCCGCGCGCGCGTCGACGCCGGCCAGCGCGCGCACCCGATCGAGCCACGCGGTGGTGCGGGCCAGCACCTTGGCGCTGGCGGCGACGCCGTCGAGCGTCATCGCGTCGGCGGCGAGCGCGCGATCGAAGCGCACCGTGGTGACGGTGGTGAGCGCGTCGAGCGTCAGCGACAGGCTGCCGGCGGCCGGCAGGTTGCGCGCGGCGTCGCGCTTGCCCCAGTACTTGACGAGCGCGATGTTGGCGCACGCGCGCGCGGTGAACGGTTCGCCGATCATGCAGGTCCTCCGAGGGTCGCGACGAAGCCATCGGCGCCGGCCGCGCGCCAGGCCGCCAGCACCGCGTCGGCGCGGTCCGGGGCCAGCGCGATCACCGCGCCGCCGCCGCCGCCGCCGGTGAGCTTGGCGCCCAGCGCGCCGGCGCCGCGGGCCAGCGCGACCAGCCCGTCGAGCCGCGCCGTCGACACGCCCAGCGCCGCCAGGTGCGCGTGGGCCGCGTCGAGCGCGCCGCCGAGCGCGGGCCAGCCGGCGGCGCCCGCCGCGAGCTGCGCCACCGCGGCGTCGGCCAGCGCGCCGAGCGCGGCCAGCCGCGCGTCGGTCGCCACCGGGTCGGCGGCGCGCGCGTCGGCGACCCGCGCCACCATCGCCGCGGTCGAGCGCGGCTGCCCCGACAGGCCGATCACCAGCGGCAGCGGCGGCGCGGCGATCGCGGTCAGCCCGACGCCGCGGGCGAACCGGCCGAGCCCGCCGGCGCTGGCCAGCGCGGCGTCGAGGCCGCTGGGCGTGCCGTGGAAGGCGCGCTCGGCGCGGTTGGCCAGCTCGGCCACCGCGCGATCGTCGAGGGCGAGCCCGCGCGCGTCGGCCAGCGCCCGCACGATCGCCACGCACAGCGCGGCCGACGAGCCCAGCCCGGCGCCGGCCGGCACCGTCGCGGTCGCGGTCACCGCCGCGCCGTCGCGGCCGCCCAGGCCCTCGGCGATCGTCGCGAGCGCGGCGGCCACCGGGTGGTCGTCGCCGGCGGTCACCGCGACCGCGAACGCGCCGGTCACGGCGAGGGTCAGCGGCCCCGGCCGCGCCACCGCGATCGCGTCGACGCCGCGGTCGATCGCCCCCGCGACCGCCGCGTGGCCGTACACCGCCGCGTGCTCGCCGAGCACGATCACCTTGCCGTGGCCGTGGCCGTGGCCGTGGCCGGCGGCGCTCACGGCCGCGCCACGCCGATCGCCGGCAGGCCGAGGTCGTCGAGCCAGCCGCGCAGCGGCGCGCCCAGGTGCCGCGGCGCCGCGCGCAGATCGGCGACGCGGCGGCTGCCGGTCAACAGCATCACCGCGCGCACCGACGCGATCACGCCGTCGAGCAGCGCGGCGATCGCCTCGACGCCGCCGGCCCGCTGCGCGCGCAAGACCGGCGCCGCCAGCCCGCCCAGGCTCGCGCCGAGCGCCAGCGCGCGGGCCACGTCGAGGCCGCTGCGCAGGCCCCCCGAGGCGATCGTCGTGAGGCCGTGGCTGGCGCACGCCACCGTCGCCACCGCGGTCGGCACGCCCCAGTCCCACAGCTCGGTGCCGAGCGCGCGGGCGCGCGAGCCCTCGGCCGCGCGCCGCGCCTCGACCGCGACCCAGCTGGTGCCGCCGGCGCCGGCCACGTCGACGGTGGTCACGCCGACGAACTTCAGCCGCGCCGCCGCCTGCGCCGACAGCCCGCAGCCGGTCTCCTTGACGATCACCGGCACCGGCAGCGCCTCGACCAGCCGCGCGATCGTGTCGATCGCGCCGCGGAAGTCGCGATCGCCGTCGGCCTGGATCAGCTCTTGCCCCGGGTTGAGGTGGATCGCCAGCGCGTCGGCCTCGATCTGCTTGACCAGCTCGATCACCCGCGCGACGCCGAGCGCGCCGGCCTGGACCACGCCGAGGTTGCCGATCAGCACCACGCCGGGCGCGACGTCCTTGACCCGGAACGTCGCCAGGAGCTCGGGGTGCTCGGCCATCGCGCGCTGCGAGCCGACGCCCATCGCCAGGCCGGCTGCCGCCGCCGCCGTCGCGATCTCGCGGTTGATGCGCGCCGCGGTCGCGGTGCCGCCGGTCATGCCGGTCACCATCACCGGCGCGGCCAGCCGGTGCCCGCACAGCTCGACCGCGAGCTCGAGCTCGTCGGCGGCCAGCTCGGGCAGCGCCTGGTGCACCAGGTGGACGTGCTCGAGCAGCGTCGTGCGCTCGGCGAAGTCGGCCTCGCCGGACGCCGCCACCTCGAGGTGATCGGCCTTGCGCCGCGCGATCGCTGGTTCGTCGACCATCGCCGGTTTCTAGCACGCGCCGCACGGGAGGGGCTCGCGAGGGCCCCGCCCAGCGCGGCCGTCAATACACCATCGCGAGCACCAGCGCGCCGAACGCCAGGCCGTTGAGCAAGAACAGCGGGTCGCGCAGCATCGCGTCGGTCGGGCTGTCCTCGCCGGCCTTGCGCAGCGCGAGATCGGCGAAGCGCAGGATGCCGACCGCGCCCAGCGGCGCGGTCCACACCAGGTTGCGCGTGCCGAAGAAGTGGATGGTGTGCGCGTCGAGCGTGTACGCGACGTAGGCGCCGATCGTCGCCAGCGCCAGCACGATCATCGACCACTGCACCGCCGTCGGGTGGTAGCCGGCCAGCGCCGCGCGGGTGGCGCCGACGTCCCGGCCGGCGAGCTTGGCGCGCGCCAGCTCGTGGGCGCGCTTGCCGAGGCCGAGGAACATCGCCAGGAGGCCGGTGCAGGCCAGGAGCCACGGCGACGGCGCCACGCCGATCGCCGCGCCGCCGGCCATGACCCGCAGGATGAACCCGGCAGCGATCAGCATGACGTCGACGAACGCGACCTGCTTGAGCTTGAAGCTGTAGGCGAGGTTCTGCGCGAGGTACACGGCGGCCCAGACGCCCGCCATCGGCGCCAGCGCGAAGGCCGTGCCCAGGCCGGCCAGCGCCAAGAGCGCCGCGACCACCAGCGCCGCCCGCTCGCTCAGGTGCCCCGCCGCGATCGGCCGCTTGCACTTGGTCGGGTGCGCGCGATCCGCGGCCACGTCGAGCACGTCGTTGAACGCGTAGACCGCGCCGGCCAGCGCGCAGAACGCGGCCACCGCCAGCCCGGCGCGCAGCGCGAACTCCGCGTCCGCGAGGTGCTTGGCGAACACCAGCGGCGCCGCCACGAAGACGTTCTTCACCCACTGGTGCGGGCGAAGGGTCTTGAGGACGGCGCGGACCGGGCTCATCGGCGGGCGCGCGGTGTTAGCACGTGGCCCGCCACGATGCGGACTTCGCGTCGCCAACCGTGCCCTGGGTTACGGCGCAACCGCCGCGCCCGTGCCACTCCCCGTGCCCGTGCCCATGCCCGTCCCCGTGCCCGTGCCACTCCCCGTGCCCGTGCCCGTGCCCGTGCCCGTGCCCGATCCGGTCCCCGCTCCCGATCCCGCTCCCACGCCCGCGTCGCCACCCTCCGCCGCCGGCGCGGTGTCGCCCGCGCCCGCGTCGCCATCCGCATCCTCCGTATCCGTGTCCTCCGTATCCGTGTCCTCCGTGTCCTCGGTGTCCTCGTCGTCCTCGAAGTCACCGCCGTCATCGACGCCGCCGCCGTTGGCCTCGACCCAGTCCTTGATCGCCTTCTCCTCACACGTCTTCGCCTCGTCGGGGCCCTTCTTGCGGCAGTTGGTCACGTCGGTGAACAGGCCGAGGCAGTTCTCGCGCTCGAACTCGTCCTCGATGCCCTTGCACTCGTCCTGCTTCTTGACCGTGCCGTCGGGCAGGGTCACCTCGCTGACGTTGATCACCGCCTGCGCGCTGGACTTGACCACCGCGACCAGGCCGTCGAGCGTGCTGGTCGGTTTGGGCGGTGGCACCACGGTCAGGCTCGGCACGTAGGTGACGACCAACAGCGCGGCCATGACCGTGAACATGAACGGCAAGGTCGCGATCGTGACCTCCAGGAGCGGCTTTCGGAACTTGAAGCTCGAGATGAACAGGTTCAGTCCGATCGGCGGGTGCAGGTAGCCGATCTCGAGGTTGAGCAGGAAGATCACGCCGAGGTGGTAGGGGCTGACGTCGTACTCGTGGGCCACCGGCGCGATCAGCGGCACGACGATCAAGATCGCCGAGAAGATGTCCATGACCATGCCGGTCAGGAGCAACAGGCCGTTGAGCGCCAACAGGAACGCCCACCGCGAGTCGATGTGCTCGCGGGTCCAGTGCACCAGCTTGGCCGGGACCTCGGCGGTCACCAGGTAGTTGGTCAGCGCGGTGGCCGAGTAGATGATGATGAAGATGGCGCCGATGAGCGCCATCGACTCCTTGGTGATGGCCCACAGCGCCTGGGGCTTGAGGTCGCGGAAGATGCCCATCTCGACGACGATCAGGTACAGCACCGTCAGCGACGCGATCTGCGAGATGTCGCCGATGCCCATCACGAGCGCCACGAAGATCAGGATCGGCAGGAAGATCACCGGCAGGGCGCCGGGCAGCGACGCGAACAGCTCGCCCCACTCGAACTTCTGCCGCGGCACCTTCTTGATGATCGCGATCACGACCACCAGCACCGAGAGCATCGTGATCAGCAGGATGCCGGGGATCATGCCGGCGAACAGGAAGCGCTCGGTCGCCCACTCCCACTGCCAGTTCTCGGGCTTGGGCTGGATGCGCTGCAGGCCGTAGATCGTGCCGAACAGGATGATCGGCAGCGCCGGCGGGAACAAGAGGCCCACCGAGCCGGTGCCGGTGACCAGGCCCAGCGCGAACCGCTCCGGGTACTTCTGCTTGACCAGCGCCGGCAGGAGCAAGCCGCCGAGCGCGACGATCGTCACGCCCGAGGCGCCGGTGAACGTCGTGTACACCGAGCAGGCGAGGATCGTGACGATGCCGAGGCCACCCGGCACCCAGCCCAGGGCCGCGTTGGCGAACCGCACCAGGCGCTCGGCGGTCTTGGACGCCGCCATGATGTAGCCGGCGTAGATGAACAACGGGATCGACGAGAAGATCGTCGATTTGTCGCCGGTGCCGAGGCTGAAGAACTCGTAGGCGAAGCCGCCGAAGTCCTTCTCGAAGCCCTTGGCCCCGGTCATCGCGCCGATCGCGGTCAGGAACAGCATCACCGCGAACAGCGGCGAGCCGGCGACGAACGCCAGCACCAACAGGACGATGAGGAGCGTCAGCATGTCAGCCCGCCACTTCCGGCTCGGGGGCGGTCTTGCCCTGGCGCAGGTAGTCGATCTCGATGACGATGTGCAGGGTGACGTGGAACATGATCAGCACCGCGCACACCGGGATCAGCCAGCCCACGGTCGAGGTCGGGATGACCTCGTAGTGCTGCTTCTCCTTGGTCAGCGCGTGCTGGATGAGCCGGCCGCCGTGGAACAACAGCGCGCCAGCGAACAGCGCGGCGAGGTTGGTGAACACCCGCACCATCGCCTTCACCTTGATCGGGAACAGCGCCGAGACCAGGTCGAGGCCGAAGTTGCGCCGGCTCTGGGTGGCGTAGGCGGCGCCGAGCATGCCGATCGAGAACGCCGACAGGCGCACGATCTCGATCGCCCACAGCGGGCGCTCGCCGGCGAACATGTCGATGAACGTGCGGTACAGGCTGACCAGCACCAGCACGGAGAACGCGGCGAACAGCCCGGCGCGCTCGCCGGCGCCGACCGCCTCGTCGATCCGCCGCACCGAGCGGGCCAACGGAGGTTCATCGGCGAAGTGATCGACGACGTGCGGTTCGGGAAATGCTGCGGCCACGGCTACGCCCATGCCCGTCGCGGCGGGCGGTTCGGTCTTGAGGTGGACCTCGCCGTCGGCCTTGGGGTCCGGCTCGTCGGGCGATGGCTTGACGGGTGGGTCATCACCGGATGCGCTCACGCGGGCATCTTACGCGGGATCCGGAACCTGCCTCAAGCCGGGGTGGGTGCTTGATCCACCGGACCGGCTGCGGTGCCCGTGGGCGGCGTTGCCGGTCCCCCCCAACGCCCTCACGTACAGGTACCGCCGCACCTGCCGGCGTACACGATCGGTCGACGAACCCTCCTCCCCACCCTGGGCCCCACCGTCGCCTTGCCCACGGGCATCCTCGCGCGGTCCAGCTAGACCACCACCACCTGACGCATGAGCGGCGCCGCCCGAGATCGCGGTCGGAAGGCGCTAGCGGCGGCCTTTGAAGCCCATCATGCCCTGGATGACCGACTCGCTCGCCTCGGCGATCTCGGCGCCCTCGCGGGCGCGGTCGGCGCAGTCAGCGCACAGCTTGACGGCCTTGCCGCCGACCTTGACGGAGACCAGGCGATCGACTTCGTCCTTGCACTCGCGACAGATCGGCATGCCGCAAGGCTAGCTCGCGCGCGCTCGCATCGCCATCATCGCGCCGAAACGCCGACGCCCCGCACGATCCAGGTCGCGCGCGAGCGCCGGGCACGCGATCATCGCGCCGAAAACGCCGACGCCCCGCACGAGGCGGGGCGTCAGTGGTCAGGTTGCCCCTCGCTGAACGCTCTCGCGTTTCGGGTGGGGGCCCCACGTTTTGTGGGGGAGGGTTTTTGCGAAAAACCCTCTCTGGGTCACGGCGTCGGGTTCTTGGCGCGGTACTCGTCGCGGTACTTGAGCACCATCTGGAGCTCGTCCTTCGAGTAGACCTTGCCGGCCAGCTCGGTCCAGACGTCCTTGGCGGCCTTGTCGAAGTCGGCCAGGAGCTCCGGGGTGGTCTCGCTGATCTTCACGCCCTTGCGCTCCATCTGCTTCTTGGCGCTCTCGTTGTCCTTGCGGATCTGCTTGCGCAGGGTCTTCTGCATGCCCTTCGAGATCTTCTGCACCAGCGCCTGATCCTCGGCCGACACCTTGTTGTAGGCGTCGATCTTGATGACGGTGGCGGCGATGCCGTAGCTCATCGGCAGCGAGGTCATGTACTTGACCTTGGTGTTCCACTGCAGCGCGACCGCGGCCAGCGGCGAGCCGTAGCACGCGTCGATGCGGCCGGTGGTCAGGTTGGGCTCGACCTCGGGCACGCCCAGCGGCACGCCGGAGACCCCGAGCTTCTTGTACATGGCGCGGACGATCGAGTCGTCGCCCCACATCCACACCTTCGAGCTCTTGAGGCTGCCGACGTTCTTGATCTCGGACTTCGACATGAAATAGATCCAGCCGACGTCGCCGCGGTCGCCGAGCTTGTAGCCCTTGGCCGCGAACTTCTTGACGAAATACGGCCACATCTTGTCGGCGACGTAGTCGAGCTCCTCGACCGTGTTGAACATGCGCGGCAGCTCGAGCACGCGGATCGACTCGTCGACCATCGACAGGCCGACCGACGTGACGGCGGCGCCGTCGAGCTGGCCGAGGTTCATCTTGCGGACCACGTCGCGCTCGTCGCCCTGGACGCCGCCGGCGTAGTACTTGACCTTGACCCGGCCCTCGGTCTTCTTGTCGATCTCGGCGGCGCCCTTGCCGAGGATCTTCATCCACGAGGAGCCGTCGGGCGCGAGGGTGGCCAGGCGGACCTCGACGCCGTCGGCCGCCGCCGGGGCGATCGCCGCGAGGGAAGCCGCGACGGCGGTCGCGAGGGAGAGACGGTTGACGAGGTTGCGCATCAGAAGAGCTCCTTTTCCTGGCTGAGGTACCGGCGGGCGCGCCGGTGGGCGATCTCGTTGGCGAGGCGCTGCTCCGGCCAGATCGCCGGATCGGTCTGCAGCACCTTGACCAGCTCGTCGTGGAACAGCGTGCGGTTCTGGGTCATGACGCCGACCCGCTTGGCGTAATTCACGCGGGCGAGCAGGAACTTGTCGTCGGTGACCGCCAGCGCCTTCTTGAAGTGCTCCTCGGCCTTGGCGGCGTCGCCGCCGAGCTGCGCGCCCGCGGCGGTGTAGAGCAGGCCCAGCGCGATGTGGGGCAGGGCGGCCAGCGCCTTGTCCTTGGGCGGGTGCTTGGCGTCCATCTCGACGACCTTGAGCAGCATCGCCTTGGCGGTGGGCGCCTGCGCCACCAGCTCGACGTTGTCCTTGTTGTGGTTGATCATCGAGCCGAGGCCGACGGCCGCCCACATCAGCGGGGTGCGCTGGCCGCTCGACGCGCCGTTGATCAGCTTGGCCACCGACTCGGTGTCGCCGAACAGGCCGTCCTGCCACTTCTTCCCGAGCTGCATGAGCGCGTAGTTCATGCAGCGCACGAACATCCGGGTGGCGCGGTTGTCGAGCTCCTGGGCCGCGTCGTAGTCGTTGGCGATGAGCGCGCGCTCCCACTCGTCCTCGACGAAGCCGATGCCGTACTGGCAGTAGCCCTCGGCGAGGATGCCGCGCAGGATCGGGTTGCCGGGGTCGACCACCCAGAAGCCCTCGACGGTCTTGAGCGTGCCGGGGATGGCGCGCGCGGCCAGCTCGTAGTCCGACTCCATCTTGAGCGACGGCTGGGCGCGGACCAGCACCTTCGCCGTGGTGTTGACGGTGAACTGGCCCATGTCGCACGCGGCGAGCACGAGCGTCGCCATGGCGGCGACGGCGAGAGCGAGGCGAGAGGTTCGGATCATGCGCGAGGTCCTGTGAGAGACGAGGGTTCGGCGTAGGGCATTCACGGCGGTGGCGGGTTGCACCCGTCCGCTACCCCGGACGCGAAGGCTAAGTGAGCGAAAGCCGAGAGTCAATCGCGGCGACCGTGTGGGCGACCGGGTACACTGGCGCGGTGACGCGCGCCTGGCCGGTCATCGCCTGCGCCGTGGCCATCGCCGCGGCGGGCTGCGACGCGTCGTGGCTCGGCGCCGCGCCGGCGGACCACGGCGCCACCGGGGCGCGCACCGGCACGATCGTCGTGGCGCGGCCGGCCGACGCCAGCTCCCTCGATCCGGCCCGCCCGAGCGACAACGAGTCGTCCGAGGTGATCTCGCAGCTCTACGACACGCTGGTGCGCTACCGTCCCGGCACCACCGAGATCGAGCCCGGCCTCGCGGTGGCGTGGGAGGTCGATCCCGCCGGACGCCAGTGGACGTTCCGGCTGCGCCCCGGCGTGCGGTTCCACGACGGCACGCCGCTCGACGCCGCCGCGGTGGTGTTCAGCTTCGAGCGCCAGCGCGATCCGCAGCACCCGTTCCACCGCGGCAAGTTCGCGTACTGGGAGAACGCCTTCAAGAACATCGAGCGCGTCGAGGCGATCGCGCCGCTGGTCGTGCGGATCACCATCGCCGATCGCTTCGCGCCGCTCCTGGCCTCGATGGCGACCTTCCCGGTGTCGATCGTGTCGCCGACCGCGGTGGCGCGCTGGGGCGACGAGTTCGGCGATCACCCGGTCGGCACCGGCGCGTTCCGGCTCGAGCGGTGGACCCACGGCGAGCGCATCGTCATCGCGCGCAACCCCGACTACTGGGGGCCGCGGCCGGCGATCGAGCGGGTCGTGTTCGAGGTGGTGCCCGACGCCCGGCAGCGGCTGATCGATCTCGAGAGCGGCGCGGTCGACCTGGCGCTGGCGATCTTGCCCGGCGAGTCGCAGTTCCTCGACCTGCACCCGGGCCTGACGCTGCACCGGCCGCCGGCCAACAACGTCACCTACCTGGCGATGAACTGCGCCCACCCGCCGTTCGATCAGCCGGCGGTGCGGCAGGCGGTGGCGATGGCGATCAACAAGCAGGCGATCGTCCGGCTCGCGTATCAGGGCCTGGCGACCACCGCCGACGGGCCGCTGCCGCCGGCGCAGTGGGGCTACCGGCCCGGGCTGGGTGCGGTGGTGTTCGATCCCGCCGCGGCGCGGGCCCGGCTCGAGAAGCTGGCCGCCGACGGCGCGATCGATCTCGGGCGGACCTACAAGCTGTACGCGCCGACGACGCCGCGGCCGTACCTGCCCAACCCCGATCAGGTCGCGCGGATCATCCGGGCCAACCTCGAGGAGGTCGGCCTGCACGTCGAGCTGGTGCTGCAGCCGTTCGCGGCGACCCGCCAGGACACCCAGGCCGGCCGCCACGAGCTGGCGCTGGCCGGCTGGGTCGGCGACAACGGCGACCCCGACAACTACCTCTACCTGATGTTCGACAAGGACAACACGGTGCCCGGCATCGCGCGCAACATCGCCTTCTACCGCGACGACGCGGTGTCGACGCTGCTGCGCCGGGCCCAGCGCGTCGAGGATCGCCGCGAGCGCGAGCAGCTCTACGCCGAGGCCCAGGCGCGGATCGCCAGCGACGCGCCGTGGGTGCCGCTGGCGCACTCGCAGGTGACGGTGGCGGCGCGCGCCGACCTCACCGGCGTGGTCGTCGATCCCACCGGCCACGTCGTCTACGCCGGGCTCAAGCGGGTCAAGCGGTGAGCCGCGCGCGGCGGTGGATCCGCGGGGTCGGCGAGGGGCTGGCCTGGCCGGTGCGGCGCATCGCCCGCGCGCGCCTGCGCACCAAGCTGGCGCTGGCGCTGACGGTGGCGGCGCTGTTGCCGATGCTGGTGGTGGCGTCGCTGGCGTCGGGCGTCGTGCTCGGCAGCCTCGATCGCGGCCTGCAATCGGACGTGCAGCGCCAGCTCGACGTCGGCCTCAACCTGACGCTGCGCGCGGTCGAGCGGCTGGGCGAGGACGCGGTGCGGCTGGCGGCCAGCCGCGACCTGGCCGAGGCGGTGCCGCGCGGCGAGGCCGCGATCCACGAGGTCGTCGCGCAGCGCGCGCCGCAGCTGCCGTCGGCGCTGGTCCAGGTGTTCTCGCGCGACGGCATGCTGATCTCCGGCGAGGTGATCGGCGGCGACGAGGCGCGGTTCTCGGAGCTGGCGGTCGACGGCACCTCGGCGACGGTGGCGGCGGCGCGCGACTGGGCCCGGCGGGTGCTGCTCGAGCTGTCGCCCAAGGGCGTCGTCGTGCGGGCGTCGGCGCCGGTGCTCGATCGCCAGCTCGCGCTGGTCGGCGTGGTCGTGATCTCGGTGCCGCTCGACGGCGCCTTCGCCGACGGCATCAAGGGCGCGCTCGGCGTCGACGTGCTGATCGGCAGCCTCAACGCCGGCGTCGCCACCTCGACGGTGCGCGACGCCGACGGCCGCCGGCTGTCGGCGCTGCAGGTGCCGACCCGGGTGCTGGCCCAGGTGCGCGAGCGCCGCCACCCGGTCGTGACCCAGGCCATCGCCGGTCGCGAGCACGCGGTGGCGTGGACCGCGCTCGAGGACGATCGCGGCCGCGCGCTCGGGCTGTTCGCGGTGGCGATCGATCGGCGGTCGCTGTCGCAGGCGCAGCGGGTGGCGTTCCGGTCGCTGGCGATCGGCGCCGCGGTGGCGGTGGCGTTCGCGTTCGTGCTGGCCGCGGCGCTGACCCGGCGGGTCGGGCGGCCGATCGCGACCTTGCACCGCGGCGCGATCGCGATCGCCCGCGGCGAGCTCGATCAGGTGATCGACGTGCCGGCCGGCGACGAGATCGGCGACCTGGCCAAGGCCTTCACCCACATGACCGCGGCGCTCAAGGAGAACCAGCAGCGCCTGGCCGCGCGCATGCGCGAGATGGTGGCGATCCAGGACGCCGGCCGAGCGATGTCGTCGGTGATCGAGTTCGACCAGGTGTCGGCGAAGATCGTCGACGCGGTGGCCCGGGTGTTCGAGGTCCGGCTGTGCGCGCTGTTCGCGGTCACCGCGGCCGGGCGCGACGAGCCGCGGGTGACCGTGGCGGCAGCGCGGGTGCGCAAGTCCGAGGTGGCCAGCGCGCTGATCGGCGTCGATCCCGCCGAGGCGGCGCCGCTGGCGCCGATCGCGGCCCAGGTGGCGCGGCTGCGCGCGACGTTGCGCGTCGACGACGTCGTCGCCGATCCGCGCCGCCGCGACGCGGCGCTGGCCGCCGGCGTCGATGGCTCGCTCCTGGCGATGCCGCTCGAGCGCAAGGGCGCGGTGGTCGGCGTGCTGGTCCTGGGTCGCACCCAGAAGAGCCGGACCTTCCTCGAGGCCGACGCCAACCTCCTGGCCACGTTCGCCGACCAGGCGGCGGCGGCGGTCGAGAACGCGCGGCTGTACGCGCAGGTCCGCGACGCCAGCGAGGAGCTCGAGGCCAAGGTCCGGCTGCGCACCGCGGAGCTGACCGCGATCAACGCCGAGCTGGGCCGCGCGCTCGGCAACCTGCGCGACACCCAGGCCCAGCTGGTGCTGTCGGAGCGGATGGCCGGCCTGGGCCTGCTGGTGGCCGGCGTGGCGCACGAGATCAACTCGCCGTCGGCGGCGATCCGCGGCGCGGTCGAGGGCATGACCGCGGCGATCGGCCGGCTGGCGGTGCCGATGCACGAGCTGGCGGCGGTGGTGCCGACGCCGGCGGCCCGGGCCGCGCTGTTCGCCACCGTCGAGCAGCACGCGCGTCGCCTGGCCAGCGAGCGCATGCCGACCGGCGCCGCGGTCCGTCGCGCCGCGCGCGAGCTGCGGGCCCGGCTGACCGAGCTGGGCGCCGAGGTAGCGCCCGAGCTGGGCACCCGGCTGGCCGAGGCCGGCGCCGAGCTGGCGACCGTCGAGGCGCTGGTGGCCGCGGTGCCGCCGAGCGCCGCCGGGCCGGTGCTGACCTACCTGGTCGAGCTGGCCGAGGTCCACCGGGCGTCGCTGTTGATCGCCAACGCGATCGTCCGCATCCAGCGCATCGTAGGTGCGCTCAAGACCTACTCACACCTCGATGAGGAGCCGACCCGGGTCGCGGCGGACGTCCACGAGGGGATCGAGACCACGCTCACCCTCATGGGGTATGCGCTGCGTGATATAAGCGTGGTGAGGCGGTTCGCTGAGTTGCCCGCGGTGCCGATCTTCGTCGATGAACTCAATCAGGTTTGGACGAACCTGATCCAGAACGCCGTGCAGGCGTGCGCCGGGAGAGGCACGATCGCGATCGAGACCGCCGCCGCGCTGGCCGCCGCCGACGGGGCCCCCGGCGTGGTGGTGCGGATCATCGACGACGGGCCCGGCGTGCCGCCCGAGATCCTGCCGCGGATCTTCGAGCCGTTCTTCACCACCAAGCCCAAGGGCGAGGGCACCGGGCTGGGCCTGGGCATCGTCGCGCAGATCGTCGTCAAGCACGGCGGGCGGGTCGCGTGCGCGTCGGAGCCCGGGCGCACCGCGTTCGAGGTGTGGCTGCCGACGGTGGCGCGCGCGGCGGGGGGCGCGGTCGCGTGAGCCTGCGCGAGACGATCCTGTGCGTCGACGACGAGGAGGGCGTGCTCCATGCGCTGCGCCAGCAGCTGGCCGCGCGGTTCGGGCACGAGTGCGACATCGCCACCGCGTCGTCGGGCGCCGACGCGCTCGAGCTGCTCGACGAGCTGGAGCGCGACGGCGAGAAGATCGCGGTGGTGATCGCCGATCAGATCATGCCCGGGATGAAGGGCGTCGATCTGCTCGAGCTGGTCGATCGGCGCAGCCCGTCGACCACCAAGATCCTGCTGACCGGCCAGGCCGGCCTCGACGCGGTGGTGAGCGCGATCAACCGCGCCAACCTGAACCACTACCTGTCCAAGCCGTGGGACGAGGCGTCCTTGCGGCTGGCGGTCGAGAACCTGCTGCGCCAGTACCGGCTGACCGCCGAGAACCGCCAGCTGATCGCGACGCTGTCGGCCAAGAACCAGGCGCTGCTCGAGATGAACCGCGAGCTCGAGGCCAAGATCCACGAGCGCACCCACGAGCTGGCCGAGGCCAACGCCCGGCTGGCGCAGCTGGCGGTCACCGACGGGCTGACCGGCCTGTACAACCACCGGCACTTCCACGAGCGGCTGGCGCTCGAGGTCGAGCGCTCGGCGCGCAACGGGCTGCCGCTGTCGCTGTTGATGATCGACGTCGATCACTTCAAGCACTACAACGATCACCACGGCCACCCGTCCGGCGACGAGGTGCTGCGGCAGATCGCGCGGCTGCTCAGCGAGGGCCGGCGCGCCAACGACCTGGTCGCGCGCTACGGCGGCGAGGAGTTCGGGGTGGTGCTGGTCGACACCGCCAAGTTCACCGCCGCCAAGCTGGCCGAGCGGGTGCGCGAGCGGGTGATCGGCTTCGGCTTCGCGCACAAGGAGGCCCAGCCGCTGGGCCGCGTGACGATCTCGATCGGCGTGGCGTCGTTCCCCGACGACGCCGGCGACGCGATGGCGCTGGTGCGCGCCGCCGACGACGCGCTGTACGCGGCCAAGCGCGCCGGCCGCGATCGGGTGGTGCTGGCCACGTCGGCGCCCAGCGAGGGCTGAGCGCGCTCGGGTTGACCCGCGGCCACGCGCGCCGTGGCGGCGAGTTGCGGTACCGTCGCCGCGATGACCACCGCCCCCGCGCGCTCGCCCAAGGACGTCGCCGTCATCGGCGCCGGCAGCTACGGCACCTGCCTGGCCATCCTCGCCGCGTCGGCGGGGCACCGGGTCGACTTCTGGTGCCGCGGCGCGGCGGCCGCCGCCGAGCTCGAGGCCACCCGCGAGAACAAGCTGTACCTGCCGGGGTTCACGCTGCCGGCCGGGGTGACCGTGACCGCCGATCTCGAGGCCGCGGTGCGCGGCAAGCAGATCGTCGTCGGCGTGACCCCGTCGCACGCGATCCGCGACGTGCTCGGCCGCGCCGCGGCGTGGCTCGATCCCGACGTGGTCGTGGTCAACGCGTCGAAGGGCCTCGAGGACGGCACGCTGCAGACGATCGATCAGGTCTACGCCGACATCTTCCCGGCGCGGATCGCCGGGCGCGCGACCTTCCTGTCGGGGCCGACCTTCGCCGCCGAGATCGCCGGCGGCATGCCGTCGGCGATCGTGCTGGCCGGCCGCGATCCCGAGACCACCCAGATGGTGCAGCGCGCGCTGTCGACCGATCGCTTCCGCACCTACTCGACCGACGACGTCGTCGGCGTGCTGGTCGGCGGCGCGATCAAGAACGTCGTGGCGATCGCCGCCGGCGTGTCCGACGGGCTGGGCTTCGGCTCCAACGCCCGCGCGGCGCTGATCACCCGCGGCCTGGCCGAGATCACCCGCATCGGCGTCGCGATGGGCGCCGACCCGGTGACCTTCGCCGGGCTGTCGGGGATGGGCGACCTGGTGCTCACCTGCTCGAGCGACACCTCGCGCAACCGCAAGGTCGGCCTGGCGCTGGGCCGCGGCCAGACGATGGCGGAGATCCTCGCCGACATGCGGATGGTCGCCGAGGGCGTCAAGACCACGAAGGTCGCCTGGGATCTGGCGCGCAAGCTCGGCGTGCCGGCGCCGATCACCGAGGTGATGCACGCGATCGTCCACGAGGGCGCGCCGGCCAAGGAGACGATGCAGCGGCTGATGGCGCGCTCGCTGCGCAGCGAGAAAGATTGAGGCGTCGCCGCTACGGCGCGGCCGTGTAGATCACGACGTAGTCGAAGCGACCGCGCCAGTGGTCGATGAACAGCCCGACGTTGGCGCCGACGATCGCGGTGCCGTTGGGGGGCATCTCGACCGGCACGCCGCCGGCGTCGGCCGCGCAGGTGACCGTTGAGCTCGAGACGCCCCGGCTGCGGGTGAGCCGCAGCCGGGCGGTGGCCGGCGCGGGCAGGGTCACGGTGCCCAGGTTCATGTACTGGTCGTGGTTCACGTCGTCCATCGACAGCTCGAACTGGCCGGTCGGGATGCGCACGGCGCCGCACTCGACGTTGGACACCGTGCCGTCCTGCTCGAAGGTGGCGTCGATGAAGGCCTTGGCCGACGGGTACGGGTACATCTGATCGTCGGCGCCGAGCGCGACGCCGACCTCGATCGCCACCCGGCTCGGCATGGTCGGCAGCGGGTAGCGCGCCGCCCAGGTGGCGTAGGGCGCGGTCGGCTGCGGCACCAGGAAGTCGTCCTGGTACAGCGCGTCGGCGGCGGGCACCCACGGCGGTGCCAGCGCGACGTCGAACTCCTCGTAGGCCTGCACCTGGTCGCGCAAGGTCGGCCACGGATCGCAGGCGTCGCCGATGCCGTCGGCGTCGCCGTCGCTCTGCATCGGATCGCTCCGCCGCGGGCACCGGTCGCAGCGATCGCCGCGCTGGTCGCCGTCGCGATCGCGCTGATCGGCGTTGGCGATCGCCGGGCAGTTGTCGTCGGCGTCGACCACGCCGTCGCGATCGCCGTCGGTGGTCGGCGAGCCATCGATCCCGGCGTCGGCGTCGGGCGGCGCGCCGCCCGCGCGACACACCGGCGGGTCGGTGCTGGTGTCGCAGCGCTGGCCGCTCGGGCACGCCAGGGTCTCGCTGCACGGCAGGCCGTCGTCGATCGCGGGCGCGTAGCACGCGGCGAGCGCGGCGGCGGCCAGCGCGGCCGACGGGCTACAGCGCGCCACGGACCGTGAGCCCGACGGTGCTCGGCGACAGGCTCGGCACCAGCGCCACCTCGGCGGGGCCGCTGCGCGCGCGCCGGTCGACCGCGAACAGGATCGCGCCGCCGACCACCAGCGCGCCGCCGGCGGCCCAGCCGACGATGGCCAGCGTCTCGGCGCGGCGGCCCTCGTCCTGCTTGGCCAGCAGCGCGTCGGTCCACGGGCCGTCGTGGCTCGACAGCTCGTCGGACAGCGCCCGCGCGTGCAGCCCGAAGTACACGCCGGCGCCGACGCCCGCGAGGCCACCGACGGTCAGCGCCAGCGCGGTCGGGCGCCGCCAGCCGCCGCCGCGATGGGCGATGGGCGCGGGCGCCGACGGGGCGGTCAGCGTCGGGGCAGGCGGGGGCGGCTCGACGACCGGCGGCGGCGCGGTGACCGGCGGCGGCTCGACCGGCGGCGGCTCGACCGGCGTCACCTCGACGGGCCGCGGCTTGCCGGCGGTGGCCTTCTTCAGCTTGGCCAGGTGCTGGCGCGCCGACGCCGCGAACGGGCCCTTGGGCTCGACCGCGAGGTAGCGCTGGTACTGCTCGATCGCGTCCCACGGCTGCTCGGAGAGCCGGTACGCTTGGCCGAGGTTGTAGAGCAGCGCCGGGTGGGGGATCAGGTCGTACGCCTCGCGCAGCTTGGCGATCGCGGTGGCGTAGTCGCTGGCGGCCTGGGCCGCCGAGGCGGCGTCGACCAGCGCGGCGGCCTTGGCCTTGCGATCGGCGGCGTCGTCGGCGGCCGCGGCGCCCGCGAGCGCGCCGACGGCGACCAGGGTCGCGAGCACCTGCCTCATCGCCTCCATGCTACCAGGGGCCCGGGGTAGCGGGGGGGGTTCGTCCTTGACCCTGTCCGCGGCGCCATGGATCCTGGACGGCGAATGCGCGCGGCGGCGATCCCCACCGGCATGCGACTGGGCCGGTACGAGATCGTCCGGCACCTGGCGACCGGCGGGATGGCCGAGATCTACCTGGCCCGGGCCGGCGGCATCGGCGACTTCGAGCGCTACGTGGTGATCAAGGTGATCGCCGGCGAGCGCCGCGGCAACGCGCAGTTCGTGCGGATGTTCCTCGACGAGGCGCGCCTGGCCGCCGGGCTGCACCACGCCTGCATCGCGCAGGTCTACGAGGTGGGCGAGGAGGGCGGCGAGTTCTTCTACGCGATGGAGTACGTCCACGGCGACACCGTCCGGTCGCTGCTCGAGGACTGCAGCCGGCAGCAGGTGCGGATCCCGCTGGAGGTCGCGATCGCGGTGGCGATCGGCGCGGCGTCGGGGCTGCACCACGCCCACGAGCGCGAGAGCGCCGATGGCCGCCCGCTCGACATCGTCCACCGCGACGTGTCGCCGTCGAACGTGATGATCGGCTACGACGGCGCGATCAAGGTGCTCGACTTCGGCATCGCCCGCGCCAGCGAGCGCGCGACCGAGACCGAGAGCGGCGTGGTCAAGGGCAAGTACGCGTACATGGCGCCCGAGCAGTGCCGGGCCCAGGCGGTCGATCGCCGCGCCGACGTGTTCGCGCTGGGCATCGTGCTCTACGAGCTGTCGACGCAGCACCGCGCGTTCAAGGCCGACAGCGACTTCGAGACGATGTCGCGGATCGTCAACGGCGAGCTGACGCCGCCGACGATGCTGGTGCCGGGGTACCCGCCGGCGCTCGAGGCGATCGTGCGGCGCGCGATGGCGGCGGCGCCGGGCCATCGCTACCAGACCGCGGCCGAGCTGGGCGACGCGCTCGAGGCGTTCGCCGAGGGCCACGGCCTGACGATCTCGCAGCGCGCGGTCGAGCGGTTCATGCACCAGGTCTACGGCGCGCGGCCCGAGCCGTGGCGCACCGCCGGGGGCGCGGCCCGCAGCGGCGGCGCGACGCCGCGCCCGGGCACGCCGCTGCCGAGCTCGCAGCCGTCGGCGTCCGCCGCCGGGCTGCGCACGCCCAGCCCGCCCGCGCCGCCGACCGTGGCGCTGACGCCGGCGCCCGTGCCGCGCACCGACTCGCTGGTCGCGCCCGCGGTGACGATCACGCCGCCGCCGCCGCGCCGGTCGCTGGTGCGTCCGGTCGCGGTCGGGCTGGGGCTGGTGGCGGCGGGCGTGCTCGCGGCGGTGCTCGCCTCCGGCGGCGGGGGCGCGCGGTCCCGCGACGAGCAGTCCCCGACCCGCGGTGCGACGGCGGCGCTGGCCCCCGAGGTCGCGCCGGCGCCATCGCCATCGCCGGAGGTCGCGCGCCCGACGCCCGCACCGCCCGAGGTCGCGCCGCCGAAGGCCGAGGTCGCGGCGCCGCCCACGCCCGCGGTGGTCGACGCGCCTGCGGTGGTCGACGCGCCCGCGCCGCCGGCCGGCGATGCAGCGCCGGCGACGGTGACCATCCACCTCGAGTCGACGCCGCCCGGCGCGGCGGTGTACGTCGGCAAGAGCCGGCGCGGCGTGACGCCGCTCGACCTCACGGCGCCGCGCGGCACCCAGCCGCTGGCGGTGCGCCTCGAGCGCGCCGGCTACCGCGCGCAGAGCCTGGCGCTGTCGGTCGAGCGCGACGGCCGGCGCGCGGTCACGCTGACCAAGCGCCAGGCGATCCCCGACCGCGGCGGCGGCGACGATGGCTTCGCCAACCCGTTCGCGAAGTAGCGCGCGTCGAGCGCGGCGCGCGCGTCAACGCGGGAACAGCGTGTCGCGCATCGCGACCACGTCGGCACAGCGGGTGCCGGCCGGGACGCGGACCGCGCGGAACGTCGACGGCGTGCCCGGCTGCGGCGTGATGATCGGGTTCAGGTTCTTGACCGCGCCGATCTGCGCCGGCGTGCAGGCGCCGCCGGTCGCGAGGTGGCAGCCGAGGATGCCCTGCTCGAGGGACGCGTCGACCTCGCCGAGGATCAGGTCGGTCGAGAACACCTCGCCGGTCAGCGCGAACTGCGTGCGCAGCGCGACGTAGACCTCGTCGAGGTTCACCGCCGGCACGTCGTAGGCGCGCAGCGTCGCGCCGGGCTTGGCGTCGCTCTCCTGATCGCAGGCGCAGTTCCCGCCGATCGCCAGCGCGCACGAGGTGTCGGCCGACGGCGGACAGAAGCGGAACTGGCCGTTGGCGTCGGCCTCGGGCAGGAGCGCGGCGGGGTCGAGCTTGGCCCCGATCACCAGCGTGAGCTGCTCGACCGCCAGCTCGGCGCAGGTCGCGCTGGCCGAGGTCAGCGTGCCGGCGCCCTCGACGCCGGCCACCGACGCGATCGTCGCGGCCGGCACCTCGAAGCGGATCGGGCGATCCTGCCCGGCGATCGGGATCTCGGGGATCTCGATGTCGCACGCCTCGGCGCGCACCGCGACCGCGGTGCCGGTCTGATCGAGGTCGAGCGCGATCAGCAGCTCGGCCGAGGTGTCGACCTCGACCAGGCCCGACGCGTTGACGTGGACGTTGAGCGTCGCCAGCACCGCCGCCCGGCCGTCGAGCTCGGCGAAGGTGCCACCCGGCACGCACTGCTCGCCGAACACCCGGGCGTCGATGGTGCTGCCGCCGCCGTCGTTGCCGCAGGCGGCGACGAGCCACGCGAGTCCGAGCCAGCAGCGACGCATCGGTCCACGCTACCACCGCGGGCCGGCGCCGGGCGGCCGACTTGGCGTTCGCGCTGGCGACGCGCCCCGGGAGGATGATATTCGGGGGCGATGGGACGCGCGGCCGCGCTGGCGGTGATCGCACTGGGCGCCGGGGCCGCGCCGGCCGCGGCCAGCCCGGTCGAGCTGTTCGGCTTCGGCAGCCGCCACGGCGCCCACGCCGGCGCCGGCGTCGCCGACGTCGACGACATGGCCGCGACGTGGATGAACCCGGCGGGGCTGGCCGCGGGGCACAAGGCGCTGACCACCGGCCTGCTCGGCTGGGTGTCGAACCTGCGGGTCGGCGAGCGCCGCAGCCCGATGGCGCAGCCGGGCGGCGGGCTGTTCGGCGTGACCCTGCCGGCGCCGCTGGGCGGGCCGCTGGCCGGGCGGATCGGGCTCGGCCTCGGCATGTTCGTGCTGCCGACCTCGATCGTACGCATCACCGCGCGCCTGCCCGACGAGCCGTTCTTCCCGTACTACCAGGGGCGCGCCGAGCGGCTGGTCATCGTGCCCGGCGTCGGCGTCCGCGTCACCGACGCGATCGACGTGGGCGTCGCCGCGAACTTCCTGGCCGGGCTCGGCGGCGGCATCGCGGCCGGCGAGGGCGCGACCCGCGCGCTCGAGGCCCGCGTCGACGAGGTGGTGCCGGCGGTGGCGCGGCTGGTGGCCGGCGTGCGCTGGCGGGTGCGCGGCGACCTCGCGATCGCCGCGGTATATCGGCAGCGCTTCGAGGTGCCGTTCACCACCGTCGCCCGCACCGAGGTGGCCGGCGAGCCGATCAACCTCGACCTCGCGGCGAGCGGCCAGTTCTCGCCGCACACCGCGGTGCTCGGCGCGACCTGGCGACCGCCCGGCGGCGCGCTGCACCTCGACCTCCAGTACGCGCGGTGGTCGAGCTACCCCGGGCCGTTCGTGAAGGTCGGCAGCGAGCTGCCGCTGGTCGGCCCGCTGGCCGCCGAGCTGCCGGCGGTGCCGTGGCGCGACACGTTCGCGGCGCGGCTCGGTGGCGACGTCGCGCTCGGGCCGCGGCTGGTCGGCCGCGCCGGCTACGGCTTCGAGACGTCGCCGGTGCCGGCGGCGCAGCCCGGCGTCACCAACCTGCTCGACGGCCCGCGCCACACCGTCGGGCTCGGCGTGGCGATCACCTGGCCGGCGGCGGTGGCGGGCAAGCCGGTGACGCTCGCGCTGCACGGCCAGGCGCAGCTGATCGGCGGGCGCACGCTGGCCAAGTCGATCCTGCCGGCCGGCGCCGCCGGCGGCACCTTCGACGGGCTGCGCGACGAGGTCACCGACGATCCGCAGGACCCGGCGACGCAGGGCGCGCAGATCTCCAACCCCGGCTATCCGCGCCTCGACAGCGGCGGCCAGGTGTTCTCCGGCGGCGCGACGCTGGAGGTCGGGCTGTGAGGGCGGCGGTCGCGGCGATCGCGGCGGTCGCGGCGCTGGGCGCGCCGGCGGTCGCCGATCCGTTCGATCAGTTCGGCGTCGGCGGCGCGGCCGGCGGCAGCGCCGGCGCGGTGACCGCGACCGCCGTCGGCGCGGCGGCCGCGCACCACCAACCGGGCGGCGTCGCGCGGGCCGCGCACCCCGAGGTGATCGCCGGCTGGAGCGCCGGCTGGATGGGCCTCGAGCTCGACGGGCGCGACGCCGGCGTCGAGGCGGTCCACGGGACCACGCTGGCGCTGGCGGTGCCGGTGCCGGTGTCGCCGGAGGTGCGGCTCGGCGTCGGCCTCGCGCTGTACCTGCCCGATCAGTACCTCGCGCGGATCCGGCTGGCGCCGATCACCGAGCCGCGGTTCGTGCTGCTCGACAACGACGCGCGCATCGTCGTCGAGCCGGTCGCCGCGCTGGCCTACGCCGACAAGCTCGGCGTCGGCGTCGGCGCGTCGCTCCTGGCCGACGCGCGCTCGAATCGCATCGCGTTCGACGTCGGCGTCGTCGCCGGCGCCAAGGTCGGCGCCGCCGATCTCGACGTCGAGCTGCCGCCGCGGGTGGCGCCGCTCATCGGGCTGTGGCTCAAGCCGCACCCGCGGGTGCGCGCCGGCGTCACTTACCGCGGCCAGCTGTCGCTCGACCTCGCGCTCGACATCCTGGCCAACGTCGAGGTGGCCGGCGTGGTCACCGGCGACGCGCTGGTCGCGCTGCGCGCCAGCGACTACTTCACGCCGGCGCGGCTGACCGGCGCGGTGGCGATCGACGTCACCGCCGACGCGACGCTCGCGGCCGAGGTCGCGTGGGTGCGGTGGTCGGCGTTCCCGCCGCCGCCCGCGCTCGACGTGCTGGTCGCGCTCGACATCACGCCGCCGCTGGTCTCGACCGAGGCGCCGGCGCCCGGCTTCACCGACGTGGTGACCGCGCGGCTCGGCGGCGAGCTGTGGCGGCGCGGCGCCGCGGTCGACGTCGCGGCCCGCGCCGGCGTCGCGTACCTGCCGTCGCCGGTGCCACCGCAGCTCGGCCTCACCAGCTACGCCGACGGCGATCGGCTGCAGCTGGCGGCCGGCGTCGGCGTCGAGCTGCGCGACCTGCGGCCGTACCTGACCCGGCCGATCGCCTTCGATCTGGCGCTGACCTGGCAGCACCTGGAGGATCGCCTGACCGTGAAGCACGTCGATCGGCTGCCCGGCCAGGCGTTCTCGTCGGGCGGCGACGTCGTCCACGCCACCCTGTCGTCGACGGTGCGGTTCTGATGCGCGCCGCGTGGTTGGCGGTCATCGCCGCGGGCTGCGGGTTCGCGCCCGAGGAGCCGTTCTCGGGCACCCGCGCCGGCGACGGCATCGCGCCGTGGCGCGACCTCGGGCCCGCGCCGGTGTGCCTCGGCAACCAGTTCCTCGGCCCCGACGGCACCACGGCCGGCGGCTTCTGCTTCGATCGCAGCGCGATCGAGGCGCCGTGCGCGACCGATGACGACTGCCGCTCGCGCGAGGCCTGCGTGTGCGGGCGCTGCACGGTGCCGTACTGCGCGACCCAGTCGGACTGCGCCGGCGATCGGGTGTGCACGTTCAGCCAGCAGCGCTGCGATCTCGCGTGCGGCGACGCCGGCGACTGCGCGCCCGGCGAGGAGTGCAACAACGGCGTGTGCCGCGGCCGGTGCGCGACCTCGGCCGAGTGCCAGACCGGCGAGGTGTGCTCGAGCCGGAACTTCTGCGTCACCGACGCCTGCGCGACCGACAGCGCCTGCACCGGCGCCGAGCGCTGCCACGTGCAGCGGGTGCCGCGGCTGGTGCTCGAGCCGTTCGCGCTGGCCACGCCCGAGGCGGTCGTGCTGTACCTCGAGGTCGGCGACGACGCCCAGCCGACCCAGCGCGCGATCTGGCGCGCGACCTCGCCCGACGGCGTGCACTTCCGCTTCGATCCTGCGCGGCCGGTGTTCGAGGACGCCGGCGCCGCCCACGCGCCGTCGCTGGTCGCCACCGCGGCCGGCTGGACGCTCTACTACGAGGCCGGCGACGGCGCGGCGATCAAGGTCGCGACCTCGCCCGACGGGGTCAGCTTCGGCCCGGGCGCCGTCGTGCTCGCCGGCGGCGTCGGCGCCGCGGCGATCCACGCGCCGAGCGCGGTGGCGCTGCCCGACGGCACGGTCGCGGTGTACTTCCAGCGCGGCGCCGCGATCGAGGTCGCGACCGGCCCGCTCGGCGGCGCGCTGACCAGCCGCGGCGTCGCGTTGACCCCGGCCGCGGTGACGGTGGCGCCGGGCGCGCCGCGCGCGCCGTTCTGGGACGCGGTGGTCGCGCTGCGCAGCCCCCACGCCGCGGTCACCGCCGGGCCGAGCGGGCCGTCGCTGCGGCTGTGGTTCGCCGGCTACGGCCGCGAGAGCGCCGACTCGCAGCAGTTCGGCATGGACGTGGCGATCCCGGCCAACTACTCGGTGGGCTACGCGGCCGGCGACCTCGCCGATCCCGCCCGGCTCACGCCGTGGCCGTACGGGCCGGTGGTCGATCGCGTCGCGGCCTTCCTCGATCATCGCCAGGAGCTGGGCCCGGGCGTGGTCCAGCTCGTCGACGGCGATGGCCCGGCGCCGCGCTACCTGATGTACAGCGTCGAGGCCAGCGCCGCCGATCCGACGATGCTCGGCCCCGACGCGCCGCTGAACATCGGTCGGCTCGGCGTGCTGGCGAACGGTGGCGCCTCGCCTTGACCGGGCCCGCGGCGGCTGGCTACAAGGACCGCGGTACGGCGGTTTTCTTTACCCCGCGCCGCACTGCTGCCTACGATTTCAATCTCATGATCGTCGTCATCGGAAATGTCCTCGCCGGCCTGCTCGGCCTCTCGCTGTTCACCGCCACCGTGCGGCTGAGCCGCTGAACCTCGGTCGCGGCGCGCCCGCCGCTACCTGACCGCGCCCCGCGCGGGACTCGACCGCGCCGGCCGGCCCGCCTTACAACGTGGGCGTGAGCGAGGACGACATCCGCTACCGCTTGCGGTTGCGCGAGCGCACCGAGGTCGTGGTGCGCACGCCCGCCGATCCGGCGCCCGCGGCCTTCCCGGCTGGCAGCGATCCGGAGATCCCGGTGATCCCGCCGCTGGCGGTGCCGGCCGCCGGCGCGACCCGGATCCGCTTCGGCGACACGGCGGTGATCGTCGAGCGCCACGGCGACGTCGTCACGCTGGTGTTCCCCGGCGGCGTGCGCGTCGAGGGCAGCGCCAGCGACGCGGCGAGCCTGGCGACGGCGTTGTCGGTGCGGCCCCCACCTCGGTGAGCGGTGGGGGCGCTGTGAGAGGTCCGTGAGGGTGTTCCGGACGCGGCCGGCGTTGCATCGACATGGCCGCCCCGCATCGTTCGCCGCCCCCGCCGACCGCGCCGGATCCTCGTGCCACAGTACGCGTCATGCGCACCTGCGCGACGCTGCGCCTGCCCGATGGCAGCTCGGTCGAGATCGGCCCCGGCGATCTGCTCGGTCGCACGCCCACCGCGGCGGCGCTGATCGATGACCCGCGGGTGTCCGAGGCCCACGCGTTCTGCAGCCTGCGCCACGGCGAGTTGCACCTGTTGTCGCTGCGGCGGCTGCTGGTGGTCGGCGGCAAGCCGGTCAACGACGTCGTGCTGCGGCCGGGCCTCACGATCGGCATCGCCGACGAGCTCGCGCTGACCGTGCTGGCGGTGGTCACGCCCGAGGCGCTGCTCGGCGTGCGCGCGCCGGGGCAGCCGACGCGGATCTTGTCGCAGGTGGCATCGATCATCGGCGCGCCGCCGCGGATCGTGCCGCGGGTCGAGCGCGACGCCGCCGCGGCGCTGTGGTCGATCGGCGACAGCTGGCGGCTGCGGCTGCGCGGCAAGCCCCAGGAGCGGGTCGGCCCCGGCGACAGCTTCGAGGTCGACGGCGTCACCTTCACGCTCACCACCGTGCCGATCGGCCAGGCCGGCCCGTCGGCGACGGTCGCCGGCGGCGCGACCGCCGAGCCGCTGCGGCTGGTCGCGTTCTACGACACGGTGCAGATCCACCGCCGCAACCGCGAGCTGGCCACCGTCGGCGGCACCGGCGCGCGCATCCTGTCCGAGCTGGTCGCGTGCCAGGGCCCGACCGGCTGGGAGGTGCTGGCGCGCGGGGTGTGGACCGACGAGGCCGACGCGGTCGCGCTGCGCCACCGCTGGGACGTCGCGCTCGGCCGGCTGCGGGCTCGGCTGCGCGAGCTCGGCGTCCGCGACCTGGTCCGTTCGGATGGCGCCGGCCAGCTGGCCCTCGAGCTGTACGATGGGGACCAGGTTGACGACCGCACCTGACCGCGGCGATCCGCCGTCGTCCGAGCCGGCGCCGCGCGCGGCGGTGCGCTCGGTGGCGGGCTGGAGCGACGCGCCCGCGCGCCCGCGCGCGCCGGCCGCGCCCGACGTCGCCGCCGAGCCGCGCTACGTCGACGTCGAGCTGGCCGGCGTCGGTGGCATGGGCACGGTGATGATCGCCCACGATCGCCACCTCGGCCGCGACGTCGCGCTCAAGCGGATCGCCGCCGATCCCGACGATCACGCCGCCGGCGCGCGGCTGGCGCGGGAGGCCGCGATCACCGCGCGGCTCGAGCACCCGTCGGTGGTGCCGATCTACGACGCCGGGATCGGCCCCGACGGCCGCCCGTACTACGCGATGCGGCTGGTGCGCGGGCGGTCGCTCGCCGAGCGGCTGGCCGACGCGCCCGATCTCGCGGCGCGCCTGGCGCTGGTGCGCGCGTTCCTCGCGGTGTGCCAGGCGATGGCCTACGCCCACCGCCAGGGCGTGATCCACCGCGATCTCAAGCCGGCCAACGTGATGATCGGCGAGTTCGGCGAGGTGCACGTCGTCGACTGGGGCCTGGCCCGCCGGCTCGACGAGCCCGAGCCCGAGCACGAGGCGCTGGCCGGCACCCCGGCGTACCTCGCGCCCGAGCGCGCGCGCGGCGACGGCTCGACTCCGGCCAGCGACGTGTGGTCGCTCGGCGCGATCCTCGGCGAGCTCTTGTGCGGCGCCGCGCTCTTGCCGGCCAGCCGGCTCGAGATCCTCGCGCGGTTGTCGGCCAGCGAGCCGCCGCGCTGGAGCTGGCCGCCGCGCTGCCCCGGCGAGCTGGTGGCGATCGCGCACAAGGCGCTGGCGTGGCGCGTCGAGGATCGCTACGCCGACGCGGCGCGCTTGGCCGCCGACGTGTCGGCGTACCTCGACGGGCGGCGGGTCGGCGCCCACGCGTACTCGACCACCGAGCTGGCGCGCCGGCTGATCTACGCGTGGCGGTGGCAGGTGGCCGCGGTGACCGCCGGCGTCGTCGCGGGCTCGGTGGTGCTGGCGCTGACGTGGAGCCGGATCGCCGGCGAGCAGCGGCGGGCGATCGCCGCCGAGCGCCGCGCGACCAGCGCGCTGGCCGACACCCGCGTCGCGCTGGCCTGGGCGCTGGATCGCGGCGCGGTCGCGGCGCTCCTGGCCGGCGACGTCGCCGAGGCCGAGACCTACGCCGCGCAGGCGCTCACCTACGGCGAGTCGATCGACGCGCGCGGCGTGCTGGCCGCGACCCGCGCCGCGGCGCGACCGCAAGCGGCCACGCGGGTCGACGTGCCGGGCTGCGCGCGGGTGGTGCCCGACGGCGCCACCACCTTCGTGTGCCACGGCGCCGATCAGCTCGCGCTGTGGGACGTCGGCGCGACCGCGCCGCGCTGGCAGGTGCCGTCGGTCGCGACCAGCGTGGTCGCCCTCGAGGGGCGCGCGGTCGTCGCGCTCGAGCGCGGCGTCGCGGTGACGGTGCTCGACGGCAAGGACGGCGCGATCCGCGCGCGGCTGCCGGTCGCGGCGCTGGTCGACACGCTCGACCGCGATCCCGGCGCGACCCGGGTGGTGGCGTCGAACCAGCGCGAGGCGATCCTGATCGTGCCCGAGCGCGATCGGGTGATCGCGATCGAGCGGCCGTGCGCGGGGCGGGGCACCCTCGACGCGCTGGCGGTCGGCCGCGCCCAGGTGCTGGTGGCGTGCAACGACGGCCAGCTGATGCGGATCGGCGACGACGGGGTCGGCACGGCGATCGCCGCGCTGCCGCTGTTCGGGCACGACCCGGCCGCCAGCGCGACGCTCGCCGACGACGAGCGCACGCTCGCGATCGGCGGCGTCCACGGCGAGCTGGTGCTCGTCGATCTGGTGACCGGCGTGGTGAGCGCGCCGCGCCAGGTGCTGCCCGAGCCGGTGCGGCGGGTGCGCCTGCTCGGCGAGCTGGTCGTCGTGGCCGGCGAGCGCGGCGGCGTGCACGTGTGGAGCCGGACCCTCGAGGCCGAGCTGGTGCGGCTGCCCGAGCGCGCCGGCGGGCGCTTCGAGGTGGCCGGTGACGCGCTGGTCTCGGGCGGCGCTGGTTGGTGGCGCTGGCGCCTGCCGCCGGTGCCGACGGCGCGCCGCTTCGAGGCCGCCGCCGGGCTGGCCGGCGCGGCGATCTCGCCCGACGGCAGCCGGGTCGTCGCGGCGCGCGGCGACGGTCGGCTGTCGATGTGGCAGACCGCGCTCGGGCGGCTGACCGCCGAGGTGGTGCTCGGGACCGGCGTGGTGAAGCGCGCCGCGTTCTCCCCCGACGGCCGGCAGGTCGGCGTCGCGATCGCCGGGCCGCCCGGGGCGGCGCTGGTCGACGCCGCGGCGGGCACGATCCTCTCGACCGCGCCGGATCTGCCCGGCTCGCACCGCGTCGCGTACCTCGCCGACGGCACCCGCGCGCTCTTGCCCTACGGCGATCGGCTGATCCGCTGGTCGCCGACCGGCGAGCGCCGCGAGCTGCGCGGCGCGCTGTGGGGCGATCTCGACGTGCCGGCCGACGGCGCGCAGCTGTGGCTGTTGTCGCGCGGCGGCGAGGTGTGGCAGGTCGTCGGCGAGACCGCGACGCGGCGCTTCGAGGTGCCGGGCGCGCTGGCGATCGCGGCGCTCGCCGCCCGCGCCGAGGTGGCGGTCGCCACCGCCAGCGAGGTCACGATCCGCGATCTGGCCGGCCGCACCCGCCTGACCCTGGCGGGCGTGGTCGATGGCGCCTTCGACGTCGCGGTGTCGCCCGACGAGCGCTTCGTCGTGGCGGCCACCGCCGACGGCACGATCGAGGTGTGGTCGGCGGTCGACGGCCGGCGGGTCGCGCACCTGCGGGGCCACCAGGCCCGGGTGTCGTGGGTCGGGTTCGCCGCCGGCGCGCTGTGGTCGACCGGCTGGGACGGCGTCGTGCTGCGCTGGGATCTCGCCGCGCTGACCGCGCCCGCGACGACGCTGGTGGCCGACGCCGCCGCGGCCTGGGCGCTGCCGCCGGTCGGGCGCGCGGCGCCGTGACGGCCCGCGTCCCCGCCACCGCCCTCGGTCACGGGCAGATGCGGTAGATCGCGAGGTACGGGCTCGGCGGGCTGAAGGTCATCGGACCCTCGAAACAGCCACCGCCGACGCCGCGCGCGTCGATCGACCCGACCGGCGTGCCGTTGTCGGTGAACGTGACCTGCAGGCGATCGCTGCCGCCGGTCTGCGACCAGGTGCCACCGAACGTCGGCTCGCCCGGGATCGAGACGGTCTGGCCGGCGATCGCGTAGTCGGCGGCGAAGCCGGTGATCGAGCTGGGGAACATCGCGCACTCGAACCACGACGTCAGCCCGGTGCCGGTGCAGTGATCGTGCTGCAGGTGCAGGTCGGTGGTGATCGGCGTCGGGATCGTCGCCGGCGCGACGGTGGCGGCCAGCGTGTTGTTGGCGGCGTTGGCGTCGCCGGCGATCGGGTTGGCGGTGTAGGTGAAGTCGAGCGGCGCCGTCGAGTACGGCAGCTTCAGGTCGAAGCCGACGTCGGTGAAGCCGCCGTTGCGGGCGATGCCGTTGAGCGTGCAGGTCAGCGTCGTCGCCGACAGCGCGCAGCGGCTGTCGACGTTGGCCAGGTTGCCCATCACGAACACCTGCGGGCTGGTGTGGGTGCGCGGCAGCGCGATCGTCAGCGTCACGCCGGTCGCGTTCTTGTTGCCGGCGTTGGTGACCCGCGCGACGTAGTGGCCGAAGGCGTTCACCTGCGGCGCCGCCGGCGGCGTGACGGTGACCACCAGGTTGACCTGCTGCGCGGCCAGGGCCGGCGCGGCGGCGAGGAGGACAGGGACGACGGCGAGGGTGGAGATGAGCTTCATGCTCCCAACCTGCGCGATCGCGTGCGCGGCGACATCACACGCCGGCCTCACCGCACCCCAGCGCTACCCGCGGACTCAGCCCACGATCGTGACCGACAGCTGGCGACGGTGCGGCGCCGTGCGGTGCTCCCACAGGTACAGGCCCTGCCACGTGCCGAGCGCGAGGCGACCGTCGGCGATCGGCACGGTCACGCTGGTCTGGGTCAACACGGCGCGCACGTGGGCCGGCATGTCGTCGGGGCCCTCGGCGGTGTGCGCGAACAGCCGATCGCCGTCCGGCACCAGCCGCGCGAGGAACCGCTCGAGATCGGCGCGCACCGTGGGATCGGCGTTCTCGCTGACGATCAACGACGCGCTGGTGTGGTGGCAGAACACCACCGCGAGGCCGACCGCGAAGCCGGCCGGGATCGCGCGCGCCACCGCGCGGGTCACGTCGTAGGTGCCGCGGCCGGTGGTCGCGACCTCGAAGCGATGCAGCAGGGCCATGTCGCAGGTGTCGCAGACCGCCGGCGCGTCGTCCACCGTGGACGCGCGCCGTGGCCCCGGGGTAGCGTCGGCGCTCGATGGCCACCGTCGCCTTCACGGTCAACCTGCAACGCCACGTGCCGAGCCCGACGGTGACCGCGCCCGGCGCGACGGTCCGCGAGGTGCTCGAGCGGGTGTTCGCCGACAACCCGCGGCTGCGCGGCTACGTCGTCGACGAGCAGGGCGCGCTGCGAAAGCACATGGCGGTGTTCGTCGATGGCCAGCAGCTCGTCGATCGCGCGACCCAGCGCGACGCGGTCGGGCCCGACTCCGAGATCTACGTCATGCAAGCGCTGTCCGGCGGATGAGCGCGCCAACCCCGATGGGAGTCCCGATGTCCACCGATGCTCCGCTCCTGGTGTCGACCCGCAAGGGCCTGTTCGAGATCCGCGGCAAGGGCGCCGCGGCCCACATCGCGCGCGCCCACTTCGTCGGCGACAACGTCTCGCTGGCCATCGTCGATCGCCGCGACGGCGCCTGGTACGTCGTGCTCGATCACGGCCACTTCGGCGTGAAGCTGCACCGCTCCGACGACGGCGGCGCGACGTTCACCGAGATCGCGGTGCCGGCGTATCCGCCCAAGCCCGAGGGCTTCGTCGACAAGGACATGTGGGGCAAGGAGCGCGAGTGGGCGCTGAAGGGCATCTGGGCGCTGGCGCCGGCGCTCGACGCGCCCGGCGCGCTGTGGGCCGGGACGCTGCCGGGCGCGCTGTTCCGCTCCGACGATCGCGGCGCGACCTGGACGCTGTGCGAGGCGCTGTGGAACCACCCGACGCGGGTCAAGTGGAACGGCGGCGGCGCCGATCACGCCGCGATCCACTCGATCTGCGTCGACCCCCGGGACCCGCGCACGGTCGTGGTGGCGGTGTCGAGCGGCGGCGTCTGGCGCACCCGCGACGCCGGCGCGAGCTGGGAGGCGCACACCCGCGGCATGAAGGCCGGCTACGTGCCGCCCGAGCAGGCCGAGTGGCCCGAGAACCAGGACCCGCACTGCGTCGTGCAGAGCCCGAGCGACCCGACGGTGTTCTGGTGCCAGCACCACATGGGCATCTGGCGCTCGACCGACGACCTCGCGAGCTGGACCCAGATCGTCGTCGAGCCGTCGAGCTTCGGCTTTCCGGTGGCGGTGCACCCGCGCGAGCCGGACACCGCGTGGTTCGTGCCCGCCCACTCCGACCAGAAGCGGACGCTGATCGACGGCCAGGTGCTGGTCAACCGCACCCGCGACGGCGGCCGCAGCTTCACCGCGCTGCGCACCGGCCTGCCGCAGGTCCACGCCTACGATCTGGTGTTGCGCCACGCGCTCGACATCGCCGCCGACGGCGACCAGCTCGCGTTCGGCTCGACCACCGGCAACCTGTGGGTCACCGACGATCAAGGCGAGCGCTGGCACGCGGTGGCCAGCCACCTGCCGCCGATCTACGCGGTCCGCTACGGCTGAGGCCGCGCGCGCGGCAGCGTCACCGCGAAGGTCGTGCCGACGTCGTCGCAGCGGAACCCGAGCTCGCCGCGGTGGAGATCGACGACGAGCGCCCGGGCCAGCGCCAGGCCCAGGCCGGAGCCCTGGCCCACCGACTTGGTGGTGACGTCGGGCTCGAACACCCGCGCGCGGATCGCCGGCGCGATCCCGCCGCCGGTGTCGGCCACCTCGACGGTGACGGTCGCGGCGTCGGCGATCGCGCGGATCGCGATCGCGCCGTGGCCGGTGTGCGTGGCGATCGCGTCGGCGGCGTTGGTCAGCAGGTTCACGAGCACCCGCTCGAGCTCGGCGGGGTAGGCGGCCACCGCGGGCAGGTCGGGCGGCAGGCTCACCGCGACCTCGGCGCGCCCGGCCAGTCGGGGTCGCGCCCAGGTGATCGCCCGGGCCACCAGCGGGGCCAGCGCGACCGGCTCCGGCGGCGGCCGGCGCGGGTGGGCCGCGGCGCGGATGGTCCGGATCACCTCGGTGACGTGGGCCAGGCCGGCGATGCTCGCGGCGATCGCCGCAGGCGCCTCGGCGAGGTAGTAGTCGAGCTCGGCGGCCGCGATCACCGCGTCGACCGCGGCGGCGGCCTCGGGCGGCAGCGCCGCGTGGTGCGCGCGGTACGCGGCGATCACCGCGGCGAGCTGCGCCACCGCGTCGCGCGCGAAGTCGAGCCCGTCGCCGACGAACTGCAGCGGCGTCGCGACCTCGTGGGCGAGGCTGGCGGCGAGCTGACCGACCAGCGGGGCGGTCATCCGGCCTCGTCGCGCAGCCGCTCGGCGAGCGCGATCCACGCCGGCAGCTCGGCGGCGCGACCGCAGCGCTCGACGAACGCCGCGTCGATGGGGGGCCGCGCGCCGGGCGCGGCGTGGACCACGGCGCCGGCGACGTGGACCGCCAGCACCAGCGCGGTGTCACCGTGGGCGACCCGCGCCGGATGGCGGTGGCAGCCGACCGCCTCGATCAGCGCGTCGGGCAGGCCCCACACGCCGAGCGCGTAGGCCGCGACCTGATCGGGATCGAGCGCCGCCGCCGCCTCGCCGGCGTCGAGCAGGATCAGCGTGCCGAGCTCGAGCATCAGGCCGGCGGTGAACGCGGCGTCGCCCAGCAGCGGCGGCGCCAGCTGCCGCGCGACGGTCGCGGCCACCAGCGCGCGCTGCTCGAGCACCTCGAGCGCGCGCCGCGACACGTGGGCCCGCGCGCGGGCGTACAGGTGCGCGGCCAGCGCCAGCCCGCGCACGACCTCGGTGCCGAGGTACGGCAGCGCGGTGGCGACGTCCTGGGTCGGGCGGCCGATCGCGAAGAACGACGAGTTGGCGAGCTGCAGCACCCGCGCCGCCAGGCCGGGATCGCGCTCGACGATCGCCGTCAGCTCGGCCAGGCTGGTGCGCTCCTCGGCGAGCAGCTCGGCCAGCTGCCAGTAGGTGCGCGGCACCGACAGCAGGTGGCCGGCGCGCCCGACGACGGTGTAGACCGCGGGATCATCGACCAGCGCGCGGATCGTGCGGATCCGCGCCAGCGTGGTGCGCAGGCGCTCGGCCTCGCACGGCTTGGCCAGGAACTGGTGCGCCACCAGCAGCCCGTCGTCGTAGCGCCGGCTGGGGCCGCTGCCCGACAGCAGCACCCGGGTCACCGTGGGGTGCGCGGCGCGCACGTGCTCGAGCAAGGTCAGGCCGTCCATCCCGGGCATCCGCAGGTCCGAGACGATCGCGTCGAACGGCGGATCGGCCTCGGCCAGCACCTCCAGCGCCTCGTCGCCGCCGGTCGCGAACGCCGCGGTCCAGTGCTCGGCGTGGCGGCGCAGCGTGCGGCGCAACCCCTCGAGGATCAGGGGCTCGTCGTCGACGAACAGGATGCGAAACCGGGCGTCCACACGCCATGGTTCGGCCGATCGCGGCGGCGCTTGAGTGCTGGCCCCGGGTGGCCCGGCCCCGGTTCGTGGCACACTGGGCGTGATGATCCGCACCGTCGCGTTGTTGTCCGTGCTCGCGCTGATCGGCTGTGGCGGCAAGGCCGCGGCTCCCGCCGCCCCGGCGCCGGCCGCCGGCCCGGCCGGCACCCTGAAGGAGCTGCAGAACGGCGATCGCGCCTGCTACGTCGTGGTCGACGTCGACGGCGCCGAGCAGTCGATCGAGGGCGACTTCGAGCTGTGCCCCGGCGCCAGCAAGGACGCCAGCGCGCTGATCGGCCAGCGCGTGACCTGGACCACCGAGAAGGCCAAGGTCCAGGCGGCGTCGTGCGAGGGCAACCCCGACTGCGCCGACTCGGACGAGGTCGACCTGATCGTCACGATCACCGCGGCGCCATAGCGCGCCCGCGCGGCCGGCGCAGGGGGGCGGGTAGGAAATTGCCCCCCGCGATCGCCCGTGTTACCCGAGGACGATGGCCGAGTCCGAAGCCCCGCCTGCGCCCGCGCCGAAAGCGACCGGGGCGGGCCGCGGCGTGCTCTACATCGCGTTCGCGAAGCTGTACTTCATGATCGCGGGCGCGCTCATCGAGTTCCGCCTGCCGGTGATCTTGTCGCGCGCGATGTACGGGGCCTACGGCGTCGTCAGCTCGTTCGTGTCGCCGGTGAACAACGTCATGGTCACCGGCTCGATCCAGGCGGTGTCGCGGTTCACCGCGCAGAAGCCCGAGACCGCGCGGATGGTCGAGGCCGCCGGCCTGCGCATGCACCTGTGGGTCGGCGTGCCGACCGCGATCCTGTTCATCGCGGCGGCGCCGTTGGTCGGCTGGGCGATGGGCGACACCGCCAAGATCGGCCCGATGATGCTGGCCGGCGTCATCGTCATGACCTACGCCTTCTACGCGGTGCTGGTCGGCACCGCCAACGGCACCCGGCAGTTCAACAAGCAGGCCGGGCTCGACGTCACCGCCGCGACCTTGCGCCTGTTCGGCATCCTCGGGCTCACCACCGTCGGCCTCGGCGTCTACGGCGCCTACGGCGGCTGGGTGATCGCGGCCGGGCTGGTGCTGCTGATCGCCACCGTCGTGATCGGGCTGCCGGGCAAGGTGGCCAGCGGCCCCGAGGCGCGGGCCATGGTCAAGCCGATGGCCCGCTACTTCGCGCGGGTCGCGGTCTACCTGATCCTGCTCAACCTGATCATGTTCGTCGATCAGATCCTGCTCAAGGTGCTGACCGCCGGCTGGTACCGCGATCACGGCGCCGACCTGTCGCACGCGGTCGATCGGGTGCTGCCCAAGGCCCGGCAGCTGGCCGGCTTCGCCGTCGAGCCCAACGCGCTGTCCGACGTGCAGGTGGCCTACTACCGCGCGGTGCAGAACCTGGCGCGGCTGTCGTACCAGGCGATCATCGCCGCGACGTTCGTGATCTTCCCGCTGGTGTCGAAGTCGACCTTCGACGACGACAAGGACACCACCCGCCGCTACGTCACCGTGACGATGCGCTACTCGCTGATCTTCGCCACCGCGATCGCCGTGGTGATGGCGGCCAACCCGCGCCCGCTGCTCGACATCCCGTACGCCGACGACTACGCCACGCTGGGCGCGCCGGCGCTGATGGCGCTGGCGCTGGGCAACGTCGCGTTCTCGCTGTTCGCGATCGCCGGCACGATCCTCAACGGCGCCGGCTTCACCCGCGACGCGATCATCGGCGCCGCGGTCACGCTCGGCCTGGCGGCGGTCGGCAACCTGATCGCGATCCCGCGCTGCGACCCGGGGCAGGAGGTGCTGGTGGTGGCGGCCTGCACGACCGGCGTCGCGATGCTGATCGGCGCCGGCGTGTGCGGCGCGTTCCTGCACAAGCGGCTGGGCGCGTTCCTGCCGATCGCCAGCGTGATCCGGGTGGCGCTGGCGGTGGCCGCGGCGATCGGGGTCGGCCGGGTCATCCCGTTCACCTCGCCGCTCATGACCCTGGTCGAGGCCGCCGCGGTCGGCGGCGTGTTCCTGGTGGTGCTGGTCGCCACCCGCGAGCTGGGCAAGGCCGACCTGCGTTCGATCGCCGCCGTGCGCGCCAAGCGCGGCAGTGGAGGGGAGCCATGACGCGCGCCAACCGAGCTGCCGTGACCCTGACCCTGGCCCTGGCCGCCGCCGGCCTCGGCGCCTGCATGCCGCCGTCGACCCGGGGCGCGGCGCTGTACGACGCGGCGCGGACCTACAGCGAGGGCCTGCGCTGGGAGCGCTTCGAGGCCGCCGCCGCGGTGATCCCGCCGGCCGAGCGCGCGGCGTTCCTCGACGAGCGCGACGTCCTGGCCAAGGACCTGCGCATCACCGACTCGGAGATCACCCGCGTCGAGGAGCACGGCCGCACCGCCGACATCTCGGTCAAGCACGCCTGGTACAAGGACAGCGAGGGCACGCTGCGCGAGACCGTGGTCCGCCAGGCGTGGGAGCGCCAGGGCAAGGTCTGGCGGCTGGTCGACGAGTACCGGGCCCGCGGCGACGCCATGCCCGGGGTCCGTGAGCGGGACCCCGATCCGGCCGGCGGCAGCGCGGCGGCGGCGCCCAACGCGCGCGGCGCCGAAGATTGACGTAGAATTACAGCCAGCGTGGCCCAGACCGACTTCGTCAGCCGCGGCCAGGAGCTGGTCACTGCCGGACAGTACCAGGAGGCGGTGAAGGTCTGCCGTCTGGGCCTCTTGGCTCGGCCCGGCGAGGTCAACGGTCGCCTGGTGCTGGCGTCGGCGCTGCTCGCGCTGCGCCGCTACGACGAGGTGCTCGCCGAGATGCGGGTCGCGATCGAGCTGGAGCCGGGCAACGCCGGCGCCCACCAGCTCCGCGGCGAGGCGCTGTTGCGCAAGGGCGATCCCCACGGCGCCGTCGACGCGCTGGCCCGGGCCAAGAAGCTCGCCGGCAGCGATCCGGCGATCGCCGGCCTGCTCGAGGAGGCCAAGCTGGCCCAGGCCGCGGCCGGGCCGCCGGCGTTCGTCGACGGCGACAGCATGACCAAGCACTACCCCAGCCACCGCGGCGGCGACGCCTCGGGCAGCGGGCGCTCGGGCAGCTTCACCAAGCCGATCGATCGCCGCCGCGCGCCGGCCGAGGATCGCACGCCGTCGCCCGACACGCTGCGGGTCGGCGACAAGTCGGGCACCGTCGAGCTCGACCCCGAGCTCGAGGGCGTCGAGCTCGAGGACGACGAGCTGGCCGATCCGCCGAGCTCGGTGTCGACGGTCGAGGTCAGCGACGACGACCTCGAGGAGGTCGACGAGGACGACGACGACGCGCGCGCGCCCGAGGCGCAGACCCGCGCGGGGCGCCCGGGGCGGACGCCGACGCCGGCGGCCCGCGAGCGCGAGCCGGCGGCGCGGCCGGTCGATCGCAGCTGGCGCGCCGACGAGAACTCCGAGAGCGCGACCAAGAAGCACGCGCTGCCGGTGCCGCCGCGCGACGAGGACGCCGCGCCGACCGTGCCGCGGCCGCTGATCGAGGACGATCACCCGCCGCGGGCGCCGGTCGATCGCGCGCGCCCCGCGCCGCGCGCCCCGGTCGAGATGTTCGAGGAGGAGTCGAGCCTGGCCGGGCGCACCTCGCACCCGCGGCTGGCCGAGCTGCCGGCCGGGCCGCTGGGCGCGCTGACGCCGGCGCCGGTGATGACGCCGTCGGGGCGCTTCCTGTCGACGCCGTCGGGGCCGGGCGCGGTGGTCGGCGGCGCGGCGCCGGCCCACGCGCCGACCGTCGCCGGGGCCATGCCGCCGCCGGCCGGCACGCCGCCCGGGATGGCGCCGCCGAGCGGGCGCCTGGTGCCGGCGGCCGCGCCCCAGGCCAAGACCATGGTGCCGGCGACGATGGCCGCGGTGCGGCCGACCGTCGCGATGAGCGCCGCCGCGGTGCCCGCGACCGGCGGCCCGCCCGGCGCCGACATGGACGTGATCCGCGCCGGCATCGGCGCCGACTACGGCGCGACGCCGCTGCCGCCGCCGATGGCCACGGTCGCGCCCGGGCCGGGCCCGTCGCCGCGCACCAGCCGGATGTCGCTGCGCTCGCCGGTGATGATCGCGGTGTGGGTGACGATCACGCTGGCCATCATCGGCGGCGGCGTGTTCGCCGGCTTCAAGATCCGCGAGGTCCGGCTGGCCAAGCAGATCTCGTCGGCGAAGAAGGCCGCCGACGGCGTGGCCCGCACCGACACCTGGGCCGGGTGGCGCAACGCGCGCGATCGGCTCGCGGCGATCAGCCGGGCCCGCGCGTCGGGCGGCAACCGCGCGGCGCTGGCCAAGGCCCGCGCGATCCTCGCCGCGCGCTACGACGACGATCTCGAGGGCGCGCGCGCCGCGGTCGCCGAGGTGGCCAAGGAGGCCAGCGAGGACGCCGCGCTGGCCCGGGCCTACCTGGCGATCGCCGACGGCGACGGCGCGGCCGCGCGCACCGCGATCACCGACGCCGGCGGCGCCGACGCCGACCCCGAGCTGGCCCTGGCCGCGGCCTACGTCGGCGCCCTCGAGGCCCGCTGGGACGCCGCCGCGTCGGCCGCGCGCCGCGCCACCGAGCAAGATCCGCGACCGGCCGCGTTCGCGCTCCTGTGCGCGATCGAGACCGCGCGGCAGCGGTTCCCCGACGCCGAGCGCGCCTGCGCCGAGGCCGAGCGCCTGGTGCCCGGCCATCCCGCGGCGATCATCGCCCGCGCCCGTCAGCGCGCCGCCAGCGGCGCGGCCCGCGCCGAGGCCGACAAGCTGCGCGGCGAGCTCGAGGCCCTGAACGCCGAGGCGGCGCGGCCGGTCGCCGATCAGCGCCTCGGCGTGTCGCCGGGCCAGGCCGCGTGGGCCCAGCTCGCGCTGGCCGAGGTCGGGCTGGCCGCCGGCGAGCCGCAGAAGGCCCGGGTCGCGATCGAGCGGCTGAAGGGCAGCCAGCGCAGCTCGCGCGGCCTGCTCGAGGCCCAGGCCGCGCTCGGCCTCGCGCTCGGCGACGTCGGTGAGGCGGGGCGGCTCGCGGAGCAGGGCCTCGAGCGCTGGCCGACCAGCCCGATCTTCACCGCGGTGCGGGCGCGCGCGCTGTTGTCGACCGGCGACCTCGAGGGCGCCGCCGCGGTGATCGGCAAGCTGGCCGCCGCCGACGACTCGATCGAGCTGACGATCCTGCGCGGCGAGATCGCGATCGCCAAGCACGATCTGCCGGGCGCGACCAAGCTCCTCGACGCCGCGCTGGCCAAGCGCCCCGACGATCTCGACGCGCTCTTGGCCCGGGCCGCGGTCGATCTCGAGAACAACGATCCCCACGCGGCGCAGACCCGGCTCGAGGCGCGCTACTCCAAGCAGGCGCCGCCGCGGCTGACCATCGCCTACGCGTCGGCGCTGCGGCTGCAGAAGCAGTGGCAGGACGCGCGGGTCGCGCTCGGGCGGATCACCACCGACGGCGCGCCCGGCCCGATCACCGGCCGGGCCTGGCTCGAGCGCGCGCGCGTCGAGCGCGACGCCGGCAACGCCAAGGACGCGCGCGACGCCTACGGTCGCGCCCAGGAGATGCTGCCCAGCTCGCGCGAGGCGCAGCGCGAGGCCGCGGTGCTGGCGATCGACGACGGCGACGCGCTCGGCGGCAAGGACGCGCTCAAGAAGCTGCTCGACACCGGGCCCGACGACGGCGCCGCGCTGGTCGAGGCCGCGCGCGCGCTGACCTTCACCGGCGACCTGGCCGGGGCCAAGGCCTACCTCGATCGCGCCGCCGACCTCGACGCCACGCCGGCGGCGCGGCTGGCCCGCGAGCGCGGGCGGCTGGCGCTGCGCCACCGCGACACCAAGGGCGCGCTGACGGCGCTCGAGCAGTCGATCGCCGCCGACGAGCGCGACTTCGAGGCGTGGCTGCTCTTGCTCGACGCCGAGCTGGTCGCCGGCGACACCGCCGAGGCCAAGCGCGTCAACGACGAGATCCTGCGCAAGTTCCCCGATCGCCGCGACAGCGGCCTGGTCACCGGCCGGGTCGCGCTGATCAGCGGCCGCACCAACGACGCGCTCACCGACTTCAAGAGCGCCAAGACCGCGCTGGTGAACGCGCCGCGCCGCGCGCTCGCCGACGCCTGCTTCTGGGTTGGCTACAGCTTCTACGCCCAGGGCGACTTCGCCAACGCCATGCTGCAGCTCGCCGAGGCCACCAAGCACGAGGCCACCAACGCCGACGCCTACGGCATCCTCGGCCAGATCTACGTCGAGACCCAGGACTGGGTGAACGCCGCCACCACGCTGGCCCGCGCCGTCGAGCTCGATCCCGAGAACCCCGACGCCTGGTTCGCGCTCGGCGTCGCCCGCCAGAACCTGCGCCGCCCCAAGGACGCCCGCACCGCGTTCGAGCGCTACCTCGCCAGCTGGCCCCAGGGCGATCGCGCCGCCGAGGCCCGCCAGTTCCTCGGCCGTTGAGCCCGGCTCCCCGTGCCCGTGCCCGTGCCCGTGCCCGTGCCCGTAGCCGGCTTGCGTTCGCTCTTCCCCGAGGGAGATCGCCGAAACGAGACCGGATCGGGCACGTGCACCGGATCGGGCACCAGAACGGGCACGGGCACGGGCACGGGCACGGGCACGGGGCAGGTTGACTTCGAACCGCCTCCGGCGGTTCTCAGCAACCTGCGGCGAAAGGTCCTCTTAAAGTACCTGCGTGACGACGACGCCGGCCGCGACCAGCGCGACGATCACCGCGACGACGATGCCGATCATCAGGCCCTTGCCGCCGCGCTTGTCGTGCACGCCGGTGCGATCCGGCTCGAGCATGTTCGACAGCCCGTCGACCTCGGCCTTGGGCGGCGGCGCGACCCGGGCGCCGCCCGGCGGCACGCTCTGGCGCCGGCCGTCGGTGGACTCGAGCAGGTCGTTGGTCCACGACGACGTGTCGACGAAGTGGCTGGGGTCGAGGCTCTGCGAGCCCTGACCGGCGGCCGCCGCCGGCTGGCCTTCTTCTTCGCCGACCAGCGAGGTGAGGCGGTTGACCTCGTCGTTGATGAGCGCGTCGATCAGCGAGGCCTTGGGCTCCGCCGAGCGCTTGCGCATCATCTCGACCTGCGCGTCGCGGACCAGCTGCGCGATGTCGCGCGCGGTCACCTTCATGCGCCGCGAGAACAGGTACTGCGCCAGCGCGTCGCCGAGGTCGGCGGCGTGGTGGTAGCGATCCTCGGGATCGCGGGCCAGCGCCTTGCGCACCACGCCCTCGAGCTCGGGCTCGATGTCGGGGTTGAGCGCCTGCAGCGACGGCACCCGGGCCTGGCGGACCTGCTCGACGGTGGCGTAGTCGGTGTCCCCGTAGAACAGCCGCTTGCCGGTGAACAGCTCCCACAGGATGATGCCCACCGCGAACACGTCGGCGCGGGCGTCGACCTCGAGGCCGCTGGCCGCCTCGGGCGACAGGTAGCTGAACTTGCCCTTCACCACGCCCGGGTCGGTCGACTCGATCTGGCTGTTGGCCTTGGCCAGGCCGAAGTCCACCAGCTTCACCTCGCCGTTCTTCGACAGCAGGATGTTGGGCGGGGAGATGTCGCGGTGGACGATGCCGAGCGGCTCGTTGGTCTCGGGGTGCTCGAGCTGGTGGGCGTACTGCAGCGCCTTGCAGCACTCGATCATCATGTAGATCGTGTGCGCGATCTCGATCTTCTTGCCCTTCTGCCGCTGCCGCTCGATCAGCCCCTTCAGGTTGCAGCCGTCGACGTACTCCATCACGAGGAAGTACGCGTTGTCGGGCGTCTTCGAGATGTCGAAGACCTGGACGATGTTGGCGTGCTGCAGGAACAGCGACAGCCGCGCCTCGTCGAGGAACATGCTGACGAACT
>Ga0075163_10000346_pt1 | contig 58835 bp, 46 predicted proteins | sample JI1023141ADNA_FD_71478 | JGI IMG/M metagenome (GOLD analysis project Ga0075163, IMG submission 71478) | Wastewater effluent complex algal communities from Wisconsin, to seasonally profile nutrient transformation and Carbon sequestration -... | ecosystem: Engineered > WWTP > Effluent > Algae... | reverse complement strand
GACGGTGGCGGGCCGCGGGGCGATGATGGGCATGTCGCTGCTTCTGGCCTCGGGGATGCGCTGCGTCATCGGCTTTGGCTGCATGCTGATGGTGATGCTGGTGCGCGGCAAGCTGAACGGGGCGGCGCTGTGGCCGGCGGCAGCGTCGGGGCAGCCGGGAAATACGGTCGGGCTGCTGCTGGGGCTGGCGTTCCTTTCGGGCGGAATTCCGCTCATCATCTATTTTGAAGGGCTGCGGCGGACGCGCGCCTCGACGGCGGGCTACTTCGAGATGATGCAGACCCTGGCCGCGGTAATCATCACCTGGGGCTACTTCGGGGCCGCGCTGGCGCCGCATCAGATCGTCGCTGCGCTGGTGCTGGTGATCGCGGTGGCGCTGGTCCAGCATGCCCAGGCCGGCGTCGAGCACGAGGTGCGCTAGGTCCAGCGCATGCCTGCCGCCGCCGCTTCCCGCCGTCGCATCCTGCTGGTCATGGTCGACGCGGAGGCCCGCCAGCAGCTGGGCCGCGGCCTGCGCGAGCATGGCTATGGGGTCCATGGCGCAGCGGATGTCGCAGCTGCCGTTGAGATCCTCGACGCAACGCCCATCGACCTGGTGCTGACCGAGGTCGACGCCGCATCGCCATCCCTGGCTGAGCTGGCGCCGATCCTGAGCGCGGGGCCGACGGTCTTTTTGGTGGGACGCGGTGTCTCGGAGCCGGTCGCGTGGGCGCGATCCGCCATCGCTGCGGGCGCTTATGACTGCCTGCTGGTGCCCGCGGGCAGCGCCCTGCGCACGGCCGATGTGCTGTTCGCCCTGGAAAAGGCCGCGGCGCGCGAGGCAGCACGCCGGGATCCGGCCGCGTCGCGCTTTCTTCCCGAGCCGGCGCAGGCCGCCGAGGCTGCTCTGCCCGCAGCGGAGCTGCCGACGCTCATCGCCGAGTCTGTGCGCATGCAGACGCTGCTCGCGCAGCTGCGCAAGCTGGCGGCGCATCGCACCCCTGTGCTGCTCACGGGCGAGTCGGGCACGGGCAAGGAGATGCTGGCCAAGACGCTGCATCTGCTGTCGCCGCGCCGGCAGGGGCCGTGGGTCGCGATCAACTGCGGCGCGCTGCCCGAAAACCTGCTCGAGAGCCTGCTGTTTGGCCACCGGCGCGGCGCTTTTACCGACGCGGTGCGGGATCAGCGCGGCGTGTTCGAGGAGGCCAATCGCGGCACGCTGCTCCTCGACGAGATCGGCGAGCTGTCGCTGAAGCTCCAGGTCAAGCTGCTGCGCGTCCTTCAGGATCAAAAAATCCAGCCGCTCGGCGCCGGCAACGACGAGGTGACCACCGTCGACGTGCGCGTGGTTGCGGCGACGCTGCGCGACCTGGAGGCCGACGTGCAGGCCGGCCGCTTTCGCGCCGATCTCTACTATCGGCTGAGCGTCGTGCCCCTGCATGTGCCGGCGCTGCGCGATCGCCGCGAGGACATCCTGCCCCTGGCCCGCCACTTCCTGCACCGGGCCGCGACGCGTCTGGGGCGCCCGATCCACGGCATGACGCCGGCGGCCGAGCAGGCGCTGCTGCGCAACCCCTGGCCGGGAAACGTCCGCGAGCTGGAAAATACGATCGAGCGGGCCGCTGTGCTCTGTGAACACACAGTTCTCGACATCTCCGACCTGCCGCTGCGCCCCGGCTCCCGATCCGAGGCGGCGGGGGCGCTGGATGCCGAAGATCTGTCGATCCGGGCCGCTGTGCGACGGCTGGAGGGGGAGCTCATCGAGCGGGCGCTCACCCGAACCCGCGGCAACCGATCGGCGGCGGCAAGGCTCCTGGGGCTGTCCCATCGTGCGCTGCTATACAAGCTTCGCGAGCACGGCCTGGAGGCCTCAGGAGCGCATGGCGATGGACAAAATGCGCGACGATTGACGAAAAGGCCCAAAGAGCAGTAAGAATGGATACATGTTCCGCGATAGTTTGCGCCGTATGGTAGAGCAGACGCAGGGTGGGGTTGCCGGCCTGCTCATGGGCTTCGATGGCATTCCGGTTGAGAGCTTCGCGCAGGACGCCAAGAAGCTCGACATCCAGACCGTCGGAATGGAGTTTTCCTACATCCTTACGCAGGTCAAGAAGGCTGTGGAGACGCTGGATGCCGGCTCGGTCGAAGAGGTCTCGATCCGCAGCGACAAGATGACGATCTTGATTCGCGTGCTGAGCAAGGACTACTTCGTGGCCCTGGCCCTGTCTCCCACTGGAAACTCGGGCAAGGGGCGGTACATGCTGCGCATCACCGCCCCCGCGATTCAGGCCGAGCTTTAGTCTTAAGGGCGGGCGAGCCGCACGGCGGCGGCCTGAGCGGCGGCAGTGAACTTGCCGTTCGGGAAGCGCTGCACGTACTCCTGGTAGTCGGCGTGCGCCGCGTCGGTGTCGTGCAGCTTGGCGCGACAGGCGGCGCGACCGTAGAGAGCTCGCTCGGCCATGCTGGCCGTGGGCTGATGTGACAGCGTCCAGGAAAAGTCGCCGATCGCTTCGCCGCAGCGCCCGCCGGCTGCGCGCAGCTCGCCGCGGACCACGCGCAGCTCGCCGCCGCGGGCCAGGCGGGTAAAGGTCGTGCGGTCAAGCAGCGACAGCGCTTCGTCGCGACGCTCCAGGAGCAGCAGGGCATCGACGCGCGCGGCCTGCGCCTCCTCGCCGAGCATGCCGCGGGGGAACTTGAGTTCGTAGGCGCTCAAGCTGCCGAGAGCCGCCTGGGCATCGCGCTCCTGATGCAGCTGGTGCAGCGCCCTTCCGAGCAGGCGTGACTCGGCCAGCAGCCCGGAGTCAGCTTCGGAAAAGGGTGCCGGCGCGACGCCGACGCTGGGGGCCGGCTGGGATGCCGCTGGCGCGCTCGGCGCGGCGGGGCGCGGTCGCACGGCGCTGCGGCCTGGCCGGGCCGGCTGGGCCAGCGGCATGGGGGCTGGCTCCACGGCCGGCGGCGGCATGAGCGAGGGCGAAGGCAGGGCGGCCGGTGGGGGCGCGCTGATGGGGCTCGGCGGTGGGCTCTGCGCAGGCACAGGGTGCAGGACCGTGCGCTGCTGGCGCTCGCCGATCACAAACGCGGTGCCCGCAGCGGCAATCACCACCGCAGTGCCCAGGCCCACCCAGCGCAGCGCGCTCCCCAGCGCGCCGCCTCCGGGCGGAGGGACGGGATCGGTCAGGAGCAAGCGCTCCTCGATCCGCGTGAGCGCAGCGCCGCTCAGCGGCGTGGGCCGCGGGAGTCGCCCGAGCAGCTGGGCGGCCCGGGCAGCCGCCGGATCGCTGCTGCCAGCCATGTCGCTGAGCCGCTGCATGGGCTGGCTCGTCGACGTACCTTTCCCTTTTGGCAAAGAATGGGAGGTCATGTTCGTTCGCTTTTCTCTAGCTTTTCGAGTCCGGCGAGAAACTGCGCGCGCGCTCGGTGCAGCCACACCCAGATGGTGTTGACCTTCTGATCGAGCAGCGCCGCAATCTCGTCGCCAGACAGGCGCTCTATTTCAAATAAGATGAAGGCGGTTCGGTACTTGTCGCTCAGGCCTTCGAGCACGCGGTAGACGGTCTCGCTGGCCTGATGCTGCTCCATCGCCTCGACCGGCGTGGGACGACTCGACGGCACATGGCCGGCGACGTCATTGGCGGTGCCGCGCAAGAACTTGCGATAGCGCTGCTTGCGTCGCTGGTGCCGCACCTGGTTCTGCGTGATGCGAAACAGCCAGGTGGTGATCTTGGCCTCGCCGCGAAAGCCCGACAGCAGGCGGTGCGCGGTCATGAAGACCTCTTGCACGATGTCATCGACATCTGCCTCGGGACCGCCCAGACGGGCCGCCCAGCGCGCCACGGTCTGAGCGTGGGCGCGGTACAGCGCTCCAATCTCTCGCGGCTCGGGTGCGGGCGGCAATTTGGGCATCGGCAGAGGCACGGCAAGGATTAGGGGAGGGGCAGCCCGCCAAACCTTACAAGTTCTCGAAGACTGGAGCGCTCAGGGCCGCAGCCGGCCCACGCTCATGCCCGCTGCTAGCAGGATATCCCAGGACGGCAGGCGCGCGACGGCAGGTTGGCCGACCAAGAGCAGTTCCTGGGGCCGCAGCCAGCCGACCACGCCCAGCTCGCCCCACAGCGCCAGGCGCGACCAGGGATGGCCGACGCGCAGGCCGCCGGCCACGCCCACGTCCAGGGCCCGACTGGCGAAGGACTGCGCAAACCCGCTGCCCTGGACCAGCACCGCAGCGCCGGTCACGCCGGCATAAAAGTCAACGAGCGGGCGGTCCCAGCGCAGCCGGTAGCGGCCCGCCAGGAGCAGCTGCAGGCGGGTCCAGTCGGCGCCGGCGCCGCTCGGATCAATCGCGACATGGCGCAGCGCCACCGCGGTCGCAGCCAGCCGGATGCCCAGGCGTCCGCCCAGCCGCCGATCCAGCGGTGCAAGCTGGGCATCGAGCGTGCCGCCCCCGGTCAGGGACTGGCTGTTCATGGCCAGCACCGCGCCCAGCCCCAGCTCCCAGAGCACCCGCGGCGGCGGTGGCGGCGGTGGCGGCGGCGGGGACGGCGGTGGCGGCGGCGGCAGCGGCTCGGGGGCAGCGCGGGGCAGGATGGCGACGGTGCTGGCGATGACCACGGCGGCAAAGGCGGCCAGGGCATCACACGGCGCGAGGCGCAGGTGATCGCGCACGGTCAGCAGCGCCCCGTCCTCGCCTCGGACCTCGACGCGCATGAGCTCATCGAGCGGCTCGATGTGCGCCGTCAGTCCGTCGAGCGGCACGCCGCTCGGAAGCAGCGGTCGCAGCTGCGCCTCGACGGCGGCTGCGCTCGGGCAGCTGCCTTCCACGACGACCCGCAGGCCCAGGCTGAATCCCAAAAGTCCCAGCGCGGCGAGCGCCATAGCGGCCATGGTTTCAGCGCACCGGGCCTGCTGTCAACGTACTCGACCGCTTCGCCTTGACAGGGTCAGGCGGTTCGGCCTACCTCTTTTCCGTGAAGATCTCAAAGACACTCGACGCGGATGCCATTGGCAGCTCTCCGCCTCGCAAAGAGGGTGCGGCCAAGGTGACGGGCCGGGCGCAGTACATCGACGATCTCCACTTTGCCGATGTGGTCCACGGTGTGACCGTGCGCAGCAGCGTCGCTCGGGCCCGCATCCGGGCGGTTCACTTTCTGCCCGGGGTGCCGTGGGAGCAGATCTTTGTCGTCAGCGCGGCCGATATCTCCGACGGTGGGGGACACAACGCCATTGCGCTCATCGAGCACGATCAGCCCTGCCTGGCCGGCAGCGTGGTCAACCATCAGGAAGAGGCGGTGCTGCTCCTGGGCCATCCCGATCGCGGCATTGCCGAGCGGGCGCGCAACCTGGTGAAGATCGACTACGAGCCGCTGCCGCCCATCTTCGACATGGACGAGTCGCTGGCTCAGGGCGAGTCCAAAGCGCACCTCATCTGGGGCGCCAACAATCTCTTCAAGGAGTTCGAGATCCAGAAGGGCGACCTTCAGGCCGGCTGGGCCGCGGCCGAGATCGTCTGCGAAGGCGACTACGAGACCGGCGCGCAGGAGCAGCTGTACATCGAGCCGCAGGGCATGGCGGCCGAGTGGCACAGCGACGGCAGCGTCACGGTGCTCGGCTCCATGCAGTGTCCGTACTACATCCACAAGGCGCTCACGCACCTGTTCGGGCTGCCCGACGAAAAGGTCCGCATCATCCAGACCGAGACCGGCGGCGGCTTCGGCGGCAAGGAAGAGTATCCGTCGATGATTGCCGCGCACGCAGCGCTGCTGGCGCGCAAGGCCGGGCGCCCGGCCAAGATCATCTACGATCGCATCGAAGACATGGTGGCGACGACCAAGCGCCATCCCTCGCGCACCCGGATCCGCACCGGCTGGCTGCGCAGCGGCCAGATGGTCGCGCAGGACATCGACTTTCGCATCGACGGCGGCGCCTACATGACGCTGTCGCCGGTGGTGCTGTCGCGCGGCGGGCTGCATGCGGCGGGCCCGTATGTCTGCCCGAATGTGCGGGTGCGGGCGCGCGCGGCGGCGACCAATGCTCCGCCGCACGGTGCGTTTCGCGGCTTCGGCGCTCCGCAGAGCGTCTTCGCCATCGAGCGCCACCTGGACGAGGTCGCAGCCCAGCTGGGCCTTCATCCCGAGGAGCTGCGGGCGCGAAACTTTGTGCACGACGGACAGACGCTGGCGAGCAGTCAGGTCGTGCGCGATCACGTCGACATGAACGAGCTCCTCGCCCGGGGGCTGGCGCTGAGCGACTTTTCCCGCAAGCGCGAGGAGTTCAGCCTGAGCAATCGGGCAGCGCAGGAGCAAAGAGGGCCCAAGCGCCGTGGCATCGGACTGGCCACGTTCATGCACGGCTGCGGCTTTACCGGCTCCGGCGAGCGCATGCTCGGCTCGGTGGTGGCCGTCGACAGCGATGAAAACGGCCGCATCCGGATCCGCGCCTCCAGCACCGAGATCGGCCAGGGCACCAACACCATCTTTACCCAGATTGCCGTCGACACGCTCGGCATCGCGGCGGATCTGGTCGATGTCGTGCGTCCCGACACCGCCGAGGTGCCAAACAGCGGCCCGACGGTGGCATCACGCACAACCATGGTTGTGGGTCGTCTGGTCGCCGAGGCGTGCCAGGGGCTGCGGGCGCAGCTGCGCAGCGCCGAGCTCCTGGCCGAGGGCCACAGCAGCGCCGATTTTCAGCGCGCCTGCGTCGAGCATCATCGAAAAATCGGCCCGCTGCGCGCCACGGCCCAGTACCAGCCACCGCCCAACGTCAACTGGGACGACAAGACCTACCGCGGCGATGCCTACGCCACCTACGGCTGGGCAGTCTATATCGCTGAGGTCGAGGTGGATCTGGTCACGTACGAGACGCGCGTCTGCGACTTCTGGGCGGTCCAGGAGGTCGGCAAGGTCGTGCATCCCGTGCTCGCGGCCGGTCAGATCGAGGGCGGCGTGGCGCAGGCCGTTGGCTACGCCCTGTACGAAAAGGTGGTCTGGAAGGAGGGGCGGATGCAAAACGGCCAGATGACCAACTACATCATGCCGACATCGATGGATGTGCCGAGAATTCACGTCGACTTCGCCGAGGTGCCGACGCCATTTGGGCCGCGCGGAGCCAAAGGCATCGGCGAGCTGCCCATGGATGGGACGGCGCCGGCGATCCTCAATGCCGTCGAGCACGCGACCGGCCTGCGCGTTCGCCACATTCCCATGACCCCCGAGGACCTGATGGTGGCGGCTCTGGCCGCGGAGGCTGCCCCATGCAGCAACTGAGACCTGCCGAGCAGCTGGAGCTCAAGCTGCACGTAAATGGCGTGAGCCGCACCTGCACCGTCCACCCGATGGCGCGCCTGCTCGACGTGCTGCGCGAAGATCTGCGGCTCACCGGCACCAAAGAGGGCTGCGGGGAGGGCGAGTGCGGCGCCTGCGCGGTCATGGTCGACGGCAAGCTGGTGTGCAGCTGCCTGATTCCGGCGCTTCAGGTGCAGTCCGCGCAGATAAAAACCGTCGAGGGCCTGGCCCCAAGTCCCGAGTCGCTGGATGCCGTGCAGCGGGCGTTCATCGAGTGCGGCGGCGCCCAGTGCGGCATCTGCACGCCGGGAATGCTGCTGGCCGCGCACGCGCTGCTCGAACGCCACCCGCACCCCACCGAGCTTCAGATTCGCGAAGGACTGGCCGGAAATCTCTGTCGCTGCACGGGCTACACCAAGATCTTTTCGGCCATCGTGCGGGCGTGCGAGGAGCGGTCATGAGAGCCTATCTGCCCGAGTACGAAGCGGTCTCGGCGCGCTCGCTGGTCGAGGCGCTGACGCTGCTGGCGCAGAACCCGGCCGACGCGCGCGGCCGCTGGCAGCCGCTGGCCGGCGGCACCGATCTGATGGTGCTGTTTGGCGTGGGAAAGCTGCCGGCGGGGCGCTACCTGAACCTGCTCGGCGTGGGCGAGCTGCACGGGATCGATGTCACGCCCAGCCACGTCGATCTGCGCGCGCTCTCGACCTACAGCGATGTGCGCGATCATCAGGTGCTTCAGCGCGAGTTTCCGTCGCTGGTGCAGGCTGCGATCGACTCGGGCGCAATCGCGATCCAGAACCGCGGCACGATCGGCGGCAACATCGCCAACGCCTCGCCGGCTGCCGACACGCCGCCCGCGCTGCTGAGCTACGATGCCGAGATCGAGCTTGTCTCGCTGCGCGGAGCGCGCTGGCTGCCCTATGCCGAGTTTCACACCGGCTACAAAGAGACCAAGCGCGCGCCCGACGAGCTCATCGCCCGGGTGCGGCTGCCGCGCTTGTCGTCGCAGGATCCAGAGCGGCAGCAGTTTCGCCACTACTATCGCAAGGTTGGCACCCGGCGCGCGCAGGCGATCTCCAAGGTGTGCCTGGCCGGGACGGCGCTGGCCGTGGGTGGGCAGCTGGTGAAGCCGCGGCTCGCGTTTGGGAGCGTGGCGCCGATGCCGCTGCGCTGCCCGCGCACCGAAGAGGTGCTGGCCGCGGGACCCCTGGATGCCGGGCGGATCCAGGCTGCGCAAGCGATGCTGAGCGAGGAGATCCGGCCGATCGATGACGTGCGCTCAAGCGCCGCCTATCGCCTGCGGGTGGCGCAGAACCTGCTGGCCGACTTCGTCGCTGCTGCGCTCACGCCGCGACCCGCCTGACCGCAGCGACCAGCTCGCCGAGCGGCACCGCAGCCGCATCCGGGTACCAGGTCACCCCCTCTTCGCGACGAAACCAGGTCCGCTGCCGGCGCGCATACTGCGCGGTCTGCTGCGCCAGCGCGACCTTCAGCTCGGCGAGGGTGAGCGCCCCATCCAGGTGCTGGCAGGCGAGATCGTAGCCAAGCGGCGGATCAGACACGCAACCCTGCCGGCGCTGCGCTGCGACCTCGTCGAGCAGGCCCTGGTCGAGCATGCTCTGGGTGCGGCAGGCAATGCGCAGGCGCAGTGCGTCGGGACCGGGATCGAGCGCGATGCGCAGCGTGCGATAGCGCGGACCGCGCCTCCGCTCGGCCTGATGTTCGGCAAACCAGTCGCTGATGGGGCGCCCGGTCTGCAAAAAGACCTCCAGCGCGCGCTCGATGCGCACGTAATCGGCGACATTGATGCGCGCCGCAGCGACGGGATCCACCTGTGCCAGCTGCCGATGCAGCTCGGCCAGTCCCAGCTGCTGCGCCTTTTCCTTGAGCGAGCTGCGCAGGCCCGGATCCGCAGGCGGCCCGGCAAAAAGTCCGTCGCAGAGCGCGCGCAGGTAGAGCCCGGTGCCGCCGCACAGCACCGCCGGGCAACCGCGCGCAGCCAGCTCGGCCAGCACCGCATCGGCCAGCGCGGCGTAGCGGGCGGCCGTCGCAGCCTGATCGAGCGGCAGGACGCCGATCAGGTGGTGCGGCACCTGCGCCAGCTCGTCGGGGCTGGGCTTGGCGGTAAGCAAGGGTAAACCAGCGCGGATCTGCAAGGCGTCGCAGCCCAGGACCTCGCCCCCGAGCGCCTGCGCAATGGTGCTGGCCAGCGCGGTCTTGCCCGAGCCTGTCGGCCCGACGACGGCCACGATGAGCTGCTGCGAGATCGGCCGATTTGGCTCGTGCATGGGCAGCCAATTTACACGAAGCGAATTGGGAAGGAGCGCGGTAGGATGCACGCATGCAGCGCGCACATGCACCGACACCGCCGCCGTCTGCGGGCTCCGAGGGCCCGACTTCCGCCGAGGAGTCGCCAGCCACTGCCCAGAGCGGCCTGGATCTGGCGGACGAGGCCCGCAGTGTGGCAGCGGCAATCCGCGCGCAGCTGCGCTGGAGCGAAGAGGGTGGGGTGCAAGGGCTTCCCAGGCCGAGAAAGCGCGCTGCCCGACCGGCGGCGCCACCCCCAGCGCCTGCTCGCGCGGCGGAGCCCACGCCGAGGGCAGCTGCGCCCAGCGTGGCCGAGCATGTGGTGCCCTCCGCCGTTCCGCAGGCCGCAGCCCCGAGCGGACCGGCTGGAGCGCTGGCCGCAGCCTCGGGGGGGCCGGCCAGCTCGGCGGCAGCTACCCCGCGGCCCCTGGCCAGACCGTCGGCGCGCAGCCCGGTGGTGGTCGAGGCCGAGTATCCCGAGCTGCCGGGGCCCGAAGCGCTGCGTGGAGCGGATGGGCTCAGCACGGTGCGCCGCGTGCTGGGCGATTGCCGTCGCTGCAAGCTCTGCTTTGGGCGCAACAACATTGTGTTTGCCGATGGCGCCGCCGATGCGTGGCTGGCGTTTGTGGGCGAAGGGCCAGGGGCCGATGAAGATCGGCTGGGCAAGCCCTTCGTCGGCGCGGCCGGCCAGCTGCTCGACCGCATGATCGAGGCGATGGCTGCCGAGGCGCGCAAGCGGGGCCTGGACGAGATGGCCTCGCATCTGAGTCGCCAGGCGGTCTACATCTGCAACGTGGTCAAGTGCCGTCCGCCGGGCAATCGCACCCCCGAGCTCGACGAGATTTCGTCCTGCGCGCCGTTTCTGCGCAGCCAGCTCTACAGCCTGCGGCCGACGCTGCGCGTGATCGTGGCGCTGGGACGCACGCCCACTCAGTACCTGCTGGGGACCACCACGGCCATCAGCTCGCTGCGCGGCAACTTCGCCGAGTGGGAGGGCATTCCGGTGATGCCCACGTACCACCCGGCCTATCTTCTGCGCACGCCCAGCGCGAAACGGCAGGTCTGGGAGGACCTGCAAAAGGTCATCGATGCTCTGGCTTCACCGCAGTCTATGAAGTAGCGCTCTCCGACGACGGAGGTGCGCGGAAAGGCAGTCCCATGCGTCTCGTTCGTCAGCTGTTTCTGTCCGCTTCGTTTTCGTTCGCCAATGTCGCCGGCATTTTTGCTGCTGGCCTGCTCGTCGCGTCGGCGCCGGTGTGCACGGCCTGGGCCGGGCCGCCGGGCACACCGGGGACCATCACGATCACTGAAAAGAAGATCGAGACCTCGGTCGTAAACTCCCCGAAAGAGCTCAAGGCCGCGGCGGTGAGCTCGCTGACCAAGGGCAAAGAGGACGACGGCTGGAAGGTCTATTTCGTCGCCCACATGAACCGCGCACCCGGCGCCGAAGAGGTGAACATCGCCTTTTACGACCAGTCGCCCAAGCCCGGTCAGCCTCGGGAAGCGGTCAATTTCTATCCGATGCGCACCAAAAAAGACGGCAAGATCATGATGGCCGAGATCGAGATCAAGCCCGAGGACGGCTTCAAGGTCGGGGGCAAGTACAACGTCCTTCTGACCCGCCTCATCAACGGCAAAGAGGAAGTCTACGCCCGCACCACGGTGGAGCTGAAATGAGCTGCGGGTCCCGGCTTGGCGCGGGCGGCGGCCTGGCATTGCTAATGTCAGTAGCCTTGGCGCAGCCCGGCTGCTCGCCGACGCTGGAGCCGGGGCCGCTCTTGCAGCTGGGCGCAGCGGACTACAGCGTCTGGGTGCAGACCGGGGTCGAGCCGCGCATCGAGCTTCGGCGCGGCGGCGAGGTGCTGCTGGAGCTGCGCGCTGACGGGATCCAGCTGGGCACGGTGGGGGCGCAGCTGGACCCGCACAAGAGCTACGATCCCTATTGGCTCGACGCGGGGCAGGATGTGCTGGCCGTGGATCCGCCGCCGGAGCTGGCCTGGCACCGGATTCGCGAGATCCGGCCGGGCGATGCGGCGCCGCCCGCGAATCAGCTGCGCCTTGAGCTGGTGCTGGAAGATGGGCTGCGGGCGCAGCTGACGATCGAGCAGTCCTCGTCGGGCAGGTTCGCCGCCAGCGTGGTGCCTCTGGCCCCGGAGGAGGGCGCGGCCAGCCTGGCGGTGGCGTACGTGCGGCTGCGCGGGCACCTGACCGGCGACGAGAATGAGGGTCTGTACGGGCTGGGCGAGTGGGCCGATGAGGTGAACCATCGCGGCCGGGTGCGGCCCATGCAGCTTGAGATCGACACGCTCGAATCGGCCAACAATGAGAATCGGGTGCCGGTACCGCTGCTCTTGGGCACGCGTGGCTGGGGGCTGTTTGTCGAGAGCAAGCGCGTGGGCTCGTTCGATGTCGCGCACAAGCAGGCCGACGCCGTCGAGGCCACGTTCGGAACCGCGGAGCAGAGCGCGCAGGGGCTGCGGTTTCACCTGTTTGCCGCCGAGCAGCCGCTGGACCTGCTGCGTCGCTACTACGATGTCACCGGCGATCCGCTGCTGCCGGCGGCGTGGGCGTACGGGCCGTGGATCTGGCGCAACGAGAGCCGCGATCAGGCGCAGGTTCTCGACGACATCGCCAAGATTCGCAGCCTGGATCTGGCGACCTCGGCGATCTGGATCGATCGGCCGTACTCGGACTATGTGAACACGTTCAATTTTTCGGCGAGCCGATACCCGGATCCGAGGCAGATGATCGCGACGGCGCATGCGGCGGGGCTGCGCGTGGCGGTGTGGCACGCGCCCTATCTGGAAGAAAAGGCGCAGCCGTACCGCGCCGAGGCCGACAGCAAGGGCTACTTTCCGCCGGCGAGCGGGCTGCTGCTGAACAACTGGAGCCAGCCCATCGACTTCACCAATCCAGCGGCCTTTGCCGCCTGGCAGGGCTGGCTCAAGAAGCTGACCGATCTGGGCGTCGAGGGCTTCAAGCTCGACTACGGCGAAGACATCGCGCCCGGCTACGGCGATGCCCGCAACAACTGGCGTTTTGCCGATGGCAGCGACGAGCGCACCGGGCACTACGAGTACACGCTGGCCTACCACCGCCTCTACTCGGAGATGGTTCCGAGCGCAGCGGCGGGAGGTGGCTTTCTGCTGTGTCGCGCCGGGCGCTGGGGGGATCAGAAGCACGTCTCGGTGATCTGGCCGGGTGACATGGACGCGACGTTCACCAAGCACCGCGAGACGTTCATGCAAAACGGCAAAAGCGTCGACGGTGTGGGTGGGCTGCCGGCGACCGTGGTGCAGGGGCTGTCGCTCAGCGCCTCGGGCTTTCCGTTCTTTGCCTCCGACACCGGCGGCTATCGCCACAGCCCGCCTGACAAGGAGCTCTTCATCCGCTGGTTCGAGCAGACCGCGCTCGCCGCCGTGATGGAGATTGGCGACCAGACGAGTCAGACGCCGTGGGAGTTTACGTCCGACAATGGGCGCGACGCCCAGACGCTGGAGCTCTACCGACGGTACACGCGACTGCATCTGCGGCTGTTTCCCTACGCCTGGAGCTACGCCCAGCGACTCCACACAGATGGGCGCCCACTCGTGCGACCATTTGGGCTCGCGTATCCAGACGCTGGCGTGCATCCGGCCGATCAGTATCTGTTTGGCGAGGATCTGCTGGTCGCGCCAGTTCTTTCGCGCGGAGCCACCAGCCGGCAGGTGCTGCTGCCGTCGGGCCGGTGGCTCGATTTCTGGGATGGCACGGCCTATCAGGGGCCGGCAAAAGGGGCGGCGGCGGTCACGGTGCCGGCGCCGATCGAGCGCCTGCCGCTGCTGGTGCGAGAAGGGGCGCTGGTGCCCATGCTGCGGCCGAACATCGACACGCTCTCGCCGGCGACCGACGCCAATGTCGAGTCCTTTGCCAATGACGCGGGCGCGCTCAGCGTGCTGGTGGTGCCCGGCGCGGCCATGACCACCTTCGCGCTCTACGATGGAACGGTGCTCGCCCAGGGGCCAGACCCGGGCGCAGGCGCAGCCGGCAAGGGGTACGCGCTGAGCATGCAGCCCGGCGCCCTGTTTCAGCACGGGGCGCTCTTCCAGATCCTGGGCGAGGCGTCGCCGGCCCAGGTCCTGCTAGACGGTCAGAAGTTGGCCGAGGTGGCGGACCTGGACGCGCTGGAGAAGGCTCCGGCGGGGTTTGCCCACACAGCCGGCCCGGCGCCGACTCTGTGGGTCAAGGTGCCGCCTTCTAGTGTAGTCAAGCGGGTCCTGATTACGAAACAGTAGCAGTGGCGCTTACGCTCAGTGCGGTAGGCGGACCGGTAGGCAGGGGTCGGCGCTGTCTATACGACGGCGTTGACCGGTGTCCATACCGCGTGCGATGCTGATTTTATCTGTATTGTAGATAGCGTTTGCGCTCATACAGATCGGCGTTGACCTGACCGATGCCTCCTCGTAAGAAGCAGCAAGCTCCCGCGTGGAGCCCCCCCAAGCAGTTCGATGAGTATAGGTTGCTCTGGCAACTTGGGCGGGGCGGCATGGGCGAGGTCTATCTGGGGCACGACACGCTCCTGGATCGCCCGGTGGCCATCAAGTTCATCAGCGCCATCGAGCCCGATGCGCTGATGCGCGAGCAGTTTCTGACCGAAGCGCGGGCCGCGGCGCGGCTCCAGCACCCCAACGTCGTCACGGTCTATCGCGTTGGTGAGATCGATGGGCGTCCGTACATCATCTCGGAGTTTGTGCGTGGTCAGAACCTGGACCACATCAAGCTGCCCATGCCGTGGACGCGGGCGCTGGAGCTGAGCATCGGCCTTGCCCGCGGTCTGGCGGCTGCGCATCGGCGCGGCGTGCTGCACCGGGACATCAAGCCCGGCAACGTCATCCTGCCGGCGGACGGCGAGGTCAAGCTGCTCGACTTCGGCCTGGCCAAGTTCGTCGAGGCGGGCGTGATGCAGGAGCTTCTGTCCGAGGGGCCGGAGGTCGGGGGCCTGGACATGACCGCGCCGACGCTGGACATCAAGGCGGCGGTGAGCTCGGGAGCGGCGCCGCCGCTGCTGGCCGTGGACACACAGGCCGGTGTGAAGCGCATGCTGAAAAGTGCGCTGGCCGACACCGGCGATGCCTCCAAATCCGATGAGGAGGAGGCGCAGCTGGACGATACCGGCCAGCTTGAAAATGCCAAGACGCCGCCGCGAATTCACGTGCAGTACGAGGCGCTGCTGGGCGATGCCTCGGCGCGCTCGGCGCGGCGCAGTCTGGGCATGAGCCAGGGGGAGAGCGGGGGGCAGGGCCTGGACCTGAGCGCCACCCCCAGCAGCCTGAGCAACAGTGGCATCAAGGGCACGCCGCTGTACATGGCGCCCGAGGTACTAAACGGCGAGCCCGCTTCACGCCGCTCGGATATCTACTCGATGGGCGCGCTCATCTATGAGCTCTGTGTCGGCTCGCCGCCGCACTACGACCCGCTGGCCTCGCTGGAGGATCTGCGCCAGACCGTGTCCACCCGGGATGCGCCGCCGCTGACGACGCTGGTTCCCAACATCGACACGCGCTTTTCCGCCGTCATCGAGCGCTGTCTGCGTCGCAATCCCACCGAGCGCTACTCCTCCGCAGAGGAGCTGCGCGACGCGGTCGAGCAGATCGCAGACACTGCGAAAAAAGACGAGATTCCGGCGGGAAATCCCTATCGCGGACTGCTGCCATTCGAGGCCGAGCACCGCTCGCTGTTCTTCGGTCGGCGCAGCGAGATTGGCACCCTCATCGATCGCCTGCGCACCGAGCCGTTTCTGCTGGTCGCAGCCGATTCGGGTGTGGGCAAGTCGTCGATCTGCCGCGCCGGCGTGCTGCCGCTGATTGCCGAGGGGGCGCTGGGAGGAAACCGCACGTGGCAGCAGGTCACACTGGTGCCTGGGCGGCGACCGCTCGCCTCGCTGGTGGCGGCGCTGGCAACGGTCCTGGCCATCGATGAGGATCAGCTGGCGGTGGAGCTGAAGCAGGAGCCCTCGCAGCTGCCGCGCGCGCTCAATCGCAACATGGGGGACGGGCGCGGTCTGGTCATCTTCATCGATCAGATGGAAGAGCTGGTGACCATCGGCGACAAGGAGGAGTCCGCAGCCGTGGGCGAGGCGCTGTCGTCGCTGACCGGGCGCACGGGCAACGTGCGGATCATCGGCACGGTGCGCAGCGATTTCCTGGCCCGGCTGGCCAGTGTGCCAGGGCTCGGCGATGAGATCAGCCGCGCGCTCTATATCCTGAGGCCGCTCAGTCCGGACAAGATTCGCGAGGTCATCGTCGGTCCGGCGCACAAGAAGTCGGTCTCATTCGAGAGCGAGACGCTGGTCACGCACATTGTCGAGAGCACTGCGAATGCGGATGGCGGACTGCCGCTGCTGCAGTTTGCGCTGGCCGAGCTGTGGGAGGTCAAGAGCGGCGACATCATCACGGCGCAGGCGCTGGAATCGATTGGCGGCGTCGATGGCGCGCTGGCCCGACACGGCGACCATGTGCTGGGCCGCCTTCCGCCCGAGCAGCGCACGAGCGCGCGCCGCATCCTCATGAGCCTGGTTACGCTGGAGGGCACCCGCGCCCGCCGCAGCGAAGAGGAGCTGGTGCGCGATGGCGCATCGGCGCGGGGCGCACTGGAGGCCCTGGTGCGCGGTCGCCTGCTGGTCGCTCGCGACACGCCCGAGGGGGCAGCGTACGAAGTTGCCCACGAGGCCCTCATCAAGGGCTGGGACACGCTGCGCAAGTGGCTGGAAGAGCACGCGGAATCGCGCGCCGTAAAGCAGCGGCTTGAGACCGCTGCGCAGGACTGGCAGCGCCTGGGTCGCCCTCGCGAAGTGCTGTGGAGCGCCCGTCAGATTGCCGAGACGCGGCTGCTCGAAGATAGCGACATCGGCGCTCGCGAAGGCGAGTTTCTGGCCGCCTCGCGCCAGCAGGCAAACCGGCGCCGGCGAAACCGGCAGATTGCCCTGGCCAGCGTTCCGATATTCCTTTTTCTTCTGTATGGAATGGTCAGACTGCTGGCCGCGCACGATCTGGATAAGCAGATCTCTGCGAACCTGAATCGCGCGACCACAACCATCGCCAGCGCGCGCGCCATCGACCTGGAGGTCGAGAGGCTGCGCATCAGCGCCTTTGCTCTGTTTGACTCCAAGAAGCGCGAAGAAGCGGAGAAGGTCTGGGAAGATGCGCTGAAAAAAGCGCATCTGGCGGACCGCGGCTATGCCCACGGCGCGCAGGCGCTGGAGGCCGCGCTGAACCTGGACAACCGCCGTCTCGATATCAAGGGCATGCTGGCCGATGCGCTGTATGCGCGCGCGCTCGCTGCCGAGCGCGATCATCAAGATACGCTGCTCGACGATCTGCTGGATCGAATGAGCCTCTACGACGTAGGCGGCCTGCGCGCCGGCCGCTGGAATGCGCCGGCCGAGCTGAAGATCGATGCAGACGTGGATGGAACCGAGGTCAAGCTGTCGCGCTATGCCGAAGATGAGTCCAAGCGGCTTACCTTGGTGGAAGAGCGGCTCCTGGGTACGACTCCGCTGCAGGTGCCGGCCCTGCCGCGCGGCTCCTACCGACTTGTGCTCCAGGCGCCGGGACGGATGCCGGTCTATTATCCCGTGCTGCTCGGCCGACAAGCGCAGGTTGCCATCAAGGTGAAGCTGCCGCCGGTGGGTGCGATTCCTGCGGGCATGGTCTACATCCCACCTGGGAACTTCATCTTTGGTGCTGCTGGCGAAGAGGCGCTGCGCCAGAAGTTCTTCAACACCGCGCCTGCACACGAGGTCTTTTCAAGTGGCTACCTCATCAGCCAGCACGAGACGACCTTCGGCGAGTACATCGAGTTTCTGAAGTCGATTCCCGCCGAGCAGCGAGAGCAGCACCGCCCCAAGGTTGGCTCGACCTCGGTGATCGTCAGCGGCACGCTGGAAATCAAGCAGCTGGAGAGCGGGCAGTGGCAGCTGGAGTCCCAGCCGCTCAGTACGATGTACCGGGCGCTGGCGGGGCAGCTCATCACCTACAAGGGTCGCGACAAGCATCAGAACCAGGACTGGCTGCGCATGCCCATCGGAGGCGTCTCGCGGGCCGATGTAATGGCCTACGCGGACTGACTGAACAAGAGCGGTCGGTTGCCCGGAGCGCGGCTGTGTACGGAGATGGAGTGGGAGCGGGCCGCACGCGGCGCCGACACGCGGGACTATCCGATGGGCAGCACGCTGCACGCGGCGGACGCCAACATCGATATCACCTACGACAAGAAGCCCGATGCCATGGGCCCCGACGAAGTGAGCAGCTACCCGGGCTCGCGAAGTCCGTTCAACGTCGATGACCTGGTTGGCAACGTCAACGAGCTGATGGACTCTTCGCTCGCTCCTGATGAGACGGTCGCACGCGGCGGAAGCTACGGGTACGACGCGCTCACATCCCGCATCGTAAATCGCAATACGATTGATGCCACCTTTCGCCAGGCCGACATCGGCTTCCGCGTCTGTGTACCCCTTCCATAGTCCGGCTGCGGTCTGAAGACCCCGGGATTTTCGATACTAGGGCCACGAGTCTCCAGATTGGGTGTCGTCGTCTGTCTCCAGAAGCCGTGTCGGATAGGCACTGACTAAGCGGATGGAGACCCGTCAATCTGAGACGTAGCCTCTTGAGATTCGCTGTGGGAAGTGTTGGTGCAGGTGCAGCGAGAACTCAGAACCTAGTCGGCATAGCACTTGCTTTTCATCAGTCAAGAAAAGCGAAGGTATAAGGGGGATTTTCTATGAAAAGTTTCTTTCTATTTGGAGTGTCCGCGGCTCTTGCAGCCACATCCATGGTCTCGGGCTGCTCCAGCGGCAGCCAATCAGAGGAAATGCGAATCCTGTTCAATGATCAACTGGTTCGCGCCGAGTATCGCGAGAACGGCGAGGAGCCGAACGGCGCCAAGATCAACGGCGCCAAGATCAACGGCGCCAAGATCAACGGCGCCAAGATCAACGGCACCGAGATCCAGCCTGTTACGAACATCAGCGCCGTCACCGGCAGCCTCATCGGCTTTCTGGTGGCGACTGGCCAGAACCTGAGCGGATCGGCCTTCAACCCCTCCAAGCTGACCGGCGTGCTCGATCCCTCGGGTGAGGCGCAGGTCGAGATCGCTGGCTATCAGCAGGTGGTTCAGGCGGGCCTGCCCACGATGGACAGCTATCTGGTCATCGACCCGGTTACTGGTGAGAGCATCTGCGGTCGCGATGACACCAATGCTCCCATCTACGCCGTTCCCATGGCGGGCCTCTACAGCCTCCTTACCGGCATGCCCGTCATGAGCGTCGGGATGTTCACCTTCGCATGCCGCTACGCTGCTCTGCAGAAGTGCAATGAATACGGCTACCCGGACTGGGATAACCGTCTCGAGTACCAGAACGCTCCCCTCAAGACTGGGCCCAGCCAGGTTCGCGACCTGGCCAACTATCACGACGCCTGCGTGCGCATGGTGCGCGCCGACTACTGCGGCGACGGCCAGGGGCACACCATTAACGGCACCACCATCGATATCTACGACAACCTGAACTTCAACACGGAAGTGACCTCGGAAGACGGCTCCGACGGCTACTACTTTGAAGCAGAGTGGGGTGCAGACGGCGCCTGGTGCATCAACAAGACCCGCTGGCAGTCGCAGAGCTACACGGGAAGCCTCGCCAACAATAACGACGGCGCCAAGAATCCCGACTGGCAGTACATCCTGGACCACTGCCCAGAGCGCATCGCGGGCAACACCAGCAAGGGCGCGGCGCGTCCCTGTGGCAACTCCTCGAACTACAACACCAGCGTCGGCTATTCGCTTGCCACTTCCCAGCGGACCCTGCTGCGGAACAACAGCCGGATCAACCGAAAATAGCCGGTATCTACTTTGCCTTGTCCCACAGTCCGATTCCTACCCACCTAACTCATCCCACCTAAGCTCTGCCAACGGGCTCCTCGGCTCTGCCGAGCGAGCCCTTCTTTTTGTCTGCCGCGCCTGTGGCACCGTCTGAAATCACCGTGTAGAGCAGCGTGGTAATTGGCCGCCCGCTTTGCTACATTCGGAACATGTGGCATGCCGTCGCCCCGCGCCGACTCCGTCTGAACCGGTCGTTACAAGCAGCCAGTCTGTTTCTCGGCCTGGGCATGCCTCTGGTTCTGGGTGCACTTGCGACGGGCTGTGGCAGCACGCCCAGCCCCGGGCAGGTGCGCTTTACCGTGCACACAACGCCGCCGCCGGACGACGCGCTGCTGTCGCCGCTGACCGATGCGCGCGTGACGGCGATCGACCTTCGCGATGCCGAGACCGATGCGATCTTCGGCCACTCGCGATTCGATCCGACGCCGGCGGGCACCGCGCCCATGTTCGAGCTGCCGCTGGGCTCGATCCAGGTGCAGCCGGACAAGCGCGACCTGCGCATGCTGGCGCTCGGAGCTGCGGGGCAGCAGGTGCTGGGACTGGCCCTCCAGCGCGCCATGTCATGGCCCTACGGCTCGACGGCAGAGATCACCCTGGAGCTGCGGCGACCGCTGTTCTTTTTCGGCGGCAACCCCCAGCTGATCGCGCCCTACATGCCGATGGATGGAGGCTCGCCGGCGCCGTATTTTGCGCCGAATCAGCAGCTGTACGCGCCGCTGCGCGACGAGAAGAAGCTGCGCGTCATCGATCCGAACTCGATCAACCCGCTGCTCTCGGCATACGACCAGACCTTCGATAGCGCAGGTGGCAATGCGCTGCCGGTCACCGCCGCCGCCGGGACGTTTGATGGTCAGTCGCTGCTGGTCGCGAACCTGTCGGGCAAGCTGCATGTGGTCGATACGCTGAAGCTCGAAGATCAGAACAGCATTGCGCTCAATGACACGCTGCCGGTGCAGTCTGTGGTCATCGATCCCATGGACAAGACGGCCACGCTGCTGCTCTACAACAAGCCCCCAGCGACGAGCGGTCGGGTCGGTCGGGTGATCTTCATCCGCGATCTGCCCGCGCTGCGCAGCCGGCTGAGCGATGGTCGGCCTCTGGGCGTGGACATCGATGCCAGCGTTGTCTCGCCGATCGGAACGCCGATCTCGGCCGCCTATGCGCCCGACGGCCTGATCGATGTCGTCGTCGCCCTGCCGCCGGTGCAGCTGCGTCAGCCCGACTGCTCGGGTCTCGGCGGCCTCAGCAAGTCGGTCATCCTTCGCTACGATCCCGAGACCGGCATGATCAGCGGGCAGACCTCGCTCCCCTACACCACGGCCGTTGCCTACACCGAGGCGGGCGATCAGGTGCTGGTGCAGCCCTGCACCAAGGCCCCCGACGGTACGCGGGTTGGCCAAGTGGTGATCCACAAGCGCGACAACAGCGCCGCCGACCGGGTGCTGCCGGCCCCGGGTACCGCTGATCTCGCCGTGGTCGGAAACGCCCTGATTGCCATGGGCAGCGACGACGTCCAGAGCGCTCAGGGCACCACCATGCGCGCCACGGTTCGCATCCTGGAAGCCAATGCTACCAACTGGGCGACCTCGCAGATCGATCTGCCGCTGTGGCAGGTGCCCTACCAGGTGACGCTTGGAATCCCGCACGCCGTGGACGTCCTGTTTGCGCCAACGGATGTGCTGGCCTATGGCATTGCCGTCACGCCCGACCGCGCCCGGGCGCTGGTGCTCATGCGGGTTCTGCACCAGACCTTCCCCGGCGCCGCGGGGCTGTTTCTCTATTCCGACCCGGGGAACAACCGCAACTGCTGGGTCCAGTGGGCCGGCTACACCTACCACGTCATGCTCGTCAACCTCCAGAGCGGTGCCCGCGAGCAGGACTACATCGTCGGCGTTCAGAACCAGAGCTGCAGCGCCACCTTCCGCAGCAACAGCACCGGCATCGACTCTGGGGTCTCGTGCTTCAATCCCTGCAAATCGACCGATCCGAATCCATACCTTATCGGCTATCAGGATGGCTACATCCCCAGCGCACCAAGCGTGCTGTTTGGTCGTCGCTAGACCGCACGCGGAGAGACCTTCATGACCATCCGATACACGACGGGAAGGAGCTCAGGGCGGCCCGGATTTGCGGCCTGCCGTCTCCTCGCGCTGGCCTTGACCGTCGCCCTTCCGGCTTCCGCCTTGGCCAATGTCGCCAAGGTTCACGTCGTAAAGAGCGCACCGCCTCGACTTGGCCTGCCCACGACGCGTCTGGCTCAGGTTGGCCAGATTGCCCCGGCGCCAGCGGCGGCCAGTCCCGGCAGCCCGATCAGCGGCGAGACCGTCGCAGTCTTCGAGTACCGCAACGACGTCAAGCAGCTCGCCGACCTGCCCGACCGGCTGACCAACGCCTTGCGCCAGAACACCTCGCTGGGAGTCATCAACCTCGTGGATGCGCGCCGCCAGCTCGGGGCCGGCGTCGATGCCGAGGTCGCCCGCTGCGACGGCGAGACGCGCTGCCTTTCGCTGGTGGGCAATCGCCTGAAGGTCAAAGAGGTGCTGCTGCTGGCCGTCAGCCAGCTGGGCGATGTGGTGCTGGCGCTCCAGCGCATCGATGTGGCCGAGCAGCGCGTCATCGCCCGCTATGCCGACTCGCTGTCCGGCGGCGCACAGGTCGATGAGGCCCGCCTGCTCAACTGGCTCCAGCAGCTCTATCCGCCCGAGACCTTCAAGCGCTACGGGCAGATCCGCATCACCACCGACGTCAGCGGCGCGCAGGTCTATGTGAATGCCAAGCCGCGCGGCCAGACGCCCATGGACGAGCCGCTCTCGGTGCTGGCCCCCGGAAACTATCGCCTCCTCGTCGAAAAGGATCGCTTTCAACCTTTTCAGGCCAGCCTGACCGTCATGCCCGACACCGTCGTCGAGGTCGATGCCCGGATGGTCAAGATCAACCAGCAGCAGCCCTGGTATCGTCGCTGGTACGTGTGGGCCGGCATCGGCGCTGGCCTGGCCGCGGTCGCCGCCACCGGCGTCGCCATCTACTTCGGCACCAGCAAGCCGCCGCCCGACATGACCCAGATCCCCGGCGTCATCATCTTCCGCTAGCCCCGACTTGGCCCGCTGCGCCGTTACGCTGTTAAGATGGATTCGTGCTGACCAGAGGGTGGCATTTCAGGCCCTGGCTCAGCCTGCTGGTTGGGCTGACCGCGATCGCCATGGGCGACGTGCCAGGCCACGCGCAGACCGTGCTGCATGAGCCCGTTGCCGCCCCGTCTCTGCGCTGTCGCGACGGAGTCTGCCAGGCCGACGGTGCCCGAGACAGCAGCCTGCCCGAGGCTGTGGTCGGTGAAGACGGCATGATCGGCGCTCCACTGAGCGGCCGCAACCCCCAGGAACACGAGCAGGTCTTCAGCAGCGCCAACCAGAGCTCGCCCCTGACACCGGAGCTCATGCACGGGGCGCCGCCGCCTGGGCACGATCCGCCCCCGGTTCGCCGCCCGCGGGTCACGCCCGACGCTGACACCGGCCCCGAAGCAGCGGGCGAGCGCCTGTATCACGAGGTGTTCAATCCCGCGGTGTTTCCCTACAAGCGCATGTCCGTGCTCGATGCGGTCGATGACTCGGGCGCGCTCACCGTCGCCGATCGCCAGCGGCGCGAGCTCTACCCGAGCGGCAACCGCCTCAGCAAGGGGCGGGATCCTTTTTACGGCTCCCTGGTCGTCGACTTCATCGCCAACGAGCCGGTCTCGCTGCCGACGCCAGCCGCCGGGATCCGCCTGCTTTCCTACAAGGCCACTCCCGACCTGCCCCTGACCTTCTTTACCGACGGCGCCGACAATCTTTTTGCGCGCGCGTCCCGCAGCGGCCGGCATCGCCTGATCTACCTTGTCGACGCTGAGCAGCGATATTTTGCTGGATCGATCACTGCTTCGGGCCCGGCCCGGCGCGTCATCCGGCTGGATGCGCTGCCGGCCCCGGCGCCGCTGCCCCGCGCCCTGCGCCGCGATGCCGACAAGGTGCTGCGCCACCTCGGGGTCCGCGCTGCGCCGAGCAGCGACTACCTGGCGCTGCTCGGGCGGCTCGTCGGCTACTTTCGCGACTTCCAGATCGAGGAGCTGCCGCCGGATACCGACGAGGGGCGCAGCTCGCTCTACCTGCGCATCGCGCTCAGTCAGCATGGCGTCTGTCGGCACCGCGCCTATGCGTTCGTGATCACGGCGCTGGGGGCTGGAATTCCGGCCCGCTACGTCGAAAACGAGCTGCACGTCTTCGTCGAGGTCTACATTCCGGCACTGGGGGATCAGCCGGGGTATTGGCGTCGCATCAACCTGGGCGGCGCACCGCTGCAGCAGCGCGTCGTGGGCGGCGACAGCCGGGTGGCCTATCAGGAAAAGGGTGGCGATCCCTTCGAGCGTCCGAGCAGCTTTTCGCACGGTGCACCGCCGCGAGTCGCCGGACTGCCGCGACGGATGCCTGCCGCCAAAGATGCGTCTGGCCCCGGCGGCCTGCCTGCTCTCGACGGGCCGGAAGACCGTGCCCGCAGGGGCGCCCGCCCGAATGACGGCCCTCCCTCGGGCACAGGTCCGGGCCAGGGCAAGGACAGGGACGGCGCTCCCGGCTCGGGCTCAGACGGCACAGGCGGCGGCTCGGGCAGCGGCTCCGATGGAGCGGGCCCCGGCAAGGGAAAGGCCTCTGGCCCTGGCGACGGCACCGACGCTGGCGGAGAGATCCTCAAGAGCATCCCTCCCGACAGCATCGAGCAGCCCGACGATGCGCGACCCGGCGCTGCGACCGATCTGGTCCAGACCCGCGTCGAAGTCGCCATCGGCGCCGCCAGGCATATCTATCGCGGAACCGCAGTGCCGGTGCACGGCCGGGTCCTGGCCACGCACGGCTCGGCGGCAAACCTGGAGGTCATCTTGCTCCTGGCCACACCCGATCGGCCGCTGGTCCTGGGCCGCACGCTCACCCGGGCCGACGGTGGCTTCGAGACCGAGGTGGAGATTCCGGCGGCGGCTCCACTCGGCAACTTTCAGGTCGTGGCTCGTGTGCGCGGAGACGACACGCGTCGCGGCAGCAGCTCGGGCAGATACACGCGACTCGGTCGAGCAGCCTCAGGAAGCCAAGAATTTCTCGAAAATGAATGATTTATAATTTCTGCCGTTTTTGCAGTTTTTGCGTCACTCTCCGTCGTGGTATTCTGAGCTGACTGGGCGACTCGTTTCTCGTGACGAGGAGGGAGTACGAGATGTCGTTACCGGGCAGTCGTCGGTGCTTTGAATGTGGCACGACGTATCCGGGCTCTGGTGAAGCTGGTCCGGCGCTGATTCGGTGCCCACTTGATGGGTCTCCGCTGGGGGTGGACTTGACCGGCCGACGCTGGCGCGGCGAGGCTGCGCTTGGGCCTCGTCCGGGGGGTGGCGTCTTTGTGGCCTATCACCTCATCACGGGCGCTCGCGCCGCCGTGTCGCTGATTTACGATGCGCGCGAGGGTGAGCTTGAGCAGCGCATGAATCAGGAGGTGCAGGCGCAGCGCCTCCTGGAGCCGCATCCGAACCTCTTCAAGCTGCTGGAGCTCGGCAACGAGCGCGACGGAACACGCTTCTATGTCTCGGAGCTGCTGGCCGAACAGACGCTGCACAACGCGCTCAAGCAGTGGCGACGTCCCGAGGAGCCGACGCAGCTGTTTGCCGCGGCGGGCGGTGTGATTCGGCCGCTGCTGGGGCTGCTGGCGACGGCGCACCGCCTGGGCATTGCGCACGGCGAGCTGGATGACACCAACGTCTACGTGATGCTCGCCGACGCGCCCGAGGGGCAGGAGTCGCGACTGAGCACGCCCAAGCTCTACGGACTGCGGCGACTGGGGCCCGGGCCGGCGCTGGTCGAGGCTGTGCGGGCAGACATGCGGGGGATGGGGCAGCTGCTGCATCTGCTCCTGTTTGGCGAGCTAGCGCAGCTGCCGCTGTCGGTGGAGCGCCAGGCCGCGATCCTGGCTGAGTTCGGGGAGCCGGCGGGCAGCTTCATCTTGCGCTCGCTCGACAGCATGACCGCGGGCAGGGAAGGGCGCTTCGCCACTGTGGACGAGATGCAGCGCTCGCTGACTTCGCTGCGTCGCGACATCTCGATCGCCAGCCGGCGCAGCGAGGGGGGCGGGCCCGAGGGGATGGACCCCTCCGTTGATCGGACGTCGCCCGCGGCTGCGCCTTCGCGCGCGTCCGGCAGCCGACGCCCGCCGGCTGGCAGTCGCGAGTCGGCGCCCGCAGGCGCCACGCCACTGCCCGAGCTGCCGTTGCCGGGCCAGCAGCCCTTCCAGAAGTCGACGTTCAGCGGCGAGCTGCGGCAGGTCTCGTTTGCCGATCTGCTGACGATGCCGGCGCCGGCCGCAACCGATGAGGTGATGGCGCGCGGCACCTATCAGGTCCCGCTTCCAGACAAGGTGCTGCCTGAGGTCGCCGCACCGACTGCTGCGGCCGGCGGGCGTCGCAGCAGCACCGAGCTCAGACCAGAGCCGATTGCCCCTGCGGACAACGAGGATGACCTGGACGCTGAGCTTGAGATCGAAGTGGTCAGCCCGTCTTCGAGTGCTTCTGCCGGAGGCGCACTGACGATGGGGCAGGGGCACGACCCAGTATCGGCTCCGCCACCGCCGCCACAGCTGACTGCGAGCGCACAGCAAGCACCGGTCGAGCCCGAGAGAGCTCAGCCGGCGGCACAGCCAGGCAAGTTCAAACTTTGGGGATGGTGGCGTCGGTAACCGGAGGGAGGAACCTGCCAGCGACATGGGCATCGCTGGCAGGCAGTCTGAAGAGAGGACTGGCTAGCGGGACTCTTCGGTGAACTCGGCGTCGATGACGCCTTCGTCCTTCTTGGCACCGCCCGCTGCGCCCTGGCCGGGGCCAGCCGCACCCTCGGGACCAGCGCCACCGGGGCCTGCACCCGGAGCTCCACCGGCGTTCTTGTACATCATCTCGCCGATCTTGAAGAGGGACTTCTTCAGCCGCTCCTCAGCCTCCTTGAGCTCCTTGGCCGCGGACTCCTTGACGTCCTTGTTGGCCTCGAGGACCTTCTTGGCGGCTTCGATCTCGCGCTCGACTTCCGCCCGATCCGCCTCGGGGATCTTGTCGCGGTTGTCGCTGATGAGCTTCTCGGCCTGGTAGACAGCGCTGTCCAGGTGATTGCGCGCCTCAATCGACTCGCGGCGAGCCTTGTCCTCGGTCTCGTGAGCCTCGGCGTCCTTGACCATGCGCTGAATCTCGGACTCGGTCAGACCCGAGCTGCCGCTGATCGTGATCTTCTGCTCTTTGCCGGTGCCCTTGTCGCGAGCCGACACATTCACGATGCCGTTGGCGTCGATGTCGAAGGTGACTTCGATCTGCGGCATTCCCCGCGGCGCAGGCATGATGCCCTCGAGGTGGAAGCGGCCGAGGATCTTGTTCTCGCGCGCCATCGAGCGCTCGCCCTGGGTCACGACCACTTCGACCGTCGTCTGACCATCGGCTGCCGTCGAGAAGACCTCCGACTTTTTGGTCGGGATGGTCGTGTTGCGCGGGATCATCGGCGTCATGACGCCGCCCAACGTCTCGATGCCCAGCGTCAGCGGGGTCACGTCGAGGAGCAGGATGTCCTTGACCTCGCCCGAGAGCACGCCGGCCTGAACCGCGGCACCCAGTGCGACGACCTCATCCGGATTCACGCCCTTGTGCGGCTCCTTCTTGAAGAAGTCACGCACCAGCTTCTGCACCATCGGGATGCGCGTCGAGCCGCCGACCAGCACCACTTCGCCGATGTCGGCGATGGTCTTGCCAGCGTCGGCCAGAGCCTTCTTGGTCGGCTCCAGGGTGCCCTGAATCAGGTCGCCCATCATCTGCTCCAGCTTGCTGCGCGACAGCTTGATCTGGAGGTGCTTCGGCCCACTGGCGTCGGCGGTGAGGAAGGGCAGGTTGATCTCGGTCTCCATGACGGAGGAGAGCTCGATCTTGGCCTTTTCACCCGCCTCTTTGAGGCGCTGGAGGACCATCTTGTCCTTGCTGACGTCGATGCCCTGGTCCTTCTTGAACTCAGCGATCAGCCAGTCGATGATGCGCTGATCGATGTCGTCGCCGCCGAGGTGCGTGTCGCCGTTGGTCGAGATGACCTCCACTACCTTCTCGCCGACCTCGAGGACCGAGACGTCGAAGGTGCCACCGCCGAAGTCATAGACAACGATCAGGTGGTCCTTGCCCTTGTCGAGACCGTAGGCCAGGGCGGCGGCCGTCGGCTCGTTGACGATGCGCTTGACGTCCAGGCCGGCGATGCGTCCCGCATCTTTGGTAGCCTGGCGCTGAGCATCGTTGAAGTACGCCGGAACGGTGATGACCGCCTCGGTGACCTTCTCGCCCAGATACTCCTCAGCGGCTCGCTTGAGCTTGCCGAGGATGCGTGCCGAGACCTCGGGCGGCGAGTAGCGCTTGCCGCGAATCTCGACGGTGGCGTCGCCGTTGGTGGCCTTCACCACCTTATACGGCACACGCTTCATCTCATCTTGTACTTCCTCAAACTTGCGCCCCATGAAGCGCTTGATTGAGTAAACCGTATTCTCGGGGTTCGTGATCGATTGCCGACGAGCAATCTGTCCGACAAGGACTTCACCCTTGTCATCGAAGCCCACGACCGAGGGGGTCAGTCGCCCGCCCTCCTCGTTGGTAATGACCTTGGGCTCCTTCCCCTCCATGATGCACACGACGGAGTTCGTGGTGCCCAGGTCGATGCCGATGATTTTGCCCATTTGTTTTCCTCCGGCCGGCTGCTCGCTTTGTCGCAGCAACCGCGCGATTTCATCAATTTCAGGATGGAAAGTAAGCACGGATGTAGGGTCGTCAAGGCCCCGACTGATTGCGCGGCACAAGCTATGCAACATACCTTGGGCTTCGATGCGCCAAAGGCGATTGACCCGTTCCGGTTCGACATGGTACTAGCGGCTGGCATGCGTGCGCGTAAGACGGTCGGGGTTATCGGTGGGTCCGGTCTATACGAGATAGCTGGCCTAACCAATGTCGCAGAAGTGAAGGTCGAGACGCCTTTTGGCGAGCCTTCAGACGCCTATATCGTTGGCGAGCTCAATGATGTGCGGATGATTTTTCTGCCTCGGCACGGTCGCGGTCACCGCTTCTTGCCGTCGGAGATCAACTACGCCGCCAACATTCATGGGCTCAAGCAGCTCGGCGCTGAATATGTATTGTCGGTGTCCGCAGTTGGCTCTCTGCGAGAGGAGATCCATCCCGGGCACGTCGTGCTGCCCGACCAGTTCATCGACCGGACGCGCGGACGGCGCAATACCTTTTTCGGTAATGGTATTGTAGGGCACGTTTCGTTCGGGGATCCTATCTGCCCAGCCCTGCACGCTGTGCTCGAAAGAGCGACGCGTCAGCATGCGGCGCCCGAGACTGTGCATAGGCGCGGCACCTACGTTGTCATGGAAGGGCCGGCGTTCTCGACGCGAGCTGAGTCGGACCTGTATCGCTCGTGGGGGGCCGATGTCATTGGCATGACCAACCTGCCCGAGGCCAAGTTCGCACGCGAGGCCGAGCTCTGCTATGCAACCCTGGCACTGCCCACAGACTACGACTGCTGGAAGCAGGACGAGGCTGCGGTTAGCGTCGATGCAGTGATCGCAGTACTGAGGCGCAATGTTTCTTTGGCGCGTGATATCGTACGCCAGGTCGCTTTATTGGCACTGGATCTACCCGAGCGAAACTGTGCCTGTGCCAGTGCAGCCCGCCATGCAGTCATGACCGCCCCCGAGAGCATTCCGCCTGAGGCTCGTCAGCGCCTGGAGCTCATCATCGGGCGTTACCTAAAACAGTGAGTTCTATGCAAGGTCCGCTCGTCGTTGGCTCTGTCGCTCTCGACACTATCGAGACCCGCAATGGCACACGCCATGAGATCCTGGGAGGGTCAGCCTCGTACTTTTCGGCTGCCGCATCCTTCCTGGGGCCGGTGTCCATCGTGGCGGTCGTGGGCGAGGATTTCCCGGCCCAACACACCGCTTTTCTCCAGCGTCTCGGCACAAACACCGACGGCCTGGTCACGCAGGCCGGGCGGACCTTCCGCTGGCACGGTCGCTACTCGGACGACTTCAACAAGCGCACCTCTCTCGATACCCAGCTGAACGTCTTCGCGGGCTTCAACCCCGAGCTGCCGTCGGAGCATCGGCAGGCGAAGCTGCTGTTTCTGGGCAACATCGACCCCGTCTTGCAGTATCGCGTCGTCGAGCAGGCCCAGGGAGCGAAGCTCGTCGGCATGGACACCATGAACTTCTGGATCAGCGGCAGCCGCGAGCCCCTGCTGCGCGTCCTCAAGCGGGTCGACTTTCTGCTCGTCAACGACGAGGAAGCGCGCATGCTCTCGGGCGAGTACAACCTGGTCCTGGCGGCGCGCGCCATCCAGCGTCTGGGTCCCAAGAACGTCATCGTCAAGCGCGGCGATGCCGGCTCGCTGCTTTTTCACGATCAGCAGATGTTTGCAGCTCCGGCGCTGCCGCTCACCGACGTGATTGACCCCACCGGCGCCGGAGACTCGTTCGCGGGCGGATTCATGGGCTTTCTCGGACGCACCTGGAGCGGCGGCGAGCTCGACGGCATGACCGTGCGGCGGGCCATGATCTGCGGCTCGACCATGGCCAGCTTCTGCTGCGAGGACTTCAGCCTCGACCGCTTCCGCACCCTCACCAGCGCTGAGATCCACGATCGCTTCCGCAGCTTCCGCAACCTCACCCACTTTGACGAACTGACTCTGTGAGCCGCCTCTTCACGCCTTCAAAATCGGGTCCGCTGCTGCCCGCGCGCTATCTCAACACCGAATGGACGCCGCCGAATCGCGCTGAGGAGTCCGCAGCGCTGGCGCTGGCATCGCCCGAGACGGTGGTCGCCGCCCTGACTCCCGCGCTGGCCGAGGGCCGGCGTGCCCGTCTGGACGCAGTGGCCGCCGGACGGCTGGCGGGCATCGTGGTGGTGCTGGAGGATCTGCACGATCCGCACAACGGCGCCGCCGCTCTGCGCAGCTGCGAAGCGATGGGCATCGGTGAGGTCCACGTCATCCAAAAAGGGGAGCGATTCCGCGCCTCTCCGAAGGTGACGCAGGGGTGCGACAAGTGGTTGGATGTGGTCCCGCAGTCGCACACCGAGCCCTGCCTGGCGGATCTCAAGCGGCGCGGCTATCGACTCTACGCAGCTGTGCCCGGCGCCGCCCGTCCGCTCGAAGAGCTGGATCCGCTGGAGCCGGCCTGCTTTGTCATGGGCAATGAGCACGCGGGCCTCACCGCCGAGGCGCGGGCCTTCTGCGACACCGAGTTTGCCATCCCGCTCTACGGCTTTTCCGAGAGCGTAAACCTGTCGGTGGCCACTGCGCTGGTGGTCTATACCCACAGCACCCGTCGCCGCAGCGCGCTCGGCCAGCCCGGGGATCTGGACGCTGCGCGACTGCTGGAGCTACGGGCGCGCTACTATGCCCGCGATGTGCGCGGCGCCGTTGCTATGGTGCGCCACTACCTGGCCGCAAATCGCCCGCGTCCAGAGGTATCCGCAGCCGGGGCGGGGGACAATCCCGCCTGAAGTAGGTTGCGCCGTCAGTCCTGGGGCGTATCGGCGGTGGCTGCTGGCAGGATCAGGTGAAACGTGGCGCCGCCGTGGGGGCCGTTTTCGACCCAGACGCGACCGCCGTGGGCCTCGACGAACTTGCGCACGATGGCGAGCCCCAGTCCCGACCCTTCGTACTCGCGGGTCGCAGAGTTATCGACCTGATAGAACGCATCGAAGACCTTGTCGTGAAGGTGGTCTGGGATGCCAATGCCGTTGTCGATCACCAAGATCTCGACGCACGGGGGACCGCCGGGCTCCTCCTGCGGCGCGTCTCGGGCCACGACCTTGATCTCGCCGTAGGCCGGAGTGAACTTGATCGCATTGCCGACGAGGTTTAGCAGCACCTGGCGGAGCTTGTCGCGATCACCGTCGAGTCGAGCGAGGTTGTCGGGGGTCTCGGTATGCACCTTCAAGCGCTTGCGCCGCGCTTGAGGAGCCAGCGTCTGAAATACGTCGCGGACGAGCTCGTGAAGGTCCACGGCGCGACGCTGAAGCTGCACCCCGGCCGACTCGATGCGCGACACATCGAGCAGCGTCGTGATGAGGCCCAGGAGCTGCTCGCCCTTGACCATCACCGTCTGCAAATACTCGCGCTGCTCGTCGTTGAGCGGCCCCGCCAGCCCCTCCAGCAGCATCTCCGAGTAGCCGAGCACCGATGTAAGGGGTGTGCGCAGCTCGTGGGAGACCGTCGCCAAAAAGTTGGCCTTGATGCGATCGGCATCCTTCATGCGCTGGATCGCCTGCTCCAGACGGTGCGTCTTCTGCTGAAGCTCGCAGTAGGCCTCTTCCACGTGGGCCAGATGCAGGCGGGTGGCCAGCGTGCGTCGCAGTGCCGTGGTGACCAGGGTCTCGGCCAGGCGGATCTGGTAGTGCGCGACGCGAAGGATGCGCGCCCGACCCTCGCCAGCGTCGGGAAGCGGCCCCACCATGATGACCCCGAGCGGCTCGCCAGCATGCATCAGCGCCAAGCACAGATACTGACGTCCATTGGCCTGAAGCGGCACCGGCTTGCCGGCGGCGCGCAACAGCTCCGTCAGTCGGGCAGTAAGCTCGGGCAGGCGCTGGCCAACAACCGGCTCGCCACTTGGTTCGAGCAGCATGAGCTCGCAGCCGAGCTCGCGGGCCGCGTCGAGCAGCGATCGCTCTTCGGGGTTGAGCAGCTCGCTCAGCGCTATCGGGTCGTCGATGCCCTGGCTCGGGGACACGCCGGGGAGCATGGGCAGCCTGCTCATCAGCTGGCCTTCGAATGTGGTCATGAGATCACGCGGTGTGTCGACGGCGGCTCATCGCTGTCCCAGACCACGGTGAGGCGACGCGTGGCGACGCCACTGCTGGCGCTCGGCTGTCGCGACTGGCTGGATGGCGGCGGCTCGGGCGCCGATTCCCGGTCCGCCACACCCAGCGCGACGTTTAGTGCACTCAGAAAGCCGCGCATCGCAAACCCCGACGAGCAGGCCGCCTCGACCGTGTGAGCGACCGTGGGCCAGGCTGCCTGCACCAGCGTCATCAGCGCCTCGATGACCACAGGGGCGCTCTGCGGTCCGACTGGGCTGGGCTGGGCCACGATTGGGATGGCATCGGCACTGATGCCGCTTTCCCGCAGGTTGTTGCGAAGCTCGCTGAGCGAGTCCTGGCAGCCGTGATCCCCGACCAGCACAATGCCATCGGCGCCGCGAAGCAGCAGCCGGCGGGTGTGGCGATGCATGGCCTCCCCCGGCACCGATACGAGACGAAGCAGCAGGCGCTCGTCCCCGCTGTTTACGGCCAGCGCGAGCGAGTCGAAAAACATCGTGCGATCGAGCAGCGTATCGAAGCAGAAGAGCCCCCCCGGACGACGGCACAGCAGTCGCTGACCGCCCGGAATTCGCCGTCTGATGCGCTGGTCGAGCAGATTGAGACTGGCGGTCTTCCCGGCTCCCGAGGGGCCGTAGTAGACGAACTTGAGGGTCAGACTTCGTCGGGCGGGATCAAATGACGGCATGCTTTTTCTTGCGACTGGCAACCGGGCGGCTGGCCTTGGCCTTTTGCTCGGTTTTCGCCGTGCGCCGCCTAGTATGCCGCTGGCGAGGCGTCGCGTCGAGCGCCAGGCGCAGTACTTGTTCCATGTCATCGACGAGATGCACGTGCAAGTTCCGCAGAAGAGAGCGGGGAAGGGCGCGCAGATCGCTCTCATTGTCGCGGGGAATGAGCACGGTGGGCAGCCCGGAGCGGCGCGCCGCCAAGAGCTTTTCCTTGATGCCACCGACGGCAAGCACGCGACCTCGCAGCGTCAGCTCACCCGTCATGGCGATGTCGCCGCGCACCGGAGCGCCGGTCAGCAGCGACACCAGCGCACAGCCGAGCGCAACACCGGCAGATGGGCCATCTTTGGGCACCGCTCCGGCCGGCACGTGAACATGAATCTCTTTTGCGCTGGTCGTTGGATCGGGAAATCCCAGGGCCGCCGCGCGCGCCCGAGCATACGAAAGCGCGGTCTGCGCAGACTCGCGCATGACATCGCCCATCTGTCCGGTCAGCTGCAGGCCGCTGCGCCCCGGCATCCACTGCGACTCGATCTCCAGGATCTCGCCACCGACGGGCGTCCACGCCAGACCCAGCGCCCGGCCGACCAGCGCCGGCCCCGGACCCATATCGCCAAGCGGCCGTCGCAGCGGCTGCCCGAGATAGCGGACGAGCGCGCGCTCACCAACAACAACTTTTTGAATAGTCTCGGGCAGCATGGGCTGTAGCGCATGCGAAGCGGCCTTGGTCATCTGCGGCAGCTCCAGCACCGCGCGCAGCGCCTCTTCGCGCTCGACGATGGTGCGGGCCAGCTTGCGGCAGATCGCACCGATCTGACGCTCAAGCTCGCGCAGCCCCGCCTCGCGGGTGTAGCCCGAGATCAGGGCGCGCAGCGCCGGGCGGGTGAAAGAGATATGGTGCTGCGCCCCCAGTCCCGAGGCTGAGAGCGCGCGCGGAACGATGTAACGCACCGCAATCGCAAGCTTTTCCTCTTCCGTGTAACCAGAAAGCGGCAGGATTTCCAGGCGATCGCGCAGCGCCTGCGGCACCCGCTCCAGGCTGTTCGCAGTGGCGATGAACAGCACGTCCGACAGGTCAAAAGGGATGCCCAGGTAGTGATCGCGAAAGCTGTGATTCTGCTCGGGATCCAGCACCTCCAGCAGCGCTGCGGCCGGATCTCCGTGCGCATCGGCGACGAGCTTGTCGATTTCGTCGAGCAGCATCACGGGATTGCGCGCCCCGGCCTGCCGCAGCCCCTGAAGCAGGCGGCCGGGCATGGCGCCGACATAGGTGCGCCTGTGTCCGCGAATCTCGGCATCGTCGCGCACGCCGCCCAGCATGACCCGCACGAAGCGCCGCCCCAGCGCCCGCGCAATCGAGCGTCCGAGCGACGTCTTGCCAACACCGGGCGGACCGACGAAGCAGAGCACGCTGTGGCTCGGCCGCAGGCTCTGGCTGGAGCCGGCGAGACCGCGCTGACGCAGCCGCAGCACACTCAGATATTCGAGGATCCTGCTCTTGGGCTGCTCCAGGCCGTGATGTTCCTCGTCAAGGGCCAGGCTGGTCGAGGCCAGATCGAAGTGGTCCTCGGTGCGCACCTGCCACGGCAGCTCGGCCAGCCACTCCAGATGGGCCCGCACGACCTGCGCCTCTGGGCCCGCAGGAGGCATCGCTTCCAGGCGGCGCAGCTGATGCTCGGCCTCGGTGCGCGCCTCGCCGGTAAGGCCCGCGCGCTGGAGCTTGTCGCGCAGCTCCCAGAGCTCGTCGCCGTTTTCCCCGGCCAGCTCGGTTTGAATCTGGCGCATCTGCTCGCGCAGGAAGTGCTCGCGCTGGGCGCGATTCAAGACGTCTCGCGTGCGATTACGTATGCCGGCTTGCAGGTCCAGAACCAGCACCTCGCGATGCAGATGGTCGGCCAAGAGCCGCAGCCGCCGAATCGCACTTGGCTCGGTCAGGATCACCTGCGCCTCGGCGGGGGGCAGCGACAGGTTGCCGGCCAGCAGGTCGGCGTAGCGGTCGGTGTCGCTGAGATCCACCTCGCGGAGCAGTTCGAGCAGCCCGGGTGCGGCGCTGAGCTTGCCGGCCATCGAATAGCGCTCCAGATCTTCCTGAATCTGCCGCCCCAGCGCCTGGATCTCGGCGGAGCGCATGGGGCTGTTGCTGTCGAGCGGTACCTGCTCGGCGGACTCGGGCAGCAGCGGCGCCGGCGCGACACGGTATGCAGGCGTTACGCTCAGCAGCTTCGCGACGCGCACGCGGCGAAGTCCCTGAATCACCACCTTCTGGCGTCCGTCGACGAGCGGGCTCGTGCGCAGCACAGTGGCGACGGTTCCAACCTCGTGCAGGCCCGCGGCCTCTGGGCTATCGTCCTCAGGACGCTGCTGAAGGCAGACCAGGATCAGCCGTCCGGGGGCGGTGAGCGCCTCCTCGACCGCCTCAGCCGAGCTTCGTCTGCCCACGACCAGCGACGCTGTCATGATCGGAAACAGCACCAGATCGCGGGTTGGCAGCAGCGGAAGCTCTGCCGGAAGATCACTGCCGGCTTTGGCTACGGGGGCGGGGCGCTTGGTCCTGCTCGGGAGCGGCTTCGGCATCGCTGAACCTCGGGGGTTAATTCCCCAATCTCGCAGGTTGGGGAGCTTACAACGTCCAGCTTTGGTGTCCACAAATCCCGCTATTGGTCGGACTCTAACCCTTACGTAAAGGGGAGTTTTGACCCTTGACGCGCCCCTAGACGAAGGGCACACTGCAACCAGAATCTCACCTAGACGTAAGGGTTCGAGTTGCAGAATTTAGATCCAAATAAGCCGCTCTCCGATTTGTCCTCCGCTCCGGCTACCACCGACGCTGAGAAGCTGTCAAAATTGCCGGTTGTGGAGTCGCAGGGTGCAGCTGAGCTGCCTTCCCTGCCCACATTGGAGCAGGGGCGCGAAGGTGCGCCACCAGACGACAAGCTGCTACGTATCGGTCAGCTTGCGGAGCGGTGCGGGAAGACGGTTCGCGCCCTCCACCTTTACGAAGAGCTCGGGCTGCTAAAGCCTGTGCTTCGTTCAAAGGGCGGGTTTCGGCTGTACTCGCAGGCGGCTGTGGAGCGAGTACAGTGGATCGGCCGGCTGCAAGAGGCTGAGGTCTCGCTGAACGAGATCCAGATTCTGCTGCGCAGCCTCGAAGAAGAACGCATTGGGGCCGCGGCTATGATGCGGCTTCGCGAGATGCTACAGCGCAAGCTCGTCGAGGTTCGCATCCAGCGCGAAAAGCTCGATCAGCTGCAAGCGGATCTGAATGCGGGGCTGCACTATCTCGACGGCTGCCGGGTGTGCGAGCCCGAGCATCTGACGAGCGAGTGCGGCAGCTGCCAGCTGCACGGCCACGACGGTAAGCAGCCGCTGATGGTTGCTGGAATACATACGAGTTAAGAGGAGCCATGCCAGTCAAGACGCCTATCTTTATGGACTATCACTCTACGACGCCGGTCGATCCGCGCGTCCTTGAAGTGATGATCCCGTACTTCACGACGCACTTCGGCAACGCCGCCAGCCGCAACCACGTGTTCGGCTGGGTTGCCGAAAAAGCCACCGATGACGCGCGTGAACAGGTCGCCGCTCTGCTTGGCGCGACGGGCAAGGAGATCGTCTGGACCTCCGGCGCCACCGAGGCGAACAACCTGGCGCTCAAGGGCGCGGCGCACTTTTACAAAGAGCGCGGCAACCACATCATCACGACGCAGATCGAGCACAAGTCGGTGCTCGATACCTGCAAGCGGCTGGAGCTCGAAGGCTTCCAGGTCACGTTCCTGCCCTGCGAGTCCGACGGTCGCATCCTGCCCGAGCGGGTTCGCGACGCGATGACGGATCGCACGATCCTGGTTTCGGTGATGCTGGCCAACAACGAGGTCGGCACCGTCAACGATCTCAAGGGCATCGGCGAGGTCGTCAAGGAGCGCGGAGCGCTGTTCCACAGCGACATCACCCAGGGCCTCGGCAAGGTGCCGTTCTCCGTCGAGGAGTGCCGCCTGGATCTGGCCGCCTGCACCGCCCACAAGCTCTACGGTCCCAAGGGCATCGGGGCGCTTTATGTGCGCCGCAAGCCGCGCGTTCGGCTGGAGCAGCAGATGGACGGCGGCGGGCACGAGCGCGGCATGCGCTCGGGAACGCTCAGCGTGCCGAACATCGTCGGCTTCGGCAAGGCGTGCGAGATCGCGAAGAACGAGATGGCCGAGGAGTCGCTGCGCATCTCGCGGCTGCGGGATCGGCTGCACGAAAAGCTCGTCTCGGCGCTGCCCGAGGTGTTTCTGAACGGATCCAAGAATCAGCGGCTGCCCGGAAACCTCAACCTGAGCTTCGCTTTTGTTGAGGGCGAGGGGCTCATGATGGCGCTCAAGGACGTGGCGGTCTCGTCGGGATCGGCCTGTACCTCGGCGTCGCTGGAGCCGTCCTACGTGCTGCGCGCGCTGGGCATCGGCGAGGAGCTGGCGCACACGTCGATCCGATTCGGGCTGGGGCGCTACACCACCGAAGAGGAAGTGGACTTCGTGGCCGCCCTGGTGATTGACAAGGTCCGCAAGCTGCGCGAGATGTCGCCGCTCTGGGAGATGCACCAGGAAGGCGTGGACCTGAAGACGATTGAGTGGAGCGCAGCCCACTAAGCCAAAAGGCTTGTGAATTGCGCTAAAAAAGTTAACAAGAGCTCTAAAAAGAGACTGAAAAGAGATAGCGTCATGTCTTACAGCAGCAAAGTCATCGAGCACTACGAGAACCCGCGCAACGTCGGAAGTCTCGACAAGAACGACCCCAACGTCGGCACCGGCCTGGTGGGCGCGCCCGCCTGCGGCGACGTCATGAAGCTCCAGCTGAAGATCGACGACAACGGAGTGATTCAGGACGCCAAGTTCAAGACCTTCGGCTGCGGCTCGGCAATCGCCAGCTCGTCGCTGGTCACCGAGTGGGTCAAGGGCATGAACATCGATCAGGCCGAGAAGATCCAGAACTCGGCGATCGCGGAGGAGCTCAACCTGCCGCCGGTCAAGATTCACTGCTCGGTACTCGCCGAGGACGCCATCAAGGCGGCCATCGCCGATTACCGCAAGAAGCACGACCAGAGCGGCCCGTCGGATCAGAAAGCGAGCTGAAGATGGCCATCACCGCCACGACCAAGGCTATTGCCGAGGTCAAGCGTTTGAACGACAAGCGAGTCGCCGAGGGCAAGTCGTCCGCGGGTCTGCGCATTGGCATCCGCGGCGGCGGCTGCACCGGCTTCGCCTACCTGTTCGAGTGGGCCGACAAGCCGCCAGCAGCGACGGACAAGGTGTTCGAGTTCGCCGACGGCGTGCGGATCCTGGTGGATCCCAAGAGCCTGGTCTACCTCGACGGCACCGAGCTCGACTTCGTTACGAACATCATGGGATACGGGTTCAAGTTCAACAACCCGAACACCAAGGGCGCCTGCGGCTGCGGAGAGAGCGTTCAGTTCTAGCAACGGCCATGGACGGCACACGAACATACTTTGAGCTGCTGGGGCTGCCGGCGCGCTTCGCGCTGGATCCGCAGGAGCTTGAGCAGCGGTATCGCGAGGCGTCGCGCCACTGGCATCCCGACCGCTTTAGCCGCGCGCCAGCTTCGGAGCGAGCCGCGGTCTTGCAGCGCGCGACCGACCTCAATCAGGCCTATCGCACCCTCAAGAGCGCAGCGCGGCGGGCCGAGTACCTGCTCAAGCTGCGCGGCGTGGATCTCGCATCCGAGGAGCCGGGCAAGCAGCCGCCCATGGCGCCGGAGTTTCTCGGCGAGATCATGGAGCTGCGCGAGGAGCTGATGGATGCGCGGGCCGAGCGCGATGGCCAGCGGCTGCGCCAGCTGCGAGCCACGATCGAGTCGCGGATGGCTGCGCTTGGCCAGCAGGTGGCCGAGGGTTTTTCGCGTCTTGAATCGAGCGACGAGACCACGAACCAACCAAAGCAGGTGGAGCTGGCGCCGCTGACCACTGCGCTTCTCGCCCAGCGCTACTTTCAGCGCTTCCTTGACGAGATATCTGCCCAGGAGGAGGCGGACGCCGAGGCCGCATCGGCAGCCTCCCTGACGCTTTAGGTCGCGACCCGACTTCACTCTGACCAGACCCAGTCTGAAAAGAAGATAGCCATGAGCTTGTTCCAGATAGCCGAGCCCGGCGAATCGCAGGCGAAGAGTGCCTGCAAGGGGCGCGTGGTCGGCATCGACCTCGGCACAACCAACTCTCTTATCGCTGTGGTCGACGGCGGTGAGCCGCGCTGCCTGTTCGACGAAGACGGCGGCGCGCTGCTGCCCTCGGTCGTCAGCTACCGGCGCAGCGGGCCGCCGCTCGTCGGTGAGGCAGCCCGCGCTGAGGCCGCTCTCACTCCGCACGATACGATCGCGTCGGTCAAGCGCTTCATGGGACGGGGTCCAAAAGATCTGGAGCGCGAAGGCACCGACCGCCGCTTTCTCCAGTATCGCTTTGCGCCCACCGAGGCCGGCTCGCCGGGAATCGTCCGCTTTCAGGTCGAGGGCGACCGCGGCCCGCGTCTGGTGACTCCCATCGAGGTCAGCGCCGAGATCCTGCGCGCCCTTCGCCAGCGCGCCGAGGAGCAGCTGGGCGGCGAGCTGGAAGGCGCGGTGATCACCGTGCCGGCCTACTTCGACGATGCCCAGCGTCAGGCAACCAAGGACGCTGGCCGACTGGCGGGGCTCAATGTGCTGCGGCTTCTCAACGAGCCCACAGCGGCGGCACTCGCCTATGGTCTCGACAAGAAAAAGGAAGGGCGCTTCGCGGTCTACGATCTGGGCGGCGGGACGTTCGATGTATCTATTCTCGACCTGCGCGACGGTATTTTTACGGTCATGGCCACCGCAGGTGACACCGCGCTGGGCGGCGATGACATGGATCAGGCGCTGGCCGAGCTGCTGCTCTCCAAGCACCCGCGCGCGGCCGAGCTTCGGGCTGTGCTGGCCGAGGCTCCGGGGCGCGCTCGCGCCCTGCTGGCCACTGCACGAGCGGTCAAGCACCACCTCACGAACGCGGACAGCATCACCTTGGACATCGAGGAGCTCGGCGGGCAGAGGATCTCGGTCTCGCGTGCCGAGTTCGAGGCTGTGATTGCACCGATTCTGGCTCGCACCGGCGGTCCCTGCCGGCGGGCACTCAAGGATGCCGAGCTCAAGCCCGAGGAGCTCCAGGGCATCGTGCTGGTCGGCGGCGCCACGCGCGTGCCAGCTGTGCGCCAATATGTGGCGCAGCTGTTTGGACAGACACCGCTTTCAGATCTCGATCCGGATCAGGTAGTGGCGCTGGGCGCTGCGGTTCAGGGCGACATCCTCCAGAGCTCGCGCAGCGACGCACTGCTCATCGATGTGACCCCCTTGTCGCTGGGGCTGGAGCTCATGGGTGGCATCGTCGAGAAGCTCATCCAGCGCAACAACCGCATTCCGACCGGCGCGCGGCAGACCTTTACGACCTACGCCGATGGGCAGACTGGCTTTGACCTGCACGTGCTACAGGGCGAGCGCGAGACCGTCGACGAGTGTCGCTCGCTGGCGCGCTTTCAGCTGACCGGCATTCCCAAGATGGCCGCGGGCATGGCGCGTCTGGAAGTGACCTTCCTCATCGACGAAAATGGCCTGCTGAGCGTCAGCGCTCGCGAGCTCACGTCGGGCAAGGAGGCGCACATCCAGGTCAAGCCCTCATACGGACTTACCGACGAGCAGGTCGAAAAGATGCTGCTCGACAGCTACGAGCACGCCGAAGAGGACCTGCGCGAGCGGCTGCTGCGCGAGCAGCGAGTCGAGGCCGAGCGAATCGTGACCGCCCTGGATGTCGCACTGGCTGTCGATGGCGACCTGCTCGGCGCAGATGAGCGGCGCCGTGTCGACGCGGCACGGGCCGCGGTGGTGGCCGCCAAGGCGGGAACCGAGCATCGCCGCATCGCCGACTGCATCGCAGCCCTTGATGAAGTGAGCAAAGAGTTTGCTCAGCGTCGCATGGATCACAGTCTCAACCACGCTGTCGCCGGCAAGGCCGTCAGCGACGTTGAACGCAACGTACAGCATGCGGCGCCCGCGCAGCCGCCGCTAGAGTAATCATGCCCCGAGTGACATTCCTGAACGACCAAGGCAAGTCGATCGATGTTCCCGCTGGAACGTCGATTCTCGAAGCTGCCAAGAAGCTCCACGCCCAGGTCGGCTACGCCTGCGGCGGCGTCTGTGCCTGCTCCACCTGTCACGTGTACGTGAAAAAGGGCCTGACCTCGCTGACCGCGCAAAAAGATCGCGAAGAGGACATCCTCGATAAGGCCTTCGACGTCCGCGCCAACTCGCGACTCGGATGCCAGGCCAAAGTAGGCAGCGAGGACATCGAGGTCGAGATCTCGCGCGAGAGCCGTCGCGCATTCTTCGACGAGCATCCCGACGAGCGCGCCCACCAGCCTTCGCCCTGACGATGTCGCGCATCTACCTCGATCACAATGCCACCACCCCGGCGCATCCCACGGCGCTGGCTGCCATGGTCGAGGCTTCGACCCATTTTTTCGGCAATCCATCCTCGCTTCACGCAGAGGGCAGGGCAGCCCGTCAGGTGCTGGAAAAAGCGCGCGGCGAGGTTGCGTTGCTTATCGGAGCCAGCCCAGCCGAAGTGCTGTTCACCTCTGGCGGCACCGAGAGCAACAGCACCGCGATCCTGGGCGCCGCCCGAGCGAGCGCGCGGGCGCGTGGGCGACCTGGGCAGCTGGTCTCGAGCCCGCTCGAGCACCCTTCGGTGCGCAGCGCCCTTGAGCAGCTGCAGGCCGAAGGGTTCAAGCTGACCTGGCTGCCCGTCGACGGCAGGGGCGGCATGGATCCGGCGGAGCTGCGTCGCCTGGTGTCGCAGGAGGAGACGGCCCTGGTGTCGCTGGCGCTGGTCAATCATGAGCTTGGGAACCTGTATCCCATCGCCGAGCTCTGCCAGCTGAGCCATCAGTACGGAGCGCTGTTTCACTGCGATGCGGTGCAGGCGGTGGGGCGGGTTCCTCTGAGCGTCATGGAGCTCGATGTGGACCTGCTCAGCATCTCCTCGCACAAGCTGTTCGGCCCCAAGGGCGTGGGCGCGCTGTTTGTGCGCTCAAGAGCAGCTTCGCCCACAAAAGCTCAGCGCACCCCGTCTCTGACCACCCTGAGCGACATGCCGCCGCTGCTGCGCGGCGGCGCCCAGGAAAAGGGGCGGCGAGCTGGAACGGAAAATGTGCCGGGCATCGCCGGCTTTGGTGCCGCTGCGGCACTTTGTCGTCGAGAAATGCTGTCCCGGTGGGCGCAGGTGGCCGCGCTCCGCGACGCGCTGGAGGCAAGGCTGCTGCGGATTCCCGGCGCTCGCGTGCACGGCGACACCAAGGCCTCTGCACGCGCGCCCGGAACGCTGAACATCGCGTTTTCCGGCGTTGAGGGCGAGCTCCTGTTCATGAATCTGGACCTCGCTGGCATCGCTGTCTCGACGGGCGCGGCTTGCAGTTCGGGCTCTCCAGAGCCGTCGGCGGTGCTGCTGGCCATGGGCCTTGAGCGGCGGCAAGCCCTCGAAGCCATTCGCATTTCGCTCGGTCCGGAAAACTCTGCTGCCGAGCTCGAGCAGGCGGCGCAGGCCATCGAAGCGAGCGTTGCTCTGGTGCGGGCCAGCGGCGGTCCACCAGCCGGTCAAGCCAGGTAAACTGGCGGCCGCCGGCAGCCATAATTCAGCAATCCCACCTTGCGTCCATATCCCGGACGGCTAGGCTTCCCTGGTAGACTGAAGTACCAGTGGAATGAGTAACTCTCAGCAGAACCCCAACCAGGTCGACTCAACCACCGCGCTCAGGATCCGCAAGCAGCCGCAGGTGGGCGATGTGCTCGACGGTATCTACAAGCTGGAGCAGCCCCTGGGCAAGGGCGGCGTCGGGGTTGTGTATCGGGCGTTTCACCTGCATTTGCTGCGGCCGTGCGCCATCAAGTTCATGCACCCGCAGCTGGTGTCAAACCCCGAGCTCCGTACCCGCTTCCGTCGGGAAGCTCAGAGTGCGTTTCAGCTTGGCCACCCCCACATCGTCGCCATCACCGATTTTCGCGACGATCCCAACGCCTGGCCCTATCTGGTCATGGAGCTGGTGCTCGGCGAGACGCTGCGCGACCGTCTGGACCGCGGCGCGCTCGAGCCCCGGCTGGCGCTGCGCATGATGGTCGAGCTCTGCGACGCGCTGGCGGCCGCGCACCGTCGCGGCGTCATCCATCGCGACCTCAAGCCCGAGAACCTCTTTCTGTCCAAGGTCGACTCGCCGGCGCCCGACGAGCTCGATGTGACCATGAAGGTGCTCGACTTCGGACTCTCGAAGCTGCTCGACGGCGTCGAGATCACGGGCTCGGGGCGCCTCCTGGGCTCGCCGTCGTACATGTCGCCTGAGCAGGCGCGCGGCGATTCCCATCTGGTCGATGCGCGCTCGGATATTTTCGCCGTGGGAGCTCTGCTCTACGAGTGCCTGACCGGCGAAAAGATGTTCAGCGCTGAGAAGCTCGAACAGAAGCGGCAGGCCATCATGGCCGCTCGGTTGCCGCCCCTGCGCTTCGCTGAGCGCGGGCTGCCCATGGTCGACAAGATCATCGCGCGGGCATGCTCGCAAAAGCCGGAGGACCGCTACCAATCCGCCGCCGCGATACAGGGCGCGCTGGAGGAAGCCGAGAAGGTGCTGGCCGGCAAGGCCACAGCCGCTCCGCCGGCCGCGGTTCCGGTTCCGGTGGTCATTCCGATCTTCACCGCGCCGGGCCATCCGCCGGGAACCGGTGAGGGGTCGTCCACTGCTGCCAGCGTCAGCGGCGGCGAGATCATCTCCACGCGCGGCCCGAACAAGCGCAAGCGAGCGGGCATCTGGATGTTTGCCGCGACGGCAAGCCTGGTGGCCGTGGGTCTGGGCGGGTTTGCCGGCTACAGCGCATGGCGGACCTTTGCCGCTCCGACGCTGGTTGCGACGACTTCGCCCGACCGCACGGCTGCGCCTCCGGAGTCGATTCCCGGCAAGCCGCTTGTCACCGCCATCCAGCCGGCCTCCACCAAAGGGCTTGCGCCCACTCCGGTTGCAGGTGCGCAGCCTCCGGCGGAGCCCACAGCTGCCCCCATCCCAGCGACCCAGCCGACCGAAGGGGTTGTCCCCGCTTCTGCACCTGGCCCCGGCCCCGGTACGCCTAGAGTTGGCGCGACCTTGCCGCTGCGCATGGCCGACGACATCGCTGCGGAAGCTGCGGCTCCGGGCGTGACACCGCCGCCTGCTGCTCCAGCCGCGCCTGGGCCGGGAAGGCGCAAGGGTGGCCGCGGGGCGATGCGCCCCATTGCCGTTGCCAATGGTCCCAGGCCAGCGGCACCGGTCGCGCGTCCTGGCGCCTCCCTGATGGAGATTGTCCAGGGCGCGAACGATATCCTTCGCCGCTCGTCGCCAGCCGTGAAGCGCTGCTACCCCGAGAGCGTGACGCCGCCTTCGAAGATCAGCGTGGACATCACTGTGCAGGCCGACGGTCGGGTGAGCGAGGCCAACATCGACGGCGCAGAAGACGGGGCCGGCTGCGTGCTGCGTGTGCTGCGCGGTCTGCGGTTTGCGCCGCCCACAGACGGTGATTCGTACGGAACTCGCTTTGATTTCGTCAACTTGCGGCGCTAGACTGCCGCGAATCCGCAGATGTAACTTGCTCCGCGCCTCTGTCTGCGATACCGAATGAACCATGACCAAGCCGCCAAGCAAGTGGTCCTTTCCTCGCCGCTCCTCCTATGGGGTCCTGGAGCGCTTTATCGGTCAGGAGATCAACGTTTTTGGTCCGCGTTCTTGTGAAGAGCATGACAATTGTCTCGGCGGCGGTTTCCTGGTCAGCATTGAAGACGGCTTTTTGCTTCTTTCGGAGCGCCCCGAAGAGGTACCTGACCTTGCGGTATCTTTGAACGAAGTTGTCGTCATCGCGGTGGTCAAGGACCGCCCCGAGCTGACCGCAGTGGACGGCGGCAAGATTCATCGCTTCCGCCGCCCCGAGCCGCTCAGCACCAACGACGACGGCGACAGCGACGATACCTAGGCGCTTCCGCCGCTGTCAGCCGCGTCCAGGCGATTGAGGGCGTCCAGGTCATCGCTGGGCCTGGGCAGCGCCTCTGCTGCCCAGCCGAGCGGGCCAAACCCGCTGACCACCAGCAGCGGCTGCGCAGCCTCGCGCCTCACTGCCCGAAGGATGCTTCCGTGCACCTGCCCGGCTCCATGGAGGCGCGCAACAATTCGGCGGAGCTGCGACAGCTCAGAAGGTGTCAGCGCCGAGCCGGCAGCATGGAGCAGGCTGCCCGGCGCTTCGTAGTGGACCTGCGCGCTGGGCTGGCTCTCAAGGTCGATCCGGATGATGCGCTGAAGCCCAGGTCCTGCCTGCCGCGCCATTGACCGCAGCCAGCGAAGATGGGCCGCGCCGGCCTCGCTCTGCAAAAGTCCCGGGGCAAACTGCTCGACGACCAGCGGCCTGCCCAGGCGGGCATCGGTGGTCAGATAGAGCCTGCTGTGGGGCGTCGCAGCCAACGCAAGGCCATGGCCAGCTGGCTTATTTTGGATAGAGTCCAACGACTGGACGCTGCTCACCTCGGCCTCAGGTCGGCGCGAGTCGTCGGGGAGCTCGGGGACGGGGAGCGCGAGTAGCGCGGCGCGCAGCGCTTCGAGATTTTGGCAGCGGGCGGCTGGTGACTTGGCCAGAAGCTGCGAGATGAGCGCGGACCAGGGCTGCGGCAGCGCGGGGCGAATCGCGTGCGGCAGCGGCAGCGGCGAGGTCAGGTGCTGCTCGATGAAGTCGGGGCCGGGGTAGGGCAGCTGGCCGGTCGCCAGCTCGAACGCCGTCACGCCCAGTCCGTAGACATCGGTCGCGAAGCTGAGGGCGTCGCCGCGAAGCTGCTCGGGGGACATGTAGCCCAGGGTGCCGACCAGACCCTCGGTCTGGGTCAGGCCGAGCTCGCGCAGCGACGCCGCCCCAAAATCGGCCAGCTTGGCGCTGCCCAGCGGCGAGACGAACAGGTTCTGCGGCTTGATGTCGCGATGCAGCACGCCGGCCGCATGCACCACGAGCAGCGCGTCGACGACCTCGCACAGCACCCGCCGCAGCAGCGCGAGCGGCAGCGGCAGCGGCTGCTCGGACAGCGCACCTCCGGGCATGTACTCAAGGACGAGCACGCCCGCAGCGGGGTAGAACTCGTGCACGTTGATGATGTTGGGGTGGCGCAGCCCGTAGAGCACCTGCGCCTCGCGGCAAAATCGGCGATACAGGGCGGACTGGGCGCTGCCCCGGGACGAAGCCAGAGGCAGCAGCTTCACCGCCACCTCGCGTCGCTGCCACTCGTCCACGGCCGCGTAGACCCGGCCCATGCTTCCCGCGCCGAGCAGGCGCAGCAGCCGGTAGCGACCGAGCAGCGGCGGGTTCTGGCTGGCCGCTGGCCTGTGCTGGCTGCGACGGCTGACGAACTCCGCGGGGGTAAGCTCCAGCAGGCTCGCGCGGCGCTCATCCGGGTGGCGGGCTGCATAGCGCGCGAGCAGCGGCCTCGTGACCGCAGGCTCGCCGAGCAGCAGCAGCGCTTCGATCAGCAGTGCATCGAGCTCGTCTCGCTCGCCGGTCGCGCCCAGGGCAGGGGCCAGCAGGCGCCAGGCGGCTTGCAGCTGTCGCACCGCCTCTTCGGGCTGCCCCGCGCGCAGCAGAACCCGCCCGCGTCCGGTGCGCGCTTGGATCTGCCCGGCAGGATCGTCGCCGGCGGCCTCTGCCGCCAGCTCATAAGCGGCCGCCGCGGCGCTCCATTCACCGGCCTGTTCGTCGAGACGTGCCACAGACAAGAAGTCGCCGCCGCGGTAATAGAGTTCGCGGGCAGCGGCCAGATCCTGGAGCCGCTCGCGCAGGGCCGCCGCAGCGGCGTAGGAGCGATGCTTGACGTAGAGCTCTGCGGCCAGCTGCTGCTCGGCGGCGGAAGCTGTTTGAAAGTAATCCTGGAGTGCAGCCAGCCTCGACAGATCCTGACCTCGCAGCGCAATGCGCAGCAGCGCAATGCGATCCCCGCGCTCCTGCGCAACCGTCGCGGCGCCCTCCAGATCCCACGCCTGTTCGTAGAGCTCCTGGGCCCGCGTCAGGTCTCCGGATGTTCGCAGCGCGGCGGCGGCTTGACGCAGATCGCCGGCGGCGATCATGCGCTCGATCTCATCGGCGGCGGCGTCCACAAAAGAAAGTTAGCAGACCTGTAAGGTCGTCGGTCGATCGGCGTTTGAGGGCAAAGAAGGAGAAGCCACCATGACGTCAGCTCAGCCTGCCTTGGAAGGTTCCCGTCCTCGCCTTGCGTTGCTCGGAGCGCTCGCCACGGCCCTCTTGACCGGCAGCGTTGGCTGTCATACCGCGGGGTTGGCCAGCTCAGGCTACCCGACTGCGTCGCGGGGGGCGTCCGCCGAGGCTGAGGCAGCTGCCGGCGCACCTTCCCAGACATCCGCCTACAGCGATGCTGCAAGCGAGCGCCCGGGGCTGGGAACGGTGTTCGGTGAAAACCGCCACTCACCGGTGCGCGAGGTGTCGTTTGAGCGCAGCAGCGAAAGTCCCTCGTTCGTCGCCAGCATGCTCTACAACGATGAGCAAGGAGTATCGACGCTGCGGTCGCGATTGGGGCGCAGCTATCGCGCCGACGAGCCGGTGTTTCAGTCGTTCGCGGCGGGGCGCAGCTGGGGCGGGGTCGTGGTGCGGGTCGTCGACGCGAGCGGTCGCATGCTACCGGCCTATCACATCGGTGAGCGCGTGCTCCTGGTCGGTGAATCGGGCGAGCGCTATTCGATCGAAATCGACAATCGCACCGACCAGCGCTACGAGGTCATCGCTTCGGTCGATGGCCTGGATGTGGTCGATGGACGTGTCGCGAGCCTCAACAAGCCCGGCTATGTGCTGGCCGCTCACGGACACCTGAGGATCGACGGATTCCGTCGCAACATGAGCGAGGTTGCGGCATTCCGGTTTGGCTCGGTGCGCGATTCCTATGCTGCGCAGACAGCCGAGTTCGGCGACCGTCACGTCGGCGTAATTGGGGTGGCGCTGTACACGGAGCGGGGAGCGGAGCCGGTCGAGATGCCCATCGAGCGGACGCGGCGGCCGGATCTGGAAGACGATGCAGCGAAGCGCGAGTCGGCAGATCCATTTCCCGGGCGATTTGCCCAGCCGCCGACTCGTGCGTACTACTAGCCGATGCTGCGACGGCGACGGCGCACGGTGGCGAGTCCAGCGGCCCCGAGCAGCAGCCCGAGCGCCGCAGCCGAGCCACCCCGCGCCGCAGCCGGTCCGCTCTGCGTGCAGCCGCCCTGCCCAAGCGCCCCCCGAATGAGATCGGTGTTGTCGGTGACCACGTCGGCGGATCCGGTCTCGCGCAGCACCTGGATCTGCTGGCTGTAGGGGGCGCTGATCGGATTCCACACCGAGCTGTCCGCATCTTCCACCGAGTACTGCATGCGGAAGCCGCTCGGCGTTTCGAGCGTCGCGTCGCTGTAGCGGGTCTTGGAGAAGAAGCCTGCGCAGTGGTAGGTCAGCGTCGCCTCGTGAACATTGCCGTAGTCATCGAGTCCCGGGTTGTAGCTGAACACGGGATCGCTGTTCATGTCTTCGGGCGACAGGGTCGAGTAGAGCCGGGTCAGATACGGGAACGTGGTGAACAGCCCGCCGGCCTCCATCGTCGGATCCGCGATCTTGGTCTTGAGCTCGGCGGTGAGCGCCGCTGGATCGAAGCTGGCGAGCGCGCTGGCGATGTCCGCGTATTTGTTCGGGTTCTGGGTGCGATCCTGGCCAAGGAAGAACGCGATCTGCTGGTAGTACTGGGCCAGGGTCGTGCCCGAGGCTGCCAGCGCCGCGGGCAGCGGGATGTAGCGCGACAGAATCGAGGTCAGCTGCCCATTCAGCGTGAACATGCCGGTGGTCTGCTGCACGTAGCCGATCGGATCCTTGACGCTGCTCAGCGTCGTCAGGTTCGAGAAGCGGCCGGTGCGGTCGAGGACGTTGCGCATCGGCGTGCTGCTGCCGGCGTACTCGGTCACGAACGCGTGCTTGCCCTCGGCCTCGCCAACGGCCTTGATGATGACGTCGTTGTAGTTCTGACCCGCGGTAAACCAGTTGACCTGCGCGTCGTTTACGACGGTGTGGTAGTAGTTGCGCGGAATCGCCCGGCCGCTGCCGAGCATCCAGACCTGGACTCCCATGTTCGGCGTCGCTGCCACCGAGGTCAGGATGATGGGAATCATGGGCAGATCCGACTGATAGCGCAGCACCACCGGCTGCAAGTCGCCGGCGGCCAGCCCCGAGCGCAGCTTGAGCGCCAGGAAGAACGCGCCGGGACGGATGTACGGCCCCACCGCGCCCTCGGTCCCGCTGGGGACAAAGTAGCGGTTGGTCGTCAGCCAGTTGAACATCGCGTCCTTGTTGTCGGCCTTGAGGATCGCGTAATCGTAGGGTCCGACGGTGTTCTGCACGACCAGCGGCCCCGAGTCCTTGGGCGCCGGCGCATTTTCCGCCCCACTGGCGCCCGCATCAAACGCGGCCAGCGGCGAGTTTGCGCTTCGGTCGATGCCGCTGCCGCACATCTCGTAGACGCGGCGCAGCCGATACTTGGGCTGCGTTGTGCCCAAAAGCTGGCTGAACAGCTCATCGACGCCCACATCGATGCCGGGCTTGCCGGTCTTGTCGGTCGGCACCGACGGCAGCGGCAGCAGCCAGCCAAAGTCTCCGGGCTTGCCCGAGTACTGGATCTGGATGTGCGCGGTCACCTGTCCATCTTTGTGCGCAAACAGGATGCGCTCGCCGGCCTGGATGATCGGCACCGCCGGATCCGGAGGCGCGAAGCAGCCGCAGGCAGCGGCCGGTTGCGGCTGGGCGACGCCGGAGACATAGGCAACCAGGGCAGCACCGCAGAACCCGGCAGCACCAGCCAGCAGACGCATTGGGCGCGTTTGAGACATTGAGCAAGCTCCTTTGTCCAAGGTTATAGCACTGGCCATGCCACCTCTGCGACGGCTGATCCAAGATTGTTGGTCGACGGTGACGCCCGAGCACTGCTGGGCCCATGCGGCAAGAAACCGCGGGCAACCTCAGTTTTTTGATTTGTGCTAAAAACGCAGCCCGATGACACACGTAGCCATCACGGGGGCTTCCAGCGGAATTGGTGCGGCTCTGGTCGCCGAGTTTGCTCGCAACGGCGCGGCGGTCACGATGGTCTCCCGCCGGCAGGCGGACATGGAGGCGCTGGCAGCTCAGGTCGGCGGCAAGACGCAGATCTTCGCGGTGGATCTGCGCGATACGCAGCGTGTCTGCGACTGGCTGGCGCCGGCGGCCGCCCGGTTCGGTCCGATCGATGTGCTCATCAACAACGCCGGCGTTCAGATGGTGGAGCCGGCCGAGGAGCACGATCCCGCGGAGCTGGAAGCGATGATCGCGCTCAACCTGGTCACGCCGCTGCGGCTCACACGAGCGGTGCTGCCCGAGATGATCCAGCGCGGCGGCGGCACCATCGTGGATGTCGCTTCGGTGGCCGGGCTGGCGCCCACTCCCGGCATGTGGGGCTACAACGCCACCAAGGCTGGGCTGGCGGCCGCGTCCGAGAGCCTGCGCGGCGAGCTGCGCGGCTCGGGCATCCAGATTATCACCGTCTATCCTGGACCTGTGGATACGCCGATGGGACGCGCCGGCTATGCTGCCTACCCCGACTGGGTCCGCCGGCTCTTCATCTATGGTCAGTCCGACGTGCTGGCCCGTCGCATTCGCGCCGCCATCGAGCTCAAACAGAGCCGCATCATCTACCCGCTGCCCTACATTCTCAGCCGCTGGTTTCCCATCATCACGCGCTGGGTGCTCGACAACTTCACGCCGCCGGCCCGCTCCAAGCTGGGCCGTCCGGCGCGCCTCCTGCCTTCGTCGGAAAAATGAAGCTGCCCCTCGACCCCGAGTTTCTGGTTGAGCGCGAGCGCTACGCACTCCAGCACTGCTGCGAGGAGTGCGTGCTGTTCGACCCGCGACTGGACGAGTGCGCCCACGAGTGGCCCACGGAAGGCCACCGCCGCTCCTACTACGAGCGGCCGACGGCGATGGTCATCTTTTGCAAAGAGTTTGAGCTGGCCTAGAACGCGGCAGCCACCGCGGCTCGCTCGGCGTCGGCGGCATGCTCGGCGATGGTCTTGGCAATCGGCTCGAACAGCGCCGGCGGCATGTCGTGGCCCATGCCCGGGATCATCCACAGCCGCGCATTCGGAATCGCTGCCGCAGTGGCGCGACCCGCGGCAGGTGGAACCAGCGGATCGGCTTCTCCATGGACCACCAGCGCCGGCATGCGCAGCGCGCTCAGCGTCTGACCGCGCCCCGGCGTGGTCAGCACCGCAAGAAACTGCCGCGCCACTCCACCGGGTGAGAATCCGCGCATCACAGACTGCATGAAGCGCCGCTGCACCCGCTCCACATCGAGCTCGTAGGCCGGACTGGCGATGCTTCGGTACGCGGCTATCGCCTGCTCGATGCTGGTCACACCACTGCCGCTCATCAGCGAGATCAGCCCCTGCATGGCCGATGGATCGCCCATGGGCAGCGAGCGATCATTGGTGGTCGACATGATCGAGGTCAGCGAGCGCACGCGCTCGGGCGCGCGCAGGGCCAGGATCTGGCTGATCATGCCGCCCATCGAGACCCCGACGATGTGCGCCGCCTTGATGCCCAGCGCATCGAGCAGCCCCAGCGCATCGCCGGCCATGTCATCAAGAGAGTAGGGCGCGCTCACGGGCTGTCCGGACATCACCGCCATCGCCGCCTCAAGCATGGGCATCGCCGGCAGATGGTTGAGGTGGCTCGACTCGCCGACGTCGCGGTTGTCAAAGCGGATGACGTAGTGCCCGTGCCGCACCAGCATCTCGACGAACTCGTCGTCCCACACGATCATCTGGGCGCCCAGCCCCATGATCAGCAGCAACGGCACGCCCGACGGATCGCCGTGCGTGTCGTAGAAGATCTCAACGTTTCCCACAGGTATTTTTGGCATCCGGAGATTCTACAGAGGTCCCGGAACCGTGCCCAGGTCGACATAGGCGCGGTCGACCATGATCACAAACGGCCTCTCGACGAACTTCAGGCCGCCGCGGCCGTCGTGCTCCAGGATCTCCAGCTTGCCCATGCCGTAGCCCATGGGCCCCCGCGAGTAGTAGTGCGCCTGGAGCTTGTAGGGGTAGGTGCGCTGCTTCGGATCGAGCGGAATCGTGAAGCACTCGGGCCCGTATCCGGTCGTGACGTCGGCGTAGAGCTCGCCGCCGCTGGCCAGGCTGCGCTGGCTGTAGAACGCGTGGTTGCCCTGGCCATCGAAGATGTGGAAGTCGACGTCGTTGGCGTCGGTCTCCCAGCTCAGGACAAAGCGCAGCGAGGGCTGATTCGGAATCTCGACGCCCAGACCGGCCAGACGCTGGCGGATGTCGTTGGCGCGATTGGGCTCCTTGCGCAGCAGCGCCGCGGCAATGATGCCCACGTCTTCGAGCAGGATGCGGTCCACGCCACGGAAGCGGCCGTCCGGGTAGCGCTGGGTTGCGCCCGCCACGATGGCGTCGAAGGCCTCGGGCAGCTTGCCCAGCCGCAGCAGCGCGTAGGCCAGCATGCGGTGGCTACTCGGGTGGTCTGGACGCTGCGCCTTGGCCTTGGCGAACGTGTCTGCGGCCAGGTTCAGCGCCGAGCTCAGGCGGTTGCTCACGCGCTCCAGCCGCGAGCCGGCAAAGCGGCGTAGGTCGGCGCGGCCGGGAAACAGGTCGATGATCGACCCGTAGGCGCGCGAGGCGAGCGGCAGCTGGTTGGTCGCCTCCATCACCTCACCCAGTGCGATGAGCGCCAGCACATCGCCGGCATCCTCTTGGCGCCAGCGCCAGGCGTCCTTGAGCGCTTCGGCGTTGCGCTTCTGCTTCAGCAGATCCATCACCCCCTTGAGCTTGCCCTCATACGGCTGGACTTCGGGCGGCGGCGGCGGCGCAATGGGACCGCTTGCGATCTGCACCGGCGGAACCCGAGGACGCGGCTGGAAGCGCGATCCGGTGGCCGTCTGCTGCGGCTTGGGCATGGCCCGGGGCGGCGAGCGGCGCTCATCGCGGGCCTGCTCCATGGGCTCCACGGCAGGCGGCGGCGGTGGCGGCGGTGGCGGCGGCGCGGCCTGTGGGACCGGGCTGGGAGCGTCGGCCATGGGTGCCGCAGATGTCGCCATGGGGGGCGAAGGCCGCGCTGGAGCCGGCGCCCCAGCAGCCCTGCCGGCAGAGGGAGCAGACTCCATCTCCATCTTGGGCATGGCCGAGGCCCGCTCCGGAGCGCTGTCCTTTTTGGCCTTGGCGTCGCTGGGAACGCGATTCCGCTGCGGCGGCGCGCCCTTGGTGACAGCGCCCGGGGCAGCATTGCCCTCGACCGCACCGTCGCGCTCCTCCCAGCGAACCTGCGGCGGGGCAGGGGGGGGCACCGCAATCGCGACCGGCTGGTTCTTGCGATTGATGACCTCAATTCCCGTCGGCCCCACCGTCAAGATATCGGTGAGCGCCCGGCGGTCGATGTTGAAGCGCGCGTAGTCCGACTCGCTCTCCAGCACCAGCAGCGCGGTAAAGTCCGAGAGCACGCGGAACTTGGTCGACAGGTCGATGATCTGGTGGCGAAGGGCTTCGCGCAGATCCGGATCGCTGGCCGCCAGCGAGTCGCGCTGATACATGAGCCGCTTGATCCGCGCGCCGACCCACGCACGCTCCAGCAGCGGCCGCGGCGCTTCGAAGGTCGTGACCGCGCTATCGAGCTGCACCGGACCGCTCAGCACAACGCGCGCCTCGGTGCCGCGCGGCACATCGGCGAACACCAGCACCTGGTCGCCCGGCTGCACACCGGTCAGCTCCACCGGCCACACCCACTGACTGCCGGGAACGCTCACCTGAATCTTCGAATAGGTCGGCCGCAGCAGCTTGTACGCCAGCGCCTCGGCCGGAAGATCGCCGTCCAGCATCACACCGTCGGCGGGAAGCCCTGCGCCCACCAGGCGGCTGAGCAAGGTCTCGTCATGGATGCCGCCCACACGCACCACGTCCAGGCGCTGAATGCCGGGCAGCTGGCGGGCCAGCTTCTGCAGCGCCGGCGCCTCGGTCTCGCCGGCCGTGGCAACACCGTCGCTCATGATGATGACGCGCGGGGCCGCCGCGCCCTTGCTGACTGTAAGGTAGCGTAGGGCGCGCTCCAGATCCGACGCGCCGAGCGGCCGGCGCTCCTTGAGCTTCTGCACCTGGGCGTTGCCGAAGTCGGCGGCCCGTCCCGCGAAGATCTCTTCGATGTCCTGGTCAAAGGCGACGACGCGCAGCGCCAGCTGGCTGCCGGCCTGCTTGCGAAGCTCGGCAATCAGCGACGACAGCGCGTCCACCTGAGCCGCGAATCCGAGCGCCCGCGAGGCGCTGGTATCAAACAGCACGGTCACGCCGCTCATCCCCAGCGGCTTGTCGGTGCCGGTGACCGGCGTCACGCGCGCAACCAGCAGGTTCTCGTGGCGCAGCCCGGTCCAGTTGCTGCTGACCGTCGGAACCGGAACCGGGACCTCAAAATCCACGTCGGGCTGGAAGTCGGCCTTCTGAACCTCGACGGTCTGATTGGTCACGGTCGTGCCGCCCAGCGACGAGGCACCACTGGGTCCACTGGGCGCGGCGCTCTTGGCAACCACGGCGCGGATATCCAGTCGCTGGAGCCGCGGCAGCCCACGCAGGTGAATGCGGTACGGCTGGTCGGCCCGCGGCCGCTCCTCGGAGTACGAAAGAATCAGCTCCTTGTCGCCCGACGGAGGAATCGGAAATACGCGCGCCCGGAACTGGTTTCCGGCCTGCTTTTCCAGGAGCGCCGGATCCTGGCGACGGTGCAGAAAGTCCTCATACGCGGCGCGGGCCGCCTGGAGCTCCACGACTTCGCCTTCTTGCCACGTGTCGCCCTGACGCATCGCAAATCGCGAGATGGCTGCGCCCGGCGGCAGCGTGATCTCGAACTGTCCCTCGATCTGGCGCGGCTGCGGGTTGCGGAAGGTCAGCTTCAGCTCGGTAAAACAGAGCGGATCTTCGACCACGGCGCGCGCTGCCATGGAGACCAGCATCAGGCCCGCGCCATCCGACGAGGTCAGCGACAGCGGCGGTCCGGCGATCCGAAGAGCTCGCTCTGGATCCGGACCTTTGGGCGGCAGCGGCTGCCAGACAACCTGGGCTGGGAGCCGTTGCGCCGTGCTCAGGCCGTAAGTCAAAAGGCCAACCAGCGACAGCAGGACTGCGGGATGACGACTGTTCATTTGGAAAATTCCCCTCGGAAGCGGCATGTCGGGCCAAGCTGCTGGGCCCAAGGACCTGGACGAAACCTGGAGGCAAGCCCGGCCGGCAAAGCAGAATACCATGGAAATCCTGGGATCCCGAGGCTGACGACCCATCCCGAGGCCGCAAAAATGCCGATAATGTATATTATGTCAAATAAACTCGCCGCCAAACCCAGGCCCATTCGGCCGCCAATCGGCCAGGCGTTTGGACGATACTGGAGCCGTGTTGGCGGTCATCTGGCTCCGGGCGAAGTCCCGAATCTGGCGCATGCGGCAGCGGGTCGTGAGCTCGACCGCGACGCTGGCGCTCGGGCTGGCGCTGGCCGGCTGCCCTGCCGGCGACGAGATCTCAGGGCCTTCGATCGTGCCGCAGCCGCCTCGGGACGGCGGGATCCAGCAGCTTGAGCCGGTGTTCATCGACGTTGACTTTCCGACGCTGTACCAGACGCTGCTGCTGCACGGGCTGACCGAACAGGAAAAAAATGAGCGCTGGGCGCGCTTCTATAAGCAGCGCTGGATCCACTGGACCGGGCAGCTCTCTTACATAAAGGGAGATCTGCTGCTGTTTCGGCAGCTGGGCACCACGGGCACCTACGACGCGCTGGTTCGCGTCGCCCGCGCGCCGGATAAAGAGGTCCCCAGGCTCACCGTCGGCAGATACTACACCTACATCGCGCGGCTGGACCGCTACGACGACGGATTTCACACCATCTATCTGGATCAGGGCGTGGCCCTGGACGCCGGCCCCGATGGTGTTCCCGGCTTCCTGGCGCTGCCTCCCGAGGTCACCCGCAAGGTCGCCGGACCGCCGATAGAGACGATCTATCCGATTCCGCCGATTTCGTCGCCGCCGTCCCCTGCCCTGCCCGCTCGATAATCTTCCGAGAGCGCAGCGACGGCAGCGCTCAGCTCTTGCTCGTTGAGGGCTGCCGGAGCACCGATAAAGATCAGCCGTCGGGGGCTGCCGGCCATGGCCGAGGTCGCGGCGATGACATCCAGCTCGACGCGGTCGCCGACCGCTTGAACCAGCGTCGGCTGCGGAGCGGCTGCGCCCTCCCAGTGGGCATCCACGATGCCTTTGATGCGGAAGATGCGCTCGCCGAACTGCTCCAGCCAGTCTTCCAGCGCCGCCCGCTCGACGGGAAGCGGCATCGGCAGGGTCACGGCGCCGATGTCGTGTGCCCCATGTCCATGTCCATGCCCTTCGCCAACCTCAGGGTGATGGTGATGGGGCTGCTGTGCGGCGCTGTTGGGAAACAGGTCCAGCCGGCCGATGAGCAGCGCCAGATCCACGGCGGCGCGCTCGCTCCAGATGAAGGTTGCGCGCGGCGCCAGGGTGCGCAGCCAGCCCTCAAGCTCGCTCTGTGCGGCCGGGTCGGGCAGCAGGTCGCGCTTGTTCAGGATCACCAGATCGGCGCTGCGCAGCTGGTCCTCGAAGAGCTCGGTCTGCTCGGTGCTGGCGCGACGCGCGTTGCCGGCATCGACCAGCGTCACCACGGCATCGACCTGGAGCGGCTGCTCGAAGCCCAGGGCATTCACCGCGAAGCTCAGCTCCGAGGCGCGGGCAATGCCGCTCGGCTCGATGAAGATGTGCTCGGGCCGGCGCGGCAGACCTTCGCCGCGGGCCAGCGCACCCAGCGCTGCGTTGAGCTCGCCTTGCAGGGTGCAGCACACACATCCCGAGACCAACTCGGTGACGCGTAGCATTGGACTCGCTCCCGCGCTGCGCACCAGCTCTGGGTCCAGGCCCAGCTCCCCGACGTCGTTGACCACCACCGCAATGCGCGGACCCAGCTCGGGGTCTGCCACCAGCCGCCTCAAGAGCGTCGTCTTGCCACTGCCCAGAAAGCCCGAGATGATGGTCACCGCAACTTTGGACGGTATCCCACCGGTGGCGCCGGGATACCTGCTAATCATCGCCGGTCGTCCGCGTCTTGCCCTTGGGCTCTTCCATGTAGTAGCGGCGGCCGCGGTAGAACGTCATGGCGGTGCCGAACAGCGACGTCGCGCACGCGCCCAGCAGCAAGGCGGTGCTGTAGGCGGGCAGATACAGGGCCAGCGCAGCGAGCAGGGTGACCACACCCACACGCAGCCCCCACAGCAGCGCGCTGCTCTCGGCGTTGTGCACACACAGCAGGTTGTCGAGACCGCCAATCGCCATCTCCAGACACATGGTCAGGATGATGATCCACGCCGTCAGATCCGGCCGCGCCTGCGCAACCACCAGCACCACCGGCAGCGCAATGGATCCCGCCAGTCGCACCCAGTCGCCGCGGTCGAACTTGCCGTCGAACACCATGCGCAGCACCGGCGCGATGTAGCCCCAGGCGCTCAGCCAGGTGATGGCGATGACCGAGATGGCCAGGATCTGGAACGTGACCTCGGGGCCGAAGATCAGGTAGGGCAGCAGCAGCGCCAGCACCCAGCCGGCGAAGATGAACGAGACGCGCCAGAAGTAGCCGGTCACCAGGTAGCGCACCAGCGTCATCACCACCGGCAGCAGCGCTCCGACGATGATCACGATGACCATGGCGCGCGGCGGCACCACCCGCAGCATGAACAGCACGCCGCAGCCCGCCATCTGCGCCCAGGCCTTGACCTTTGCCAGAAACGACGTGCGCGGCGGAATGTGCCGCCGCTCGTAGGTCGAGCGCAGCGCCGTCACCACGAACTCGCGCGAGAGCAGCAGCCCGACCTGCCAGCCGGTCAGCCAGCCCAGGTCGATAAACGGCATGAAAATGACGACGACAAAGACCTTGTCGGCCAGCGGATCCATCAGGCGGCCGAGCTCGGTCGAGCCGTACTTCCGCGCCAGCCAGCCGTCGATGAAGTCGGTGCAGCCCAGCAGCGTCATGAAGACCAGCGCCACCCACAGCCCTGTGGTGCCGCCGTACATGAGCATCCCGCCAATGGGCAAAAGGACTAGACGCAGCAACGTCACTTGGTTGGCCGTAATCGGCGGTTTTGCCATCGCGGGCACGATAGGCGAGAGCCCGGTCCGCGTCAACACGACTTCAGCCGATTCGCCCGAGGGTAGGCCCACGGGATGTCTTGATTGGACTGCTCGTCTCATGCACTCTACAAGGCGAACTCATGGACCCAGTCAAGGATCCTCCCAAATCCGACTCTGTTGTTGCTTCAGGAGCTGCGCTCACTGCTGACGATGGCCTTGCGCCAGCGTCGGATGCGGTGGTGCAGCCGGCCGGACAGAGCATGCGGATCCTGGTGGTGACCGGGATGTCGGGCGCCGGAAAGTCCACGGCGCTGCGGGCGCTGGAAGACATCGGCTACTACTGTGTGGACAACCTGCCGCTGCCGCTCCTCGGGCAGTTCGTGAGCCTGCTGGCGCAGACGGCCCAGCCCGGACAGCAGCGCAAGGCGGCGCTGGGCATCGATGCCCGCGGCGGCCAGTTCCTGGCTGGATT
>Ga0075163_10000343_pt1 | contig 58949 bp, 53 predicted proteins | sample JI1023141ADNA_FD_71478 | JGI IMG/M metagenome (GOLD analysis project Ga0075163, IMG submission 71478) | Wastewater effluent complex algal communities from Wisconsin, to seasonally profile nutrient transformation and Carbon sequestration -... | ecosystem: Engineered > WWTP > Effluent > Algae... | reverse complement strand
GTGCCCGTCGCGCCCGTGCCCGTCGCGTCCCTCGATGCCCCGGGCGCCCCCGCGGCCGACGTCGTGACGTTGCGCGACGGCGGCATGATCCGCGGCACCGTCGCGGAGGTCTTCCCCGGCCGCCAGGTCATCATCGTCTCGGCCGCCGGACAGCGCCACGTGCTCGCGTGGGACCAGGTCCTCGACGTCCAGTACGCCGAGGACCCGGCCGCCCAGGAGCTCCCCATGGGCCCCGGCCGCCCCCGCCTCCACATCGAGACCACCCGCGAGGCCCCGATCCGCCTGATGGAGGTCACCTCGCAGTACGTCGTGCGCACCGGCCTCAGCCGCGGCCCGCGTTACGCCCACGGCCAGCAGGCCTACGCCGTGTGCGCCGCCCCGTGTGACCGCGTCGTCGACGGCACCCGCGGCCAGACCTTTTACTTCGGCGGCGACGGCGTCACGCCCTCGGCCCGCTTCAGCTTCGAGGACCACGACGGCGAGCTGCTCGCCCGCGTCCGCCCCGGCCGCGTCGGCGTGCTGGCCGGCGGCGTGCTGCTGACCTCGTTCTCGATCGGCCCGCTGCTCGGCGGCGCCCTGATGGCCGCGATCCCGCGCCACGCCGACCAGGTCAACCGCACGCGCAGCATCGCGGCGGTGTCGCTGCTCGCGGTCGGCACCGGCATGCTCGTGTCCGGCATCGTCATGCTCGCGCTCGGCAAGACCCGCGTCGAGATCTACCGCCGCTACACCGGCGCGGCGGAGCGCCGCCCGGTCGCCGCCCGCTGACCTTCGTCGTCTGTCGCCACTGTCCGGCCCCGGGGCCATCCGCCAGGATGCCCGACCACGATGGCGACCTTCGATCCGCAAAAAATCATCCAGGGCCTGGTCGGCGCGGCCGCCTCGGCGTCCGGCGCCGGGCCCTTCCTCCGGTTCTTCATCGACCAGGGGGTCTTCCCGTTCCTCATCAACAGCTGGCTGTTCCCGACCACCCCGGTCGACCTGTTCGCCACCTTCGAAAAGCGCATCGACCTGCTCGTCGACCGCAAGCTCGAGGTGGCGATCGGCGACGCGACGTTCAAGCGGGTCGCGTCGGAGCTCAAGGGCCTCGCCGACGCCTTCACCGACTTCGTCAACGTCACCGACCTCGACGAGCGAAAGATGCGGCTCGCCGGGCTCGTCACCCAGGCCGACATCCTGGTCGCCGGCATCCAGTCGGTGCCGAGCCGCTACCTGCCGCTGCTGACCGACGGCCTGCTGGCGATCGCCATCGCCCACATGGCCGCGCTGCTCGACGAGGTCCAGCGCCACCCCGAGCGCTACGAGAACCAGATCGCCCTCAACTCCACGGCGATCCGCTACTCCGACCTCGCCGGCGCGCTGCGGGACCGGTTCCTCTGGTACCGCATGGGCATGATCGCCGAGGGCAAGGGCGTCGTCGAGCAGAAGGAGATCGCCACCCGCTCCTCCCCCACCGGCGATCAGAAGCAGATCTCGTTCTCGGCCTACGACGACTTCGCGTCGTGGTGGGTCAGCCCCAACGGCTATCGCACCAACTTCCTGTGGGACGTCCATACCGACTGGGTCTCCGCCATCGGCGTCGACCAGGCCTACTACGACAAGCAGCAGGAGGCCCAGGCCAAGGTCGCGTCCTACGCCGACATCGAGAAGCAGAAGGTCTACGACTGGTGGAACGACCACCTGTGCAACGCCACCGCGGCCTTCATGCAGCTCGTCGACTGGGACGGGGTCAACGGCAAGCGCCAGCCGCGTGACCGCATGCTCGTGCGCGCCTACCCGCGCGCCCCGTCCGCGAGCGCCAGCGCGACGCTGCTGCAGCGCGTCGACCTGTTCCTCGGCCAGCAGATGGACCAGTACGTGATCACCGGCCCGCGCTACGTGCAGACCTACCGCCTGCCCGGCGACCAGCGGCTCGGCGGTCCGGGCAACATGCTGCTGCGCGCCGACACCTACGACACCGCGGTCGCGGCGATCTACTTCACGGCGCGCGGCGACCTGCGCCGCGCCGGCGACCTCGTCGACGCGCTGTGCACCGCCGTCGAGCACGACCCGATCGGCGGCGGCCGGGTGGTCGCGGCGACCGACGCCAGCGGCCTGCTCGACCCCTACGAGTGCCACGCGACCAGCATCTTCGCCCCCGACGGGGCCACGCGCGACATCGGCAACGCGTGCTGGGCCGGCCTGGCGATGACGCGGCTCTACGCGCGGACCGGCGACTACCGCCACCTCCACACCGCGATGAGCATCGGCCGCTGGATCACCGAACAGTGCGCCGTCGCCGACGACTGGCAGGGCTTCAGCGGGGGCGAGGACGCGTGGGCCAACAAGCGGCTGTGGCGGTCCGTCGAGCACAACGTCGACGCCTTCGCCCTGTTCACCAACCTCGCCGCGCTCACCGGCGACGCCGCGTGGTCGACCGCGGCCCAGCGCGCCCGCACGCTCGTCCAGGCCTGCCGCACCGCCGCCGGCTTCTACGTCACCGGCACCGGCACGACGCAGGTCCTCAACAGCGACGTCGTCCCGACCGACGTCCAGACCTGGACCGCGCTCGCCGGCGTCGACCCCGACGCCGCGCCCACCAGCCTGCAATACATCCTCGACAACCTCGTCACCACCACGGCCGACTTCACCGGCTTCAAGTTCGCGCTCGCCGGCAGCGGCGTGCAGAACGAGGTGACCGCCGGCGCCGCGATGGCGCTCTACCTGCAAGGCGGGGCCTCGCGCGACGCCGCGGCCGCGTTCTTCACCAGCCTCGAGCAGCAGCAGCGCAGCGCGCCGGGCACCGACGGCCTCGGGCTGGTGGCGACGCCCGGCGACGCCGCCGACACCGGGCCCGGGCTCGGCTGGAAGTACTTCAACTGGCCGCACGCGGCCTCGAGCGCGTGGACCGGGCTCGCCTTCCTCGCCCGCGACGACGCCTCCGCGAACCCCTACGCGGGCGTCAAGCCGCCGTCCGGCGCGGCGTGATCCGACGGTCGAGCGCACCGCCACGGCGTGAAGTCGCCCATGCACCCCGCGCTCGACCCCCACCGACGTTCGGGTTATCCGTGCTCATGGCTGTCACGACCGAGCCCATGACCATATCGGACCGCAACCGCGAGGCCCTGATCCGCGGCTTCGCCCGCTGGCTCGACCCGGACGCGCTGCTGCGCGAGATGAAGGCCCGCACGGTCGACATGCCGGACGCGGAGCGCTGCGTCTCGCGCCTGTGGAACGCCCTCTACGTCGAGCGCGCCCCGCCGCTGTCGGCCCTGCTCGTCGGCGGCGCGACCGCGTTCGGACAGTGGGAGATCATCGACTTCCTCGCGGCCTCGTACCCGACCGTCGGCGAGTCGCTGAGCCAGATCGGCCGCCACTTCGGCCTGATAAACCCTCACGTCGAATTCGTCGTCCACCCCGGCGACCGCGCCGGGCTCCCGCACCTCGAGTTTCACCACACCCATTCGGAGTACGACGAATTCTTCGATGAATACTCCGCCGGCGTGTTCCTCGCCCACTATCGCATGTTGACCCGCAGCGAGGTCCGCCTCGCCGCCGCGCACGTCGTCCGCGCGCGGCCCGAGGACGCCGCCTGGCGCGCGGAGGTCGAGGGCTTCCTCGGCTGCGCGCCGGTCTACGGCGCCCGCCGCACGCGCCTGACCTTCAGCCACGCCGACTGGACCCGCCCGCTGGTCGGCGCCAACCCGCGGCTGCGCGCGACGCTCGAGGCCCACGCCTCCGAGCTGCAGCGCGAGGCGCTCCAGGCCGAGAGCTTCGGCGCGCGCGTGCGGGCCGTGATCGGCCAGAGCCTGCGGGAGGGCGAGCCGCGGGTCGGCGAGGTCGCGCAGCGGCTCGGCATGACCGCGCGGACGCTGCAGCGCAGGCTCGCCGACGAGGACCTCGGCTTCACGGCGCTGGTCGACGAGGCGCGCCTGAACCTCGCGCGCCGCTACCTCGCCGACGAGTCGCTCTCGATCTCCGAGATCTCGTTCGCGCTCGGCTACTCCGAGCCCAGCGCGTTCACCCGCGCCTTCAAGCGCTGGTCCGGCAGCGCCCCCGCCGAGTACCGCGAGTCCGCCCGCGCCGGCGCATCTTCGCCTCAATAGAGGCCCGACGGCTCGACGTCGACGAGCTTCGCGTACGCGACGTCCCACGTGTACGCGTTCGCCTCCGCCGCCGTCGCGCTCCAGTGCGTGACGCGCCCGGTGTAGCTGACGTCGAGCGTCGCGGCCATCGCCTTGGCGTGGGCCTCGGAGGCGACGAGCTTGTACATCGCCTCCTCGCTGGCCCAGATGCCCATCGTCCGCGCGACCCCGCAGCCCATGTCGCTGCCGACGCTGAACGCGATCAGCCCGTCGATCTTCAGCGCCTCCGCGCTGACCGCCTGGGCCATCTCGAAGAACGCCTGCCCGCCCTCCGGCTTGACGTAGATCTGCGTCGTGTGCAGCACGTAGCCGGCCTGCAGCTCGCCCTGGATCCCGCCCTTCTCGGCGTCGAAGAGCGGGCCCGCCAGCGGCGACGCGCCGAAGCCCTCCTCCTTGCAATTGTAGAGCTGGGCCGGGTCGAGGCCCGTGGTGGCCTCGCCCGTGCTCGAGGTCGGCGCGCCGTCGGAGGTCGAGGGCTCCGCCGTGGCCGAGCCGTCGTCGGAGCTGGAGCTGTCGCCGCAGGCGAACATGGAGGCGAGGACGATGAATGCTGAGATGCGAGCGAACATGATGATATCCCTTTAGCTGTCAGATCTTCTCGGAGGACACCGGCGCGACGATGCCGAACACCAGCTCGTCGAAGTCGCGGCCGAGCCGGCGCGCATGAAAATTCTTGCGCGTGCCCATGTTGCGCACCTCGACCTCGCCGTCCGGCGCCTTCCCCATCGTCACCACCCAGCGCGCGCCGCCGGCGGTCGCGACCTGAAAGTAGGTGTAGGGGCCCGCCGGCAGGCGCTCGAGCACGCGCCCCGTGAACCGCTCGTCGCCGGCAGCCGGCGCCGCGGTGGCCGGCGGCCCCGCGAGCACCGGACGCGCCGGCGCGGCCGGGGTCGGCGCGGGCGCGGCGACCGTCGGCGCCGGCCCGCAGGCGAGCAGGAGCAGGGACAAGACGGACGGAGCAGTGAGCGCGGCGAGCTGCATGGGCCGGCTCAAGCTAGCCGCGGACCCGGCGCCGAACCTTGACCGCGGATGACAAACGCCAGACCGATCGCGCCACCGTGCGTCGGGCATCCTCGCGCCGCCGACCATCGCGGTCCGGCCGACATTCGGCGCCCGCCGAAAACTATCGCGCCGCCGCGCGTGCGGCTACCCTGCCCGGCGATGCGTCGACGTCTCGCGCTCTCCCCCCTCGCCTGCGCCGCCCTCCTGTCCCTCGCCTGCGAGGGCCGTCCTCGCATCGAGCACGCGAAGGCGATCATTCAACACCCGACGACCCCGGCCGCCACAACCGATACGCCGCCCGAGCCGTTTCGCGCCCAGGCGATCGCGCCCGCCGAGCCGCACCCGTTCTCGGCGCGCGACCTCCTCGCGCTCGACCGCGTCGGCGACCCGCAGGTCAGCACCGACGGCAAGCTCGTGCTGTTCACGCTGCGCCAGACCGACCTCGAGCAAAACCGCGGCCGCAAGGACCTGTGGGTCGTCGGCCTCGACGGCAAGCCGCCGAGCCGCCTGACCTCGCACCCCGAGAACGAGGACAGCCCGCGCTGGCTCCCCGGCGCCCGCCAGCTGCTGTTCCTGGCCAAACACGACGGCAAGATGCAGGTCTGGCGCACCTCGGTCGACGGCGACCCGCCGACCGTCCTGACCAACTTCCCCGTCGACGTCGCCAACTTCGCGGTCAGCCCCGACGGCCGCCACATCGCGTTCGCGGCCGAGGTGTTCCCCGACTGCGACGCCGCCCGCACGCTCGAGTGCACCGCCGAGCGCCTCGAGCAGCGCAAGACCACCGGCTCCGGCCAGCTCCACACCCGCCTGTTCGTCCGCCACTGGGACACATGGAAGGATGGCCGCCGCAGCCACCTGTTCACCTGGCCGCTCGACGCCAGCCGCGGCCCCGTCGACGTCACCCACGCGCTCGACGCCGACGTCCCGAGCAAGCCGTTCGGCGACGCCGAGGAGTACACCTTCACCCCCGACGGCCGCGAGCTCGTGTTCGCCGCCCGCGTCGCCGGCACCGGCGAGCCGTGGTCGACCAACTTCGACCTGTTCGCCGCGCCCGTCGACGGCGCCGCCCCGCCGCGCAACCTCACCCCCGACAACCCCGCCTGGGACACCGGCCCGGTGTTCAGCCCCGACGGCAAGACCCTCGCCTACCGCGCCATGAAGCGCCCCGGCTACGAGGCCGACCGCTTCGCCGTCATGACCCGCACCTGGCCCGAGGGACAGGCGAAGGAGCTCGCCCCGACGTGGGACCGCAGCGCCGACGAGCTGCTGTTCTCGGCCGACGGCGAGCAGCTGTTCGTGAGCGCCCAGGAGCTGCGCCAGACCAAGTTGTTCGCGTTCGACCTCGCCGCCGCCGGCCCGCCGCGCACGCTCGTCGCCGACGGCGCCGTCAGCCAGCTCCGCCGCGCCGGCGACCGCCTGCTGTTCCTCCACAACAGCCTCGCCGCCCCCGACGAGATCCACAGCATCGACCTCACCGGCGCCGACCCGCGCAAGCACACCGACGTCAACAGGGACCGGCTCGCCCTCGCTCGCACGGGCGAGGTCGTCCCGCTCGAGTTCACCGGCGCCGACAAGGACACCGTCCGCGGCCTCATCGTCAAACCCGTCGACTTCGACCCAGCAAAAAAATACCCGATCGCCTTCCTCATCCACGGCGGCCCCCAGGGCTCGTTCGGCAACCGCTGGAGCTTCCGCTGGCACCCCCAGACCTACGCCGGCGCCGGCCATGCCGTCATCATGATCGACTTCCACGGCTCCACCGGCTACGGCCAGGCGTTCACCGACGCCATCCAGGACGACTGGGGCGGCAAACCATTGCAAGACCTCCGCGCCGGCCTCGCCGCCGCCCTGCAGCAGCACCCCTGGCTCGACCAGTCGCGCGCCTGCGCCCTCGGAGCCTCCTACGGCGGCTTCATGGTCAACTGGATCGCCAGCCAGTGGCAGGACGCCTTCAAGTGCCTGGTCAACCACGACGGCGTGTTCGACAACCGCATGATGTACTTCGCGACCGAGGAGCTATGGTTCTCCGAATGGGAGCACAGGGGCACCTACTTCGAACAGGAGAAGCGCCACGAGCTGCACAACCCGGTCAATTACGTCGATCAGTGGCGCCTGCCGATGCTCGTCATCCACGGCGGCCTCGACTATCGCATCCCCGAGACCCAGGGCATCGCGACCTTCACCGCCCTGCAGCGGCGCGGCGTCCCGAGTGAGTTCCTGTACTTCCCGGACGAGAACCACTGGGTCCTCAAGCCGGCCAACAGCCTCGTGTGGCACGAGACCGTGCAGGCGTGGCTCGCCAGGTGGACCTCGGGCGCCTGAGTCGCGCCCCCGGGCACACGAGCCCGCGCTCACGAATCGTCGGCCGGCCCCCGCCGCGGCGGATCCGCAGCGAGGGCCGCCAATTGTTCAACACTACAAAGCGTCGAGCGGGTCAAAAAGCGCATCCCCTCGGGCGCCTCGAGCGAGAACCCCGCGCCCCGGCCGGGCACCGCGTCGATGGTCAGGGTCGTATGTTTCCAGCGCTCGTACTGGTCGCCGCCGATGTACACCTCGCAGCCCTCGATCGTGCCGAGCAGCACGTCGCGGCTGCCGACGCGAAACTCGCCCTTTGGATAGCACATCGGGGCGGAGCCGTCGCAGCAGCCGCCGGACTGGTGGAACAGCAGCGGCCCGTGCGTCGCCTTGAGGCGCTGGATCAGCGCGATGGCGGCGGGGGTGGCGGTGACCTGCGAGGCGCTCATGGCGGCGACCCCTTTTTAGAAGAAGCCCATCGGCTTCTCGCTGTGGCTGATCAGGATGTTCTTGGTCTGCTGATAGTGGTCGAGCATCATGCGGTGGTTCTCGCGGCCGATGCCCGAGTTCTTGTAGCCGCCGAACGACGCGTGGGCCGGGTACAAATGGTAGCAGTTGGTCCACACGCGGCCGGCGGGGATCGCCCGGGCGGCGCGGAAGGCCGTGTGGATGTCGCGCGACCACACGCCGGCGCCGAGGCCGTAGAGCGTGTCGCTGGCGATCTTGATCGCCTCGTCGAAGTCGTTGAACTTCGTCACCGACACCACCGGGCCGAAGATCTCCTCCTGGAAGATGCGCATCGCGTTGTTGCCCTCGAACACCGTCGGCGCGACGTAGTAGCCGCCCTCGAGGTCGCCGGGCAGCTTGACGCGCTCGCCGCCGCACAGCAGCTTGCCACCCTCCTGCTTGCCGATGTCGATGTACGCGAGGATCTTCTCGAGCTGGTCGTTCGACGCCTGCGCGCCGAGGCGCGTGCCGGTGTCGAGCGGGTCGCCCGGCTCGACGCCGCGGGTGCGCGCGACCGCGGCGGCCACGAACTCGTCGTAGATCCTCGCCTCGACCAGCGCGCGCGACGGGCACGTGCAGACCTCGCCCTGGTTGAGCAGGAACATCACGAAGCCCTCGAGCGCCTTCTGCCGGAAGTCGTCGTCGCGGTCCCAGACATCGGCGAAAAACAGGTTGGGCGACTTGCCGCCGAGCTCGAGCGTCACCGGGATGATGTTCTCCGAGGCGTACTGCATGATCAGGCGCCCGGTCGAGGTCTCGCCGGTGAACGCCACCTTGGCGACGCGCGGGCTGCTGGCCAGCGGCTTGCCGGCCTCGACGCCGAAGCCGTTGACGATGTTGAGCACGCCCGGCGGCAGCAGGTGGCCGACCAGCTCCGCGAACAGCAGGATCGTCACCGGCGTCTGCTCGGCCGGCTTGAGCACCACGCAGTTGCCCGCGGCCAGCGCGGGCGCCAGCTTCCACGCCGCCATCAGCAGCGGGAAGTTCCACGGGATGATCTGCCCGACCACGCCGAGCGGCTCCTTGATCAGCAGCGACAGCGTGTCCGCGTCGAGCTCCGAGGCCGAGCCCTCCTCCGCGCGGATGCAGCCGGCGAAGTAGCGGAAGTGGTCGACCGCCAGCGGCAGGTCGGCGGCCAGCGTCTCGCGGATCGGCTTGCCGTTGTCCCACGTCTCCGAGAGCGCCAGCAGCTCGAGGTTCTGCTCGATGATGTCGGCGATCTTGTTGAGGATGTTCGCGCGCTCGGCCGCCGAGGTCCGGCCCCACGCCGCCCGCGCCCCGTGGGCCGCGTCGAGCGCCTTCTCGATGTCCTCCGCGGTCGAGCGCGGGATCTCGCAGAACGGGCGGCCCGTCACCGGCGAGATGTTCTCGAAGTACATCCCGCGCACCGGCGGCACGAACTCGCCGCCGATGTAGTTGCCGTAACGTGCCTTGTATTGGAGCTTGGCGCCCTCGGTGTTGGGCCGGTCGTATCGCATGGTCGTTGTCTCCTCCGCGTGATGCGCGTCCTCATCTTTCTTACTCCTGCTGGAGCCGCGGAGGACCCGAGAAAAGCACCGCCCTCGCGCGCGGGCCCGCGCCTGCAGAGGGGCCTGGCCGGCTCGGGACCGCGCGCGGGCGCGGCCTGTTGCCCCGGCCCCGCGCGTGGCTCAGGCTGACAGAGGCGGGAGGCGGACGGTGCAGCTCATCGCGTGGTCGATCCCCGGGTTCATCGTCCTGATCCTGCTCGAGGCCTGGATCGCGCGCCGCCGCGGCCTGCGGATCTATCGCCTGCCGGTCGCGCTCAGCGACATGGGCTGCGGCATCACCTCGCAGCTGTTCAACCTCGTGACCTTCGGGGCGGGCGTCGCGATCTACGCCGCCGTGTACGCCTGGCGCGGCTGGGACCTCGATCCGGGCTCGGCCTGGACCTGGCTGCTCGGCATGCTCGGCGTCGACTTTCTCTACTACTGGTGGCACCGCGCCAGCCACGAGGTCAACGTCCTGTGGGCGGCGCACGTCGTCCACCACCACAGCGAGGACTACAACCTCGCGGTCGCGCTGCGCCAGGCGCTGCTGACCAACTTCACGATGCTCCCGTTCTTTCTGCCGCTCGCGCTGCTCGGCGTGCCGCCGCTGGTCTACGTCGCCAGCAAGGCGCTCAACTCGCTCTACCAGTTCTGGATCCACACCGAGCTCGTCGGCCGGCTCGGCCCGCTCGAGCGCGTGGTCAACACCCCGTCGCACCACCGGGTCCACCACGCGATCAACCCGCGCTACCTCGACCGCAACTACGCCGGCATCCTGATGCTGTGGGACCAGCTGTTCGGCAGCTTCGAGGTCGAGCGCGAGCGCCCGGTCTACGGCATCACCAAGCCGCTGAACAGCCTGAGCCCGCTGTGGGCCAACGTCCATTACTTCGTCGACATCACGCGGCTCGCGGCCGGCGCGACGCGCTGGCGCGACCGGGTCCACGCCTGGTTCGCGCACCCGGGCTGGCGGCCCGAGGGGCCCGCGGCCCCGATCGGCCCCGCCGAGCTGCGCGCGCGCGCCGAGCACCCCTACGACGTCCGGCCCTCGCGTGGTCTCGCGCTCTACGTCACCGCGCAGGCGGTCCTCGGCGTGCCGCTGACGATGTTATTGCTGATCGAGGGCGCGTCGCTGCCCCGCGGCGCGCTGCTCCTCGGCGCGCTGGTCGTCGGCGCCGGCGCCGTCACCTGGGCCGGGCTGTTCGAGCGCCGCCGCTGGGCCTGGCCGGTCGAGGTGGCGCGCGTGGTCGTCGGCGTCGCACTTCTGTCCACCCTGCGGCCGTGACGGCGGCGCCGCGCCGCCGATACACACATGCCTCATCGGACATGTCCTCGGAGACATGCGCACATCGCCGCCGAGGCCGCCCGCCCCCGCGCGAGCGCGGTGAAAACCGTGTAGCCTCGGTGAGGCTCGTCGTATGCGCGTGCGAACCTACGATCCGGCCCTGACCAAGGCGCACCTCAGCAACCGCTTCGCGCTGAGTCTGGTCACCTATTTCAGCGAGCTGTTCGGCGAGGAGGTCGCGGGTCGCATCGTCGAGGACGCGGGCCTCAGCCTCGAGTATCTGCAGGACTCGGAGCGGTGGATCTCCGTCGAGTTCGACCGCCGGTTCTGCGACGCCGCGGCGCGCCACCTGTACGGCCTGCCCGGCTCGCCGGGCTACGACCACCCGCTGTGGCAGCACTGGCGCGACGCCGCCGGCTCGATGTTCAAGCGCCAGAGCATGGGCCCGCTGTGGCTGCTGCTGTGGGCGATGCAGGGCCCCGGCGGCTTCTTCGCCGACATCGAGAAGATGTACACCAAGGGCAACCGCATCACCCGCATGCAGCTCGTCGAGCACCGCCCCGGCTTCTCGAGCGTCAGCGCCGTGATGACCGGCGAGGTCGCCGACCGCCCCGGCGCGTGCTGGAACCGCCGCGGCTTCTTCGAGGCCATCCCGACGATCTGGAACCTCCCCCCGGCCCGCGTCGAGCACACCCACTGCATCCACCAGGACGACCGCGTCGAGCACTGCCGCTATGACATCCACTACGACGAGGCCTCCGCCGTCGCCGACCCACTCGCCGAGCTGCACCGCATCCGCGAGTATGTGCGCAGCAGCATCCCGACGCTGCTGCGCCAGGTCGACGCGGCGTACCTCGAGCACCGCGAGGCCGAGCTCGCCCAGCGCAAGACCGCGAGCTACCTGCCGCAGCACCTGCTCGAGACCATCCGCATCAACCCCGAGGCCGAGGTCGTGCTCGGCGGACGCCACACCGAGGGCGCGGTGCTGTTCGCCGACATCAAGGACTTCACGCGCCGCTGCAACACCATCGGCGCCGGCGAGGTCGTCCGCCACCTCAACATCTACTTCGAGCACATCGACGCGGTGATCCTCGACCACGGCGGCATCATCGACAAGCGCATGGGCGACGGCGTGATGGTCGTCTTCATCTCGCCGGACGGCCGCCAGGACCTCGCGTCGCTGAGCCACGCCGCGGTCCGCTGCGGCCTGGAGATGCAGCGCGTGCTCCCGCGCTGCAACGCCCAGCTCGACGCGCTCGGCGGCCGCCCGCTGCAGATCCGCGTCGGCGTGGCCGCCGGGCCGCTGGTCCAGGGCAACATGGGCTCGTCCGCCCGCCTCGAGTACACCGTCATCGGCGAGACCGTGAACCTCGCCGCGCGCCTCGAGGCCGCCGCCTCGCCGGGCCACGTGCTGACGCTGCCGGCCTGCGTCCGCGACACCGACCTCGGCGTCGGCCGGCGCCTGCGGGTCGTCGCGGCCAAGGGCTTCGGCGATGTCCAGGCCGTCGAGCTCACGCCCTGACGCTCAGATCACGCTGAGGATGAAGGTGTACGAAGCGCCGGTCACGCCCCCCCCGCACACCTCCAGCGGCACGCCGTTCTTGTAGCTGATCTCGGTGCTCACCGAGAACCCGACGATCTTGCGCACCATCCCGCTGCTGCTGCCGAGGGGTCCCATCACCAGCATCTTGGGGGTCTTCTTCACCGGCGGGTCGGTGAACACGCCGATCCCGTAGCCGTCGCCCATCGACGTGTAGCAGTTATAGGTGTTCTGGTCCTGCGCCGCGACCTGCCCGGTGACCATCAGCAGATCGCTGCCGGCCTCCGGGAGCTTGCGCATCAGCTTCACCGGGGACTGGTGCATCGTCACGTCCCACTCGAGGTTCGGATCGATGCCGCCGGCCGTCATCGACTTCTGCGACCAGACGTTGTTCTTCGGGCCGTGGGCGAAGTACTTGATCTTGCCCTCGCCGTCGAGCAGCGTGACCGCCACGTCGGTGCCGACGGCGTTGGCGCACGCGTCGAGCCACGAGTTGCCGCTGATGTCCTTGTCCGGCCCGTTGGTGACCTTGAAGCAGGACTCGATCTTGCAATCCGCGTTGCACAGCGCCAGGTCGAACTTGACGAACGGCTCCGCCGTCGGGTCGCACTGCTCGCCGTCGTCGAGCACCTTGTTGCCGCACTTCGTGAACGCACAGGCGGCCGAGCAGCCGTCGCCGTCCACGACGTTGCCGTCGTCGCACTCCTCCTCGCCGGCGTTGATGAAGCCGTCGCCGCAGACCGCGAGCTTGCACCCGGGGACGCAGTTGTCGCTCCCGCTGTCGTTGCCGTCGTCGCACGCCTCGACGTTGGCCTGGACGACCCCGTCGCCGCAGACCGCCGGCACGCAATTGTTGAGGCACGCGTCGTTGTCGCTCACGTTGCCGTCGTCGCACTTCTCGTCCATGCTCAGCAGCCCGTCGCCGCAGGTCGGCATCGCGCACTTGCTGGTGCACCCGTCGTCGTCGATCACGTTGCCGTCGTCGCAGGTCTCCCCGGGATCGAGCTTGCCGTTGCCGCAGCCCGGCGGCGCGCAGTTGTTCGGGCACCCGTCGTCGTCGACCTGATTGCCGTCGTCGCAGAACTCCATCCCCTCCCACACGATGTCGTCGCCGCACACCGCGTTCTGACAGGTCGACAGGCACCCGTCCGCGTCGATCTGGTTGCCGTCGTCGCACTGCTCGTCGCCCTCCTGGATCGCGTCGCCGCACACCGCGTCCCCGCCGCTCGTATGGTCGGTGTCGCCTGTGTCGCCCGTCTCGCCCGTCTCGCCCGTCTCGCTCACCGTGACGCCGCCGGTGGTCGCGTCGGCCGTCGACGTGTCCGGGTCGATCGTCACCTCCGTCGGTCGCGTCCCGACCCCGGTCTCCGACGCCGTCCCGACGTCCCCGCTCGACGCCTCGCTCGCCGACGACGGGCCGGAGAAGGGCTCGTCGCCTCGCACATCGAACAGCGGGTTGGTCACGCTGCACGCGGCGACCCCCAGGACAGACACCATCAAGCCATGCCGAACCATGCCAGCACGATAGCCGCCGACCCGCTCCGCGTCGACCGCCGCGGGCCCGCGCTCTGACCATTGCATCAGCCGTGGCATCAGCAGTGCGCAGGCGGCCGGCGACGCGCGATCTCGCGGGACACGGCCCGCGCGCCGCTCGTCCGCCGACGTCCCCTCAAGAATCCACGTCCGCGCGAAACGGCAGCAGCGTCGCCAGCTCGGCCATGTTGTGGCGGACCGCCGCCGCCTCCTCGCCGAGGAACCGCTCGATCGCCGCCGCGAAGCCCGGGTGGCGAAACCAGTGGCTGCTGTACGTCGACGCCGGGGCGAAGCCGCGGACGAGCTTGTGCTCGCCCTGCGCCCCGGCCTCGAACAGCGGGGTCTTGCGGACGATGCAGCGCTCGATCGCCGCATAGTACGCGGCCTCGAAGTGCAGGAACTCGACCTCCTCGGAGCAGCCCCAGTAGCGGCCGTACAGCGCCGCGTCGGTCGCGAAGTACAGCGCCCCGGCGATCGTCCGCTCGTCGCGGCGGACCCGCGCCCACAGCACCCGCTCCGGCTGCCCGGCCACGACGGCCTCGAAGAAGCCCGGCTGCAGATAATCCTGACCGTAATGATTGAGCGTGGTCGTGCGATAGAAGCGGTCGATCGTCGCTATGTCCTCGGCCGTCAGCGCCGCGCCCGGCACCCACTCGACCGCCGGCGCGCACGCATGCACCCGCGCCCGCTCCTTGCGCAGCTGCTTGCGCCGGCGCGACGTCATGCGCGCGAGGAACTCGTCGAAGCTCGCGTAGCCGGCGTTGTGCCAGTGGTATTGAAAGCTCGCGCGGGCCATGAACCCGTGGTCGCGCAGCTCGGCCTGCTCGGCCGCGGTCGTGAACAGCCAGTGGATCGACATGCAGCGCCGGCGCTCGGCCAGCGCGCGCACGCCGTCGACGAGCCGCGCGACCACGGGCCCGCGGGAGACGTCGGGCGCGACCAGCAGGCGCGGACCGGTCGCCGGCGTCATCGGGACCGCGACCACGAGCTTGGGGTAGTACGCCAGCCCCGCGCGCTCGGCGGCGCGGGCCCACGCCCAGTCGAAGATGTACTCGCCGTAGCTGTGCGACTTCACGTAGGCGGCGACGGCCCCGACGAGCCGCGGCGCGGCGATCTCCCCGCCCTCAGCGCGGCCCGCGCTCTCCGGCCCCGTCGCCTCCACGAGCACGTAAAACGGCTCCCAGCCGGCCTCGGCGCCGACCGAGCCGGAGCGCTCGAGCGCGCGCAGGAAGCCGTACTCGGTGAACGGGGACGGCCCGTGATCGAGGGCGTTCCATCGTGCGGCGTCCACGCTCGCCAGAGAGGACACGACGCGGGTCGTCAGATCGGGCACGACCTACGTTTACGCTGGGGCCGGGCGCATGACCAGGGTGCGCTATAGTCTGCGAGCCGAGAACGATGGCCAGCCGCGAGAAGAACAGCCCCCAGGGCAGCGTGGTCCTCAAGACCCGCAGCGAGCGCAAGACCGCCCGGCCGCGGATGTTCCGCGTGCTGATCCACAACGACGACTACACGCCCATGGAGTTCGTCGTGCGCCTGCTGCAGGTCGTGTTCCACCGCAACGAGACCGACGCGACCGCGATCATGCTGCACATCCACAACCATGGCTTCGGGGTCGCCGGAGTCTACACGCACGAGATCGCGGAGACCAAGGTCGCCCAGGTGCACATGCTGGCGCGCCAGCAGGACTGCCCGCTCGTCGCCTCGATGGAGCCCGAGGAGGACCCCGATGCTGAGCACTGAACTCAAGCACACCATCAACGCCGCCATCGCCGACACCCAGCGGCGCCGCCACGAGTACATCACCCTCGAGCACCTGCTGCTCGCGCTGCTCGACGACCCCAGCGCGCGCAAGGTCATCCTCGCGTGTCAGGGCGACGTCGAGAAGCTGCGCACCGAGCTGGAGGCGTTCATCGACGCCAACATCGAGAAGCTCCCCGACGAGGCCGAGGCCACCGTCCACCAGACGATCGGCGTCGGCCGCGTGCTGCAGCGCGCGATCCTCCACGTCCAGGGCGCCGGCCGCCCGGAGGTCACCGGCGCCAACCTCCTGATCGCCATCTTCGCCGAGAGCGAGTCGTTCGCGGCCCACCTGCTGCGCGAGCACGGCGTCACCCGCCGCGACGCGACGATCTTCATGTCGCACGGCATCCCCAAGGGCGCCGACCGGGCGCCGACCAGCCGCCCCGCCAACAACCCCGTCGGCGACGAGGACGACGACGAGCAGGTCGCGGACGACCCGCTCGAGGCCTACGCGGTCGACCTCAACGCCAAGGCCGCCGCCGGCCGCATCGAGCTGCTCGTCGGCCGCGACGCGGAGATCCAGCGCGTCATCCAGGTGCTGTGCCGGCGCCGCAAGAACAACCCCGTGCTCGTCGGCGAGCCCGGCGTCGGCAAGACCGCCGTCGTCGAGGGCCTGGCCCTGCGCGTGCACCAGGGCAAGGTCCCGGCCGCGCTCGCGAGCGCGCACATCTACGCGCTCGACATGGGCGCGCTGCTCGCGGGCACCCGCTTCCGCGGCCAGTTCGAGGAGCGCCTCAAGGCGGTGATCGCCGCGGTCGAGGACGACCCCGACGCGATCCTGTTCATCGACGAGATCCACACGATCGTCGGCGCCGGCGCGACCTCCGGCGGCACGATGGACGCCAGCAACATGCTCAAGCCGGCGCTCGCGTCCGGCGAGCTGCGCTGCATCGGCGCGACCACCTACAAGGACTTCAAGTCGTCGTTCGAGCGCGACCAGGCGCTCGCCCGCCGGTTCCAGAAGATCGAGGTGCTCGAGCCCTCCGTCCCCGAGACCATCGAGATCCTGCGCGGCCTCCAGCCGGCGTACGAGTCGCACCACGGCGTGCGCTACACGCCGGACGCGATCGCGCTCGCGGCCACGCTGGCGCACAAGCACCTGCGCGACCGCCACCTGCCCGACTCGGCGATCGACGTCATCGACGAGACCGGCGCCGCCGCCCGCCTCGCCGCCCCGCCGCCCGCGCCGACCCCCGCCGGCGCGCTCGTCGACCCGAACAACCCCGACGGCCAGCCGCCGATCGAGGTCGACGCCGCCGCCGTCGAGGCCGTCATCGCCCGCATGGCCCGCATCCCGGCCAAGTCGGTCTCGACCTCGGACCGCGACGTCCTGCAGAACCTGCGCGAGGGCCTCGCGCACCTGGTGTTCGGCCAGGACGAGGCCGTGGCGACCGTGACGTCGGCGATCAAGCGCGCGCGCGCCGGCCTGTCGCGCGCGGACAAGCCGATCGGCTCGTTCCTGTTCGCGGGCCCGACCGGCGTCGGCAAGACCGAGCTCGCCAAGGCGCTCGCGCAGATCCTCGCCGTCCCGCTGATCCGCTTCGACATGAGCGAGTACATGGAGAAGCACAGCGTCAGCCGCCTCATCGGCGCGCCCCCCGGCTACGTCGGCTTCGACCAGGGCGGCCTGCTCACCGACGCGGTCGCCAAGTCGCCGCACTCGGTCGTCATCCTCGACGAGATCGAGAAGGCCCACCCCGACCTGTTCTCCATCCTCCTCCAGGTCATGGACCACGCGACCCTGACCGACACCACCGGCCGCAAGACCGACTTTCGCAACGTCATCCTCATCATGACCAGCAACGCCGGCGCCCACGAGCTCACCAAGCGGCGCATGGGCTTCGACGACGAGGGCGAGAAGGTCGGCGACCCCAAGTCCGCCCTCGACCGCACCTTCAGCCCCGAATTCCGCAACCGCCTCGACCGCATCGTCGTCTTCAAGTCGCTGCCGCCCGACATCATCCTGCAGGTCGCCGGCAAGATGCTGCTCGAGCTCGAGGCCCAGCTCGCCGACCGCGGCGTCCACTTCACGTTCAGCGACGCCGCCCGCGCGTGGGTCGCCAAAAAGGGCTTCGACAAGCTCTACGGCGCCCGCCCGATGGCCCGCCTCATCGACGAGGAGATCAAGGGCAAGCTCGTCGACGAGCTGCTGTTCGGCGCGCTGGAGAAGGGCGGCCACGTCACCGTCGATGTCGGCGCCGACGACAAGCTGAGCTTCACGTTCACCGCCCGCAGCGCCGACGACCTCGCCAACTGAGGAAAGATGGACGACTCGTGCGCGCCTACCCGCAGCGCGCGCACGGGCTCGCCGTCCTGAGCGCGCACAGGTCGGCGATCTGCCCGCGCACGTGATCGACCTCGACGCGCAGCGCCGGCGACAGGCGCTCGCGCCCCAGCAGCGCCAGCCACCGCGCGCGGAGCTCGTCCGGCAGCGGCGACCACACGTGCTCCGGCAGCGCGAGCACCAGCAGCGTCGCGGCGTCGGCGGACCACGGCGAGCGATCGGCGGCGGCGACCGCCGCGTGCACCGGCGTGTCCCGCAGCGCGGCCAGCAGCGCCCCGGCCGCGGACCCGTGCTCGCTGAACGCGAGCTCGCGCGCCGCGATCGTCACCGGGAACCGCGACACCGCCGCGAACATCGCCCGCAGCGCCGACTCGAGGTCGCGCGGCGCCGCCTCGACGAGCGCGCGCTGCACCGCCGCGAGCGCGGCCGGCAGCGCCTCGAAGCTGTCGTCGCCGACGCAGCGGGCCGTGAACAGCAGGCTCGCCGGGCGCTCGCGCCGGCGCAGCAGCATCCACCCGCGCGGTCGCCCGGTCACCGCGTCGACCGGCAGCATCGCGGCGTGCAGCGCGGGCACCGGGACCCAGTGCGGCGGGTACTTGAAGCGGGCGACGTCGAGGACGAGCGCGTGGTCGCTGCCGGGGTCGTAGCCGCCGATCGGTGAGAAGTGGCCGTCGCCGGTCTGGCCGAGCGCCCGGCGCGAGTAGCTGACGATCATCACCGGCGACGCGGGCGTGCGCGCGGCCGCAGCGAGCGCGCCGCGAAACGCCGCGACGTCGTGCGCGTCCGGCCGCGAGACCTCGACGCCGGCGCCGTTGCAGCGCGCGAGGCAGGCGACCTCGTCGAGCGTCAGCCCGCGCTCCCGCACGCGCTCGAGCGGGCTGCAGCAGTCGAGCAGCTCCTCGCTGAACCACCGCCACGGCCCCTTCCACAGCCGCCCGGGGTCGACGCCGAGGGCGTTGAGCGCGACCACCAGCGTGCCGAGCCCGCAGAACGCCGGCTCCGCCTGGGTGTGAAACTGCTCGATGAGGGGGAAGAACGCCTCCATGCCGCCGGCCGCGCGCGCCGCGTCGAACAGCGCCCGGCCCTCCGGCGACGCGAAGGCGATCAGCGCGGGCGGCAGCGGGCGGCGGTACAGGCTCTCCATGCCCGCCAGCATAGCGCAGCCGCACCGCGCTTCGACGCGCTCACAGCTCGAGCAGCTGCGCCAGCTCGAGGTGCGCGACCCGGCCGACCCGCGCGAGGCAGCGGTCGAGCGGCTCCTCGATCACGCGGCCCCGGCTCGCCGACGCGTGCACGACCGTGCGCTCGCCCGGCAGACGTCCGCGCAGCACGACCCCGACGTGGCACGCCGCCCCGTCGACGCCGGTCATGAACAGCAGGTCCCCCGGCTCGCCGAGCGCCCGCGCCGGCGCCACCCCGAGCGCCTGCTGGTCGGTCGAGTGCCGCGGCAACACCAGCCCCAGCGCCTCCCGCACCGCCCGCTGCACCAGCCCCGAACAGTCGATGTGCCGCCGCGTGGTCCCGCCGAGGCGATAGCGGACCCCGAGGTACGAGCGCAGCCGCGTCGTCAGCCGCCGCAGCGCCGCCCCGGCCGGGACGCGCCCGCAGACCCTCGCGCCGACCCGCGGCCCTCGCGGCCCATGCATCGCCGCGAGCCGCCCGCCGACCCAGCCGACCGTCCCGTCGTCCGCCCGCACCAGCGCGCAGCCGGGCAGCTCCGCGAGCAGCTCGAGCGGCCCGTCGCCGGGCAGCAGCTCGGTCGACAGCCCGGCGCGCAGGCCCACGCCTGGCCCCGGGGACATGCCCCGTGGGACATGTCCCATCGGCCCTGTCCCCGGCGACATGCCCTTCAAGACATGTCCCATCGACCCGCCCGCGAGCGCCAGCGCCGGCGTGCGCCACACGCAGGTGACCCCGGGCCCCGGCGCGCGCCGGCCGAGCGGCGCCCGGACCCGCAGCCCGGCCGCGTCGAGGCGCCAGCCGGCCGGCAGCAGCGGCGCGACCGCCCGCTGGGCCCCGCAGATCCCCCGCGGCAGCGCGACCTCCCCGCGCAGCCGCAGCACCCGCGCCTCGGGCTCGACCTGCGCGTGCAGCTCGAGCAGCGTCCACCCGAACTCGGCGGTCAGCGCCGCGCGCTGCTGCGCCGCCGCGCCCGCGACCGCCGCCAGCAGCCCCGCGATCACGCCGCTCCCCGCCCGGGCCGGGCCCGCGTCGCGCCGCGACACGCGATCACGCCGCCCCCGAACCGAGCCGCGCCCGGACCTCGTCGCGGTCGGAGAACGGCAGCGCCTCGCCGCCGATCAGCTGCCCGGTCTCGTGGCCCTTGCCGGCGATCACGACGACATCGTCGGCCCTCGCCTCCGCGATCGCCAGCGCGATCGCCAGCGCGCGATCGGGCTCGACGATCACCCGCGCCCGCCCGCCGCGCTCGAGCCCGGCGATCAGCGCCGCCGCGATCGCGCCGGGGTCCTCGGTGCGCGGGTTGTCGGTCGTGACCACCGCGATGTCGGCCGCGACCCCGACCGCCTCGCCCATCGGCCCGCGCTTGCCCGCGTCGGTCTCGCCGCCGGCCCCGAACACCACGATCACCCGCCCCGCGCCCGCGAGCGCCCGCGCCGTCGCGCACGTGCGGGCCAGCGCGTCGGGCGTGTGCGCGTAGTCGACGGCGACCACCGGGCCCGTTCGTTTATTAAAAACCTCGAAGCGCCCGGCGACCCCGGGGCAGCCCGCGAGCCCGCGCCGGATCGCGTCGGCCTCGACGCCGACCGCATGCGCCGCGCAGGCCGCCGCCAGCGCGTTCTCGGCGAACACCTCGCCGACCAGCTGCAGCTCGAGCGCCCCGCCCAGCGCCTCCGCCAGCGCCGACGGCTGCAGCACGATCCTCGTCCCGGCCGCCGTGACCTCGACCGAGCGCGCCGCCAGGTGCTCGTCGCGCAGCGCCGGCCCGCGCGACGGGACCCCGAACCACAGCCGGCGCACCTCCGGCGCCGTCACGTGGTCGATCAGCGCCGCGCTCGTGTCGCGGGCGTTGAGCACCGCGGCCCCGTGCGCCGGCAGGTGCACGAACAGCTGGGCCTTGCTGGCGAGGTAGTGCTCCCACGAGCCGTGAGTCTTGAAGTGGTCGGGCGAGAGGTTGGTGAACACGCCGATGTCGTAGCGCCAGCGCTTGGCGTAGCCGCGGGCCAGCGCCTGGCTGGTGATCTCGACGACCGCGTGCTGTCCGCCGAGCATGTGACAGCGCTCGGCCGCGTTCAGAAAGCTCTGCCAGCTGCGCTCGATCGCCAGCGGCACGCCGTCGACCGAGTAGTCGAGCGTCGTCGACGAGAACACGTGGCGCCCCGAGGCGAGGATCGCCGCGGCCGTCAGCACCGTCGTCGACGTCTTGCCGTTGGTGCCGGTCACGCCGATCGTGCGCCAGGGCTCGGCCCAGGGCAGCGCGGCGGGCACGATGCGGGGGTCGCTCACCGGGCTCATCCTCGCACAGCCGGGCGCCGCGTATCACGCGGTCGTGGTGTCGCCGAGATCGCACATCCCGCACCCGAAGTCGTTGACCTCCTGCACGCAGATGTCGTCCCAGAACCCGTCCTCGAACCCGCAGCACAGCGGATCTTGCGCGCACACACACTCGGAGATCGTCATCTCGCTGCAGCCCGGGGTCTGGTGCGCCTCGCAGCAGTCGCCCATCGCGCCGCCCGTCGTCCCGCCCGTGCTGTCGGCGCTGGTCCCGTCGCTCGTGCCGCTCGTGGGCGGCTCCTCGGTGCCGCCCGTCGAGCTCGTCGGCGCCGACGTCATCGCCTCGGTCGCGCCCGTCGTCCCGCCCGTCGTCCCGCCCGTCGGGTCGTCGACGGTCGTCCCGCCGCCGCTGCCCGTGTCGGTCGACGCCTCGGTGCCCGCGCTCTCCGTCGCCGTGCCGCCGCCGATGTTGAGGGTGCACGCCGCGGCCGGCACGAAGCCCGCCAACATCGCCGTCAACGCCAGGAACTTGTCCGCCTGAATGTCCATCCGCCCCTCCACCCACACGACCGTGGCGCGCCATCTTGGGCCGCCGCGCGCCGCGACGTCAAGGCGCGGCGCAGCGCTACGGGCCGCGCAGCGCCTCGGACCACGCGCGCAGCAGCGCCAGGTTGACGCCCGCGCCGCCGCACACGATCACGAGCACGTCGCCGACGCCCCGCAGCGGCGCGGCGGCGTCGTACACGGCCGAGAGGCCGGCGCCGCACGCCGGCTCGACGAGCACGCGGTGATCGTCGAGGAAGCGCTCGCACGCCGTGACCGCGGCGCGGTCGGACACCAGCCACGGCGAGATCGGGTGGCGGCGCGTCCACGCCAGCGCCTGCGCGGCCACCGTCGCCGCGCCGAGCGTCGTCGCCACGGTGTCGATGCGCGCGAGGGTCACGAGCGCGTCGGCCTCGATCGCCCGCGCCAGCGAGGCCGCGCCCGTCGTCTCGACCGCGAGCACCGGCACGTCGGTCCAGCCGACCGCGTGCATGCCCGTGAGCACCCCGCACAGCAACCCGCCGCCGCCGACCGCGACCACCACCGCGCCGGGCCTCGGGCCCTGCTCCGCCGCCTCGAGCACGATCGGCGCGTGCCCGGCCCACACCTCCGGGTCGTCGAAGGGGTGCATGTACGTCGCCCCCGCGGGCAGCTGCGCGAGCGCGTACGCGTGCGCGTCGGCCCACGCCGCCCCGTGCTCGACGACCTCGGCGCCCTCGTCCGCGATGCGCGACCGCATCCACGCGCTCGTGCTGCGCGGCACCACCACCGTCACCGGCACGCCGAGCCGCCGACCCGCGTACGCGACCGCGAGCCCCGCGTTGCCCCCCGACGCGCACACCAGCGATCGCGCCCCCGCGGCCACCCGCGCCGCGCAGGCCCGACCGAGCCCGCGGATCTTGAACGAGGCCGCGGGCTGCAGCGCCTCCATCTTCAAAAAGACCCGAGCCCCGAGCGCCCGCGACAGCGGCCCGGACTCCCACAGCGGCGTGGTGACTGCAAAGGACGCTGGAGCGGACACGGCGGCTCTCTACTACACCCCCGGCCCCGCGCCGCGCCAGCCTCTCCGCGCGTCTCCACGGCCCCCCGCGGCCCCCTGCGCAGCGCCTCGCACGCCCGCGCGGCCCCTTGTGCTCCCGCGCGCCCCGGACGATAACTGCTCGCATGCAGCTTACCCGCGCCCTCGCCTCGCCCCTGACCCTCCTCGTGCTCGCCTGCGCCGGCGGCGGGGACGACAGCGCCGCGAGCGCGAGCGCGACCGCGACCGACCCGACGACGATCACCAGCGCCACCGTCGGCGCGACGGGCACGACCGGGGGCGCGAGCGCGAGCGGCGAGAGCTCCGCCGGCGACGGCACCGGCGCGAGCGACCCGAGCGCCACGAGCCCGACCAGCTCCGGGCCCGGCGCGACCGACGGCGACGACACGACCACGACGCCGGCGAACACGACCACCACCGACCCGTTCGACACCGGCGGCGAGACCACCTACGACAGCTTCGGCGACACGACCACCGGCGACCCGCTGTGCAAGCAGCAGATCGACATCGTGTTCAGCATGGACGTCTCGACCTCGATGTACGAGGTCCTGCAGAAGCTCGAGGACGAGATCCTCACCGTCGACGCCAAGCTCAAGACCTTCGACGTGCTCCCCGACGTGCACTACGGCCTGGTCGTGTTCGTCGACGACACCCAGATCAGCAACATGGGCGGCCCCTACCCCGACGTGAACACGCTCAAGCAGGACTTTCACACGTGGTGGCAGTTCACCCAGTCGAACCTGCAGGTCGACAGCGACGGCCTCAACTACGACTTCCCGGAGAACACGATCGACGCGCTGTACAGCGCCGCCTACCTGTTCGCCTGGCGGCCGATGGAGTCGACGCTGCGCATGGTCATCCACTGCACCGACGACACCTTCGGCGACAAGGGCGCGGTCCAGAGCGACCTGGTCGTCCAGCACAGCTACGACGAGACGATCCAGGGCCTGCAGGACCGCCAGATCCGCGTGTTCACGTTCTCCGACAATGACATGACCGGCGGCCCCGGCGACAACCAGGACGTGAGCATGGGCTTCTTCACCCCGTATATGGGCAAGACCCCGATCCCCGACGCCACCGACGGGGGCGCGTTCAACATCGGCCTCGTGAACAAGGGCCAGCTCAGCCTCAGCGCCGCGATCAACGAGTCCGTCGAGCAGTCGCTGTGCCAGGAGTACATCCCCCTGTGATCACAGTCCAGCACCTCGCCAAACGCTTCCGCCTGTCGCGACAGCAGCGCCGCACGCTCGGGGCCCGCGGCGACACGCTGCAGGCCGTCGACGACCTGTCGTTCACCGCGAAGCCGGGCCGGATCTTCGCGCTGCTCGGGCCCAACGGCGCCGGCAAGACCACCGCGCTGCGCATGATCGCCACGCTCCTGCGCCCCGACGCCGGCCAGATCCACGTCGCCGGCGTCGACGCGCTCGCCGACCCGGTCGGCGCGCGCCGCCGCCTCGGCTTCCTGACCGGCTCGACCAAGCTCTACGAGCGCCTCACCGCCGACGAGATCGTGCGCTACTACGCCGCGCTCGCCGGCGTCTCCGAGGCCGACTACCGCCGCCGCCGCGACGCGCTGTTCGGCGCGCTCGGCATCGACGCGTTCGCCGGGCGCCGCGTCGGCAAGCTCTCGACCGGCATGCAACAGAAGGTCTCGATCGCCCGCACGATCATCCACGACCCGGACGTGATCGTCTTCGACGAGGCGACCTCCGGCCTCGACGTCATCGCCGCCCGCGCGATCATCCAGTTCATCCGCCAGTGCCGCAGCGACGGCAAGACGGTGCTGTTCTCGACCCACATCATGAGCGAGGTGTCGATGCTCGCCGACGACCTGGCGATCGTGTACGGCGGCAAGCTGCTGTATCAGGGCGCCTTCGCCGACTTCACCGCCGCCTCCGGCCAGCGCTCGCTCGAGGACGAGTTCATCCGCCACGTCGAAATGGCCGAGGCCGCCGAGGCGGCCGCAGGAGCCCGCCCATGAGCCTCCCGTCCCCGTTCATGGCCGTGCTCCGCAAGGAGCTGCTCGACACCCTGCGCGACCGCCGGACCCTGATCGCCATGATCGCCGTCCCGCTGCTCGTCACCCCGATGCTCATGATCGGGACCGCCAGGTACGCCCAGTCGCGCGCCCAGGAGGCCCGCGAGAAGGTCATCCGCGTCGCCGTCGTCGACCCCCGCGACGACACCGGCCTCGCCGACCACCTCGACGCCCAGCCCGGCGTCGAGGTCGAGCTCACCAAGGACGTCGTCGCCCTCCCCGCCCGCATCGCCGCCGAGGAGCTCGACGCCGCGGTGCTCGTCGACGAGACCTTCCAGCGCGAGGTCGCCGCGCTCCACCCCGGCGGCCTCAGCCTGCTGTTCAAGTCGAGCGACGACTTCGACCAGCAGAAGAAGCGCCTCACCGCCGCGCTGACGAGCTTCGAGCAGAAGCTGCTCGACCGCCGGTTCGCCAGCATCGGCCTCGCGTCCGACGTCGTCCACGCGGTCCGCGTCCAGGAGCACGACGTCGCGTCCCCGCGCGAGCAGCTCGGCAAGCTGATCGGCGGGCTGCTGCCGTACATGTTCATCCTGTTCTGCTTCACCGGCAGCATGTACCCGGCGATCGACCTCGCGGCCGGCGAGAAGGAGCGCGGCACGCTGGAGACGCTGCTGACCGCGCCCGTGCGGCGCCTGACGCTGGTGCTCGGCAAGTTCGCGGTCGTGACCCTGACCGGCGTCGTCTCCGCGCTGATCGCCATGCTCGGCCTCTACGTCAGCGTCGCCTACGGCATCGAGGGCGTGCCGCCGGAGCTGCTCAGCGCCATCGGCCAGGTGCTCGAGCCGGCGACGATCGCCGCCGTGTTCGCGCTGCTGGTCCCGCTCAGCATGTTCTTCGCCGGCGTCCTGCTGATGCTCTCGGTCTACGCGCGCAGCTACAAGGAGGCGGTCAGCATCATCAGCCCGATGACGATCCTCGTGCTCGTGCCGGCCGTCATCGCGCTGATCCCCGGGACCAAGCTGACCGCCGTCACGGCGGTCGTGCCGGTGCTCAACGTGTCGCTGGCGACGCGCGAGCTCGTCGCGGGCACGGCCGAGGGCGGCCTCATCGCGCTGGTGTTCGCCTCGCTCGGCGCGCTCGCGGGGCTGAGCCTGTGGGCCTGCACCCGGTGGTTCGCGCGCGAGGACATCGTGTTCCGGTCGTAGTCGGGTCGGCGCGGGCGTCAGCGACGGCGCTCGCGTTTGCCGCGGGCGACTTCGGTGGCGAGGGCGTCGAGGCGGTGCTCCCACGTGCGACGGAACTTCTCGAGCCAGGCGTCGACCTCTCGCAGCGGGCCGGACGCGACCGAGTAGACGCGGCGGGGGCCGTCGACGCGGACGGTGGTGAAGCCGGTGTCACGCAGCACGCGGAGGTGCTGCGAGACGGCGGGCTGCGAGATGCCGAATTCGTGCTGGACGACCTCTGCGAGCGCGCCCGAGCTCTGCTCGCCCTCGACGAGCAGCTCGAGGATGCGGCGGCGGATCGGATCGCCGAGGACGTCGAACGCGTGCATCAGGGGTCGGACGATGCTGCCACACCATCCGTGTCGCCGGTGTAGAAGGCCGTCGTCCGCGCGGCCGCGGCCGCGGCCGCCTGCGCGTCGGTGCCGGACGCGGCCGAGGCCCGGCCCCACCCGTCGCTGCTGCCGCGGATGAACTGCTTGCCGGCGTCGGACGCCGACCAGGCCATGAACGCCGCGGCGTCGACCGGCGCCCGGGTCGCGAGGTGCACCGCGAGCCCCGTGAGCGCGAGATCCCAGCCGACGCCGACCGCCCCCGGTCCGAACTTGTCCCAGCGGTCGCCGTCGACGTGGGCGACGTGCTCGAGCGTCAGCCGCGTCCCGCCGCCCTCGTCCTCCGCGAGGCTGACCTCGACCCACGAGACCTCGCCGCCGAACTCCCAGGTCACCGCGAGCCGCCGCGGCGGCTCGCACAGCGTGACCTCCCCGCCCGCGTTGCCGACGAACTGAAACCGACCCCCGGGGCGCAGCTCGCCGGTGACCGGCAGGAACCACCGCGGCAGCCGCTCGGCGCTGGTCAGCGCGTCCCACAGATCGTCGCAATCCGTATCATACGTGCGGGTCGCGACGACGACCCGCACCTCCCGCCCGTCGCGCTCACGCCTGTCGACCACGCGGCTGACCGCACCGATGTACCTGGAAATGTCGAGATCCATGACGTCCTCCGGCCCGCGGTCATGCCAGCCGCCCCTTATTTAAGTCAAGACTTAAAAACCATCGGACGGCCCCCTGGATAGCCCTCGCGCCCCAACCTCGACGATGGGACCTGGCCCGCCCCGCGTCCTCGGGACTGGACACAACGCGTGAACTTCGCACATCGCCCCGACCCCGCCAAAAAATAATTCGCCGTCCCCGTCGCGCCGGCTGTCGATCGCCCCGCCCGCCATTCGACGCACCGGGTGGCCGCAGTGGTCCACCCCATTCATAACGCAGCCAACCACGAGGGAAATCCATGCAAGGCAAGATGCAGCGCGTCACTCCGTTCTTTTGGTTCGACGATCAGGCCGAGGAGGCGGTCACCTTTTATACGTCGATCTTCCCCAACTCGAGCATCGGCGCGACCACCCGCTATTCGGCCGAGGTCGCCGCGCAGGCGGGCCGCAAGGCGGGCTCGGTCATGACGATCGGCTTCAAGCTCGACGGTCAGGACTTCGCCGCCATCAACGGCGGTCCGCATTTCCAGTTCAACGGGGCCATCTCGCTCGTCATCAATTGCGAGGGCCAGGCCGAGGTCGATCATTACTGGTCGCGCCTGGGCGAGGGCGGCGACCCGGCCGCGCAGCAGTGCGGGTGGCTCAAGGACAAATACGGCGTGTCGTGGCAGGTCGTGCCCACGGAGCTGCCCAGGCTGCTCTCCGGCCCCGATTCGGGGCGCGCGCAGCGGGCCGGCGCGGCGCTGATGAAGATGAAGAAGATCGACCTCGACGCCCTGCGCGCCGCCGCAGCGGGGTGACGGGGACAGTGAGAATAAACGCCGGACCGCGGGCGAGCTCGCCGGCGCGAGGCCGCGCACGCGGGGCCGCCCCAAAATAGTTGAGCCGTCGCGGCGGCTCCGGGCGACCTTGGGCCGCGATGCGGCTGCGCGTGGTCACGGCGGAGGACGCGGGGACGCCCCGGGGGGCGCGCGCGTCGACGGCCGACCGCGCCGCCCCCGACGTCCGCGACGGCGCCGCGTTGCTGGCGATGGCGCGGGTCGGCGACCCGCGGACGGGCGCGGCGCTGTTCGACCGCTGCGAGGCGCAGGTCAACCGGCTGGTGTGGCGGGTGCTCGGCGCGGACGAGGCCCACGACGACGTGGTGCATCAGGTGTTCGTCGCGCTGCTGGCCGGTCTGCGACGCGTGCGCGAGCCGGAGGCGCTCGACGGCTGGGTCGCGATCGTCACGATCAACACGGTCCGCAGCGAGATCCGTCGGCGAAGACTTCGCCGCCTGTGGCTGCGCAGCGCCCCGGAGGCGCTCGACCTGGCCGAGGCCCCCGCGCCCTCGCACGAGGCCCGCGAGCTGCTGCGCCGCACCTACGCCGTGCTCGACCGCCTGCCCGCCGACGAGCGCATCGCCTTCAGCCTGCGCTTCATCGACGAGCAGCCGCTCGCCGACGTCGCCGCCGCCTGCGACTGCTCGCTCGCCACCATCAAGCGAAGGATCCGGGCGGCGCAGGACCGCTTCCGCCGGCTCGCCGCGCGCGACCCCGCGCTCGCCGAACGCCTCCACCGCAGCGACGAAGGGAGGGCCGATGGACCCGCTTGAACAGCTCTCACGCGACGTCGCCCGCGCCCTCGGCGACGGCCCCGACCCCCAGCGACGCGCCCGCCAGCGCCGCGCCGTCGCCCGCCTGTCCCGCGCGCCACGGCCCGCGCACCGCGGCTGGTGGGTCGCCGCCGTCGCCGTCGCCGCCGTGCTCGCGCTGCTGTGGGTCCGCGGCCCCGCGCCCGCGCCGATGGTCGCGACCGTCGACGCGCGGCCGTTCGCGGCCGGGGCCTGGCTCGCGGCCGCCGGTGAGCCGCGCACCGTCGAATTCTCGGACCGCAGCCGCGTCGTCGTCGCGCCCGGGGCCGCGACCCGCCTGGTCCGCGCCGAGCCGCAGCGCGTCGAGCTGAACCTCGAGCGCGGCGCGCTCGACCTCGACGTCGTCCACGACCCTGCGCGCGCCTGGTCGGTCGTCGCCGGTCCGTTCACCGTCGAGGTCGCCGGCACGGCGCTCACCGTCGACTGGCAGCCGCAGACCCTCACCCTCGGCGTGGCCGTCCGCGCCGGCAGCGTGCGCGTGCGCGGCGGATCGCTCGGCGAGGCCGGCCATGGCCTGGCCGCCGGCCAGCGCCTCGAGATCCGCGACGGCGTCGACGGCACGCGCCTCGCGATCGAGGACAACGCCGACGGCACACGGCTCGCCGGGCCCGCCGCCGCGCGCACCGAACCAGACCTGCGAGCCGTCGCGCCCGCGCGACCGCCCGCCCCGCGCACAACGCCCGCGGGCTGGCGCGGCCTCGCCGACGCCGGCGAACACGCGGCGGCCCTCGCCGCCGCCGAGCGCGACGGCTTCGCGGCGCTGCTGACCCGGCTCGACGCCGAGGCCCTCGACCGCCTCGCGCACAGCGCCCGCATGGCCGGCGCGGCCGGGCGCGCGCGCACGGCCCTGCAGGCGCTGCGCCGGCGCTTCCCCGCCGACACGCGCTCGCGCACCGCGGCGTTCCTGCTCGGCCGCGTCGCGCTCGAGCTCGCGAGCGACCGCACCGCGGCGCTCGAGTGGTTCGCGGCGTACCTGCGCGAGCAGCCCGACGGCGCGCTCGCCGAGGAGGCCCGCGGTCGCATCCTGCAGGTCCATCGCGACGCGGGCGCCGTCGCCGACGCGCGGGCCGCCGCCGTCGACTACCTGCAACATCACCCCGAGGGCAGCCGTGCGAAGCTGGCGCGGACGATCGCCGACACGCAGTGACGCGCGCGCCGTCGTGGTCCTCGCGCTGGCGCTGCTGGCCCCCGCGAGCGCGCGCGCCGATCCCCCGGCCGCGGTGGTGCTGCTGCGCGTCCGCGACGGCCGCTGGCAGGCCGCCGAGGACCGCACCCGCGACGAGCTGCGCGCGATGGGCCTGCACGTCGCCGACGTGCCCGACCGCCGCGGCCAGGACATCGCCGAAACGATGCGCGAGCACGGCGCCCGCGCGGCGATCCGCGTGCAGCGCAGCGGCGACGTCGGCGAGGCCCAGGTCTGGCTCGCGGACCCGCACGGCGGCCCGGCCCGGGCCCTGCGGCTCGACGCGCTCGCGCTCGACGGGCGCGAGGCGGCCGCCCTCGCCGCGCTGCGCACCGCCGAGCTGGTCCACGGCGGCATCGCCCCCGACCCCTCGCCGAGCCCCGCATCGCCGTACGCGCCCCCGGAGGTCGCGCCCATCGATGCGACGCCCGAGTCCGCGCCGCCATCGCCCGCGATCTCCCGCGATCCCACGCAATCCTCGCCCGCTCATCACTCCACACAATTCCCCACGCAATCCGCGCCCGCTCATGACTCCACACAATCCCGCGACCCCACGCAATCCCCGACCCCTCTTGACCTCTCGCAATCCTCGCCCTCCCGCGACCCGAGATCCTCGCCCGCCGCGCCCGACCGCGACCCGACCGCGCCGGACGCCGCCGACTCGCTCGACGACCTCGTCGCGGCCCTGCGCCCCGCCGGGCCGCCGCCGCCCGCTCCTCGCCCGCCCGTCGTGCGCGGCCTCGGCCTGTACGGCGCGCTCGCGGGCGGCCCCGGCGGCTCCGGCCCGCTCCTCGGCGGCTCGCTCGCCGTGCGCTGGGGCCTCTCGCGCCGCCTCTCGCTGCAGACCGAGCTGCTCGCCTCCGCCTCGCCGACCGCGGTCGCCACCACTGGCGGCGCCCTCCGCGTCGGCCTCGCGGGCGCCCAGCTCGCCGTGATCTTCGAGCCGCGCCCCGACGCCCGCGTGTCGCCGCGGTTCGGGCTCGGCGGCGGCCTCGCGCTCGCGTGGGCGAACGGCCGCGCCGCGGCACCGCTACGCAGCGGCACCGACCTCGCGGCCGTCGGCACGCTCGGCGTCACGCTCGGCGCCGCGGTCCGCCTGCGCGCGCGCCTGCACCTCTACCTCGGCCTCGACCTCGCGCTGCTGCTCCCGCCGATCGCGGTGCGCGTGGCCGGCGCGGAGGCGACGCGGCTGGGCACCCCGGTCGCGCGCGGCGTGCTCGGTCTCGAGTGGCGCTGGTCGATCCGCGCCCCGCGAAAAACATGAGCCACAGCGACCCCGTCGCGCGACCCGGGGAGGCATGCATGACATCACCCGCGCCCGCGCCACGCTCCTGTCCGGCGCCCTCCTGCTGCCATTGAGCAACTGCGTCCCGATCCAGCTCGACCCGATCGACACCGGCACGGACGACCCCGGGACATCCGGGGCGACCGGGCCCGAGCCGACCAACGCCGGCGACCCCGACGACAGCACCAGCACCACGGACGACGGCGACACCGCGATCTCCACCACCGACGACCCGACCGGCGGCGATCCCGTGACCTGCAGCGAGGTCGTGGTCGCCGACCCGCAGCTGCTGCTCGACATCCGCGCCGCGCTCGCGATCCCCGACGGCCCGATCCCGCCCGAGGCCGCGCAGACGCTCACGGAGCTGACCGCCAGCCCCGGCATCACCACCCTCGACGGCCTCGAGTGCTTCCCCAACCTGACCGACCTCATCATCGGCGGCGTCGACAGCACGGTCACCGACCTCGGCCCGCTCGCCGGCCTCACGAAGCTCGCGACCCTCGTCGTCGCCGGCAGCCCGATCGTCGACCTCGGACCGCTCGCGGGTCTGCCCGCGCTCGCCAAACTCAACATCAACGAGACCGGCGTCGAGGACCTGACGCCGCTCGCTGCGGTGCCGACGCTGGCGCAGCTGTCCGTGTTCCGCAGCCCGATCGGGTCGTTCGCGCCGCTCGCCGGCCACCCGGGCCTGACCAGGATCGACGCCCAGCAGCTCGAGGGCGCCGTGGACCCGACCGGCCTCGCCCAGATCCCGCAGCTTCGCTACCTCGACCTCAGCTTCAACAAGCTCGGCGACCTCGAGTTCCTGGCCGGCGCGCCGGCCCTGACCTACCTCGGCCTGGTCGACGTCGGCGTCGCGGACATCACCCCGCTCGCGGACATCACGACGCTCGAGTCCCTGTTCCTGACGCAGAACAACATCACCGGGCTCGCGCCGCTGGCCGGCCTGACCGCGCTGGTCTCGCTGAGCGTCGACGACAACCTCGTCGCCAGCGTCGCCCCGCTCGCCGGGCTGACCGCGCTCGAGGAGCTGCGGCTCAGCAACAACGCGATCGTCGACGTCGCCCCGCTCACCGCGCTGACGAAGCTGTGGGACCTGCACCTCTTCGGCAACAAGATCTCCGACCTCGCCCCGCTGGCCGCGCTGCCCGGGCTCAAGCAGCTCGACGTCGGCGGCAACCCGCTCCCCGGGCTCGACGCGCTGATCGGCGCGCCCACGATCAACGGCCTCGTGGCCGCGGACGCCGGGCTCACCGAGCTCGCCGTCGTCTCCCCGGACACCCTCGCGCTCATCGACGTCCAGAGCAACAGCATCACCGACGTCTCGCCGCTGCTGGACTACCCGCACCTCGACCTCGCCTACCTGCGCGACAATCAGGTCACCACGCTCGAGCCGCTCCTCGGCGCGACCTGGCCGGACAACTGCGCCGTCGACATCAACGTCCAGGGCAACCCGCTCGACGCCGAGACCCTCGCCTCGATCATCCCGGCCCTGTGCGCGTCCGGGCTGTCGATCCTGTGGGACGACGGCCACTGCGAGTGCTGACCGTCGTCGCCGCGATCGCGCTCAATCGACCGCGAAGCAGTAGATCCGGCCCGCGCCGCCCTTCGGGGCCGTGTCGTGGCAGCCGCCGTTCTCGTGCACCGAGTTCCACGGCCGGTACTGCTCGGCGTCGTTCATCATCGGCCCGAGGCCGTCCGAGTGGCCGACGATCGCGAGCATCGCAGGGTCCTCGGACGTCCAGTCGGTGCAGGTCTTGCCGACCGCGACGGTGCCGTCCTTGTTGGTGCCGGTGAGGATGTCGTGCTGATTCGGCGCGGGCGATCCCTCCCACTGGCCCGGCACCATCTCGCCGTTCTCGTCGAGGAACACCTCGTGGTCGCCGTCCTTGGTGTGCAGGTCGGCGACGTCCTCCGCGATCTTGACGAGCTTCGCGTTGTACCACGGCCCCGCGCCGATCCGGTCCTTCGCGTGCACCGGCTGCTCGCCCGGACCCTTCTCGACGCTGAGATAGGCCTGCCACGTCCTGTCACCGGCCCCGACCGCGTCGGCCAGCTCCTGGCAGCGCGCGTCGGCCCCGGCGAGCCCGCCGAGGTTCGCCGTCGGGCTCCCCGTGCTAGACACGAAGAAGCTCATCGTCGGCTCGTCGACCGCGCCCGTCGACGACGAGCCCGGGCCGCTGCTCGTGTCGCCGCCGCTGCTGCTCGTGCCCTCGCCCGTCGAGCTCGACCCGACCTCGCCCGTCGAGCTCGACCCCGACACCGACGTCGAGCTCGACCCGCCGCTGTCGGTCACGCCCCCGCTCGTCGGCGCACCCGTCGAGGACCCGCCGCTGCTGGCGGTCGTGGGATCGGTCGTGCTCGTGCTCGCGCCGGAGTCGCTGTTGTCCGCGCTCGACCCGCAGCCCGAGAGCGCGAGCGCGAGACCGACGAAAAGACGATGAAAGCTGGAATTCTGGGTCGTATTCATGGGTTTATTCCTCGGAAGCGCGCAGGATGCCGCGAGGTCGACGGCGAGTCCAGAGCGCGGCGCGCCGCGCTGTGACCGCGGCGCCGTCGGGATAGAATGCGGCGCATGCAGGTCGTCCACGCCCACGAGGCCCCGCCGGACGCGCTCGGCGCCTCGATCTTCCTCGCGGGGCCGACGCCGCGTGACGCCGACACCCCGAGCTGGCGGCCCGAGGCGCTGCGCTTGCTGGCCGGGCGCGGCTTCACCGGCGTGGTGTTCGTCCCGGAGCCCCGCGACGGCCAGTGGGTCCGCGACTACGACGGCCAGATCGCCTGGGAGGACACCCACCTGCACATGGCCGACGTCGTGCTGTTCTGGGTGCCCCGCGAGCTGCAGCGCATGCCGGCGCTGACCACCAACGACGAGTGGGGCGCCCACAAGCACTCGGGCAAGGTCGTGTTCGGCGCGCCGCCCGGGGCCGAGAAGATCCGCTATCAACAATACTACGCCGCGAAGCTGCACGTCCCGACCGCCGACACCCTCGAGGGCGCCGTCGCGGCCGCCCTCGATATGCTCGGTGCCGGCGCCGAGCGCCGCGGCGGCGAGCGCAGCGTGCCGCTGCACGTCTGGCGGACCGCCGCGTTTCAGGCGTGGTACGCCGCCCTGCGCGGCGCCGGCCACCGCCTCGACGGCGCCCGCCTCGAGTGGCTGTGCCGCTCGGGCCCCGGGCGGCGCTGGCTGTTCCTGTGGGCGCTGCGCGTCGACGTGCACATCCCCGCGGAGGGCCGCAACAAGGCCAACGAGGTCGTGATCGGCCGGCCCGACGTCGCCGCCGTCCTGATGTATCTCCCAAATTCCGACCCGCTCGCGACCTCCGTGGTCCTGGTCCGCGAGTTTCGCAGCGCCGCGCGCAACGCCGGCGGCATGGTGCTCGAGCTGCCGTCCGGCTCGAGCTTCGACGATTCACTCGCGCCGGACCTCGTCGCCGTCGAGGAGGTGCACGAGGAGACCGGGCTGCGCGTCGACGCGGCGCGGCTGCGCCTGTTCGCCTCGCGCCAGATCGCGGCGACGCTGCTCGCCCACCACGCGCACCTCTACACCGTCGAGCTGACCGCGGACGAGCTGGCCTGGCTCCGCGCGCACGAGGGCGAGCTGCGCGGCGCGGGCCACGGCGAGCGCACCTACGTCCAGATCCGCGAGCTCCGCGAGCTGCTCGTCGGCGACGACGTCGACTGGTCGACGCTCGGCATGATCCTCGCGGCGCTGCGCTGAGCCCCGCTCACACGGCCGCCACGGCGAGCCGGAGCGCGAGCGTCACCAGAAACAGGTCGCGCGGCCGCACCAGCGTGCGGGCCAGCGGACTGTTCGCCGCGTGGACCCGCCGCAGCCCGAGCTGCGCCGTCCAGCGAGGCGCGCGCCATGTCCCGGCGAACGCCGCGCCCACGTGTGAAGCGACCGTACGCGCCTGGTCCGCGGAGAATGTGCCGTCGAGCTCCCAGTTCGCGGAGCGGAGCACCGCGCCGCACCGCTCGAGCAGCGCGACGCTCTCGGCGGCGTCGAGGTACTCGAGGTGGGGCGAGGCGTGGATACCCACGACCGTGGCGTCGACGAGCTTGAGCAGCGCGAAGCGCCCGGGCTCGAGGACGAAGCCGAGCGACGGATGACGGAGCTCGAGCGCATGGAGCTGCAGCGCCTGCGCGGCGCACAGCCCGTCCGTCACCCGCGGCACGCTCATCAGCACCGACGATCGGTCGACGACCTCGGCGAGCTTCATCTCCGGGGCCGCGACGAGGCGGGGGTAGGAGGGCGCGGTCATCGCGGCGCCTGCCCCTGGATCTGTCTCAGGTCCTCGAGATGCGCGTCGGATCCGACGATCTTCTCGTACATGGGCGCGGCGTCCTGAAGGATCCAGTTCATGCGCTCGCTCGCGTCGTACAGCTCGGGCACCATCCCCTGGCTGCTGCGTGAATTGAACCAACCCTTGGAGAAGCGCGTGGTCGGACCGTCGTCGCACCCGCTCGCGAGCACGAGCTTCGCCGGGCTGGTCAGCGGGGCGCCGGTCTCATTGGCGACGAGGATCTTTTGCATGAGGTAATCGTCGTAGATCAGCGGCTGCAGGATATTGAGCTGCTCGTGGTAGGCGATCTGCTCCAGGTGCTCGTGGCGGTCCCCCCGGGCCAGTGCCTCGAAGCCGGCGAGCGCCTCCGGCTCGAGCGGCGGCCTGCGTGCACCGGCGCAGGCCTTCATCCGCGCGAAGCCCTCCTCCTGATAAAAGCGGTGGATCGGGTAGATGTCCATGAACAGGTCCCGGTTCCCCTTGCCGAGCATGTCGCGCGTGTACGCGGCGGCCCCCGCGGCGCCACCGCCGTAACCTGCCATGCCGAGCCCCGCGACGGGTGACACCATCGCCGCGGGGACGCTGGCGCCGGCCAGCTTGCCCCCGACGTCGATCGCGTGGCTGGCGCTGTCCATCGCGCATCCGACCTGCTTGCTCGCATAGGCCGCGAGGCCCGCCCATACGAAGTCCTGGTTGCTCAGGAACAGGCCCGCATACGCCGCGCTGATCGCCCGGTTGCGAGCGCGCGGGTCGTGATCGTGCGGCGCGACGATCGCCTCCGCCTCGTCGCGGTACTTCTTCCACAGCGCCGCGCAGTCGCACAGATGCGCGGTCCCACCGATCTGCACGGTCCGCGCGCCGGAGAGGATCCCGAAGTCACACGCCCCGCTGTCTCCGACCCGCGCGGCCGGGTGTCGACCGATCTCCACCGTATCACTGCCCTCGAGGATCGCCGGTGGGATGGCAGTGGGGTGCTTTGAACACGCGGCGAAGTCGACGCAAGCGCGGGCCGCCGGCAGGAGCTCGATGAGCACCGTAAAGTCGCCGACGACGATCGCACCGGTCGTCACCTTGAATGAGATGCCGAGCCGCTCACCCAGCCATGCGCCCATTCTCCGGCCCAGCTTCTCACCGAGCCATGCGCCGGCCTGGCGGCCCTCGTCGATCACGCGCTCGCTCACCTTCGCCGCCGCGTGACCCGCGAGGACGCCGCCGAGCGGGCCGCCGAAGACGGCGCCCGCGGCGGTGACGAGGATGCTGCCGTGGGCCGCGACACCGGTCGCGAACGCCGCGCCCAGCGCTGCGCCCAGCATCGCGCCCACCGCGGCGCCGGCGCCTGCGAAGTCGAAGTCGTGACCGACCGGATCGCCGAATCTCGCCGCGAGGGGCATGGTCTTCACGGACCCGGCGGGGTCGACGGGATCCGGGCGCTGGCGAGCATCCGCAGGAACGTGGCGTGCCCTTGCGGCGTCAGGCGCGGGACACCGGTCGCAGTGAACAGCACCATCCCGTCGCGACCGGGGACCTGCACCTGCACCTGCTCGATCGGGCCGGCAGGGGCGGTCCAGGTGAATGCGAGCTCCTGCGCGTCGCGCCCGTCCACCCGGCGCCCCGACGCGCGCTGCAACGCGAATCCGGGGAGCTTCTCCGCGAGCAATGCCTGCTGCTGCCGCGCATACTGGTCCGCCGTCATGCCCGCGCCCGCAGGGTCACGATGCACGACCAACGTCTCGGTCGAGTCGTCCCCACCGGCGCGCCGCAGCACGTGCGCCGTCTCGTCGGTCCAGGAGTCGTCGAGCTCGTACGAGCCCCACGAGGCGGCGTGGATCACCATGAGCGCCCCTGTATCACGCTCGCCGCGGCGGGCATAGCCGAACCAAAGTTGCGGGACACCCAACGATAATTGGCTATCCCGCAACTTTGGTTCGGCTATGCTCGCCGCGGCTCGCTACAATCGCCGGATGTTCGCCCTGCCCCGCGTCGCGCTCGCGCTGCTCGCCGTGTCCTGCGTCCCGTTCCCCGGGGTCGAGGGCGACACCGGCGGCGACGCGACCCCCGGGCCGGGCTCCGACGCGAGCGACACGTCCAACGCGACGACCGCCGAAGCGCCGACGACCGGCGACGCACCGACCTCGATCACCACATCCACATCGATCACCGCATCGACCTCGCTCACCGCGACCTCCTCCGACCCGCCCGACGAGACCGCCACATCTGCGACGTCGAGCGACCCGCTCACCGGCGACCCCTTCCCGCCCGGGCCCGACCCCGTGGTCACCCCGCTGTTCGCGTTCACGGCGCTGGACCTCGGCGACGTCGACGGCGACGGGCGCCTCGACCTCGTCACCGCCGGCGCCGGCGCCCCGCCGCGCGTCACTCTTTATCGCGGCCTGGGCGACGGCAGCTTCGCCGCCGACGCGCCCGTCGTCAGCGAGCTCGCGAGCTTCGCCGCGTTCGTCCTCGGCGACGTCACCGGCGACGGCCGGGCCGACCTCCTGGCCCAGGGGACAGGTCTCCCGCCGCGCGTCAGCGCGTACTCCGGCGCCGCCGACGGCAGCTTCGCGGCGCTGGCGACCACCGAGCTGCCGACGTATGCGCACATGCACGCGGCCGACGTCGACGGCGACGGCCGGGCCGACCTGCTGACGGGCACCGGCGACGGACCGCCGCCGCGCGTGCAGGTCTGGCGCGGCGGGCCCGACGGCGTCGCCGACGCGCCGCTGTTCACCGGCGAGGTCTTCGCATACACGGCGCTGCGCGGCGCCGACCTCGACGGCGACGGCCACGTCGACCTCGTCACCGCCGGCGCCGGCGCGCCGCCGCGGCTCAACGTCTACCCCGGCGCCGGCGCCGGCGAGTTCGGGGCGGCCGAGGTCCACGACCTCTTCACCTTCGACCGCCTCGACGCCGGCGACCTCGACGGCGACGGCCGCGACGACATCGTCACCGACGTCCCGGGCAACGCCTGGCGCTTTCAGCTCTACCGCTCGACGCCCGGGCGCTGGGACGGGCCCGCGGTGCTCGACGGCTTCAACTTCGTCGCCTTCGAGGTCGGCGACCTCGACGGAGACGGCCGCGCCGACATCGTCGCCAAACCGACCGGCGAACCGCCGCGCGTCGAGGTCTACCTCGCCCCGCTGTGACCCCGCGCCGGCGCGCCCTCGCTGCGCCTCACCCGCGAGATGGCCCCGGTCTTCATCACGCCCTGCCCGAAGTGATCGCCGCTCTCACCATATCGCGGCGCCAGCGCCAGCCGTGATCCCCGGCATTGATGGCAGTCTCGCCGCCGCGCGCATCCGCGCCGACCATGATATCGTCCACCGATCATGAGGCGCGACGCATCCCCCGCACGACTGTCGACGATCCCCGCCCGACGCCTCGCGTCGCTCGTCGTGCTCATACACCTCGTCGCGTGCGGCACGGACTCGACCGCCACCACGGCCGCCACCGCCAGCACCACCAGCGCCGATCAGACCGACGGCCCGGGCACCACCGCCGACCCGCCGACCACGGGCGACCCGGCCCCCGTCACGACCTCCACCGCCGACCCGACCACCTTTAGCACCACCTCCAGCACCACCGCCGGGGCCTCCGCGTCCGCGTCCGGCGATCTCTCGACCACCACCGCCGACCTCGACACCACCACCGACACCACCCTCGACGCCACCGGCCCCGCCGGCTCCTCGACCACGGGCGCCGAGCCCCCGCCCGACCCGTGCGCCGACCAGGACGACCCCCCGCCCGGGCTCGGCGACCCCGACGGCATCAACGACGACCCCAGGTTCATCCAGGTCTACGTCAACAACGTCGAGAACTTGAAGATCGCCGGGGAGCAGTGCCCTGGCGACTGGACCGACCTCATTTATTATATGAAGTCGATCGATCCGAGCCCGGACCTGTTCCTGGTCCAGCAGATCTCGGACACCGCGCAGCTCGACGCGCTGGTCCAGCGCATGACCGACGATCTGCCCGGCATCTACGAGGGGATCATCGCCGACGAAGATCCGTGGGATCAGCTCTCGCCGTGCGGCAAGGAGAAGGCCAGGCAGACCAACGCGATCATCTTCCGCCAGGGCCGCTTCGACGAGCTCGGCGACCGGCACGTCTGGCAGTCGTGGGCCAACAAGGGCGGCGAGTGCGTGCGCAACAACCAGGCGCGGACGCGCAACGTCATGATCAAGCTGCACGACAAGATCGCCGACCGCGACGTCACCGTCGCCGCGCTGCACTGGTCGACCAGCCAGGGCGACGGCCCCGATCCCGCGTGCGCCGCGGCGAACATCGCCGAGGCCGACCAGAAGGTCCATAAGAACGGCTTCGGCGGCGACCTCGTGATCTTCGGCGGCGACTTCAACGAGCCCGACCGCAAGGACAACGACGATCCGCGGCCGTGGTACGCCCAGGCCAACGGCGACGGCGGCGGCGAGCTCAATTACCGCGACCCGATCTACCGCGCCTGCCAGGCGGCCAGGGGCCTGCAAGCCTGCCTCGACGACAACTGGACCATCGGCGGCGACAAGCGCATCGACATGCTGTTCGCGCAGGACGGCGACGGCTGCCGCGCCCGCACCGACCGCGCCCACACCATCACCTTCAACGAGGCCGAGGCCGCCGCAAAGGACATCTCCGGCGACAGCGACCCCGACCTCAATTACTCCGAGCACCGCGGCGTGCGGGCGCTGTTCTTCTACTGAGAGGCGCCCGCGAGCCCGCACGCGCGGCGGCGCGACGCTCGGGCCTCCTCGTCGCCGTCGTCGCGCGGGGCCGCGCGGGACGTCCGGCTTGCCGGTCGTGCGAGCATTCCGTACGATGGCCGCCATGACATCGGCCGGCGACGAGCAGCAGGCGGCGCTGGCCCAGCGCCTCGAGGTCGAGCTGGGCTGCGCCACGCGGCACGTGCAGCGCTTGACCCGGCAAAACGCGTGGCTCGGCTACACGAGCATCGTGTCCGGCGCGGCCGCGTCGCTGCTCGCCGGCGGCGTCGCGTCGGCCGGGCCGATCGCCGGCCAGTGGTCGACGACCTGCGCGATCGTGGCCGTCCTCGCGGCGGTCGGCACGATCGCCTCCGGCCTGCAGCGGCAGCTCGCGGTCGCGGAGAACCTCGCCCGCGCGACCACCTGCGCGGGCAAGCTCGACGCCCTGAAGGTCGGGCTGACGATCTCGCGGCGCGAGCTGCGAGAGGTCGCCGGCGAGTACGAGCGGCTGGTCGAGGGCCACCGCGAGTTCCTGCACTGAACGCGCGCGCGCGGACGAGCGCGAGACGTCCGCGCGCGGCGTGCGGATCGACGCTCGCCGGTGCACGCCGCCCGCGGTCGTTCACGGCTACCTGCGGCCGCGGAATGTTGATAGTCTCGGCCTGTACCGAAATCGGGGTGACAATGCTCGTGATCCGCGCGGCGCAGCTCGCCGTCCTCGCCAAGCCTGCGATCGACCGCCTCCGGGCCAGGGCCAGGGCCCACCTGCAGACCCACTTCGCGGGGCAATGCGCGGCGCTGGGCCCGGAGCGGCTCGGCGACGCGGTCGACCACGGCCTCGCGCGGGCGAGCGCGCACGGCTTCACGGCCGAGCCCGACCTGCTCAAATACCTGAACCTGTGCTTCACCTTCGGGCGCGACTTCGACGCCGACCCGGCGTGCGCGTGGGCGGCCGAGCTCCTCGGCGACGGCCGGCTCGACCCGGACGAGCGGATGGAGCGGCTCCACGCGGCCGCCCTGCGCGAGGAGAGCGAGGGCGAGGGCTACCTGGGCCCCGCCCCCGAGGCCACCACCGACGATTGAAGGCGCGAGAACCATGCCCGCTCCATATCCTCACACGATCCAGTACGCGCCCTTCAACCCGCCCAGCGCGCTCGTCCTCGCCATCCCGGACGACAGCCTCGAGGAGCCGCTGAGCGGCTCGGTCGGCTGCCCGCGCAAGGAAAAGAAGAAGCTCGACCCGCCCAAATTGTGCTCCGCGGCGCGGATCTGGCTGCAGGTGGTGAACGGCCCGGCCTCGGCGACCTCGTACAAGGCCACCGACCCGCACCACGCCGACATCCTGCACAACGACCCGAGCCGGTTCTGCTTCGCGCCGATGCTCGAGAAGGTGGACATCCACTGGGAGCACGAGCACCCCCAGCACATCCATCAGTCGATCCTCGAGATCTACTACTTGAAGCCCGGCGGCGGGCGCCGGCGACTGTGGCGAAAGACCTTCACGTGGAACAACTGCCCGCTCCAGGGCAAGACCCACTTCGACGGCGACCTGCAGCGCCACAAGCAGAGCTCCGACCTCCGCAACAACGCCGGCCTGGCGACCTCGACGCTCGATCCGCGGCGCAAGGTCCACGCCGGGCGCTTCTCCGGCGGCTGCGTCACCGCGGAGTTCTCGCCCTACCAGCTCAGGCTGACGATCGTGCCGAAGCCCGGCGCGCAGGCCGAGAACGCGTCGGTGTGGATGTACTTCGACGTCCAGCTCGGCGGCATCCAGCTGCGCTGGTGCGACCCGGCCCACGTCGATTCGGTGCTGCCGCACACGCGGCTCGCGGAGAACCGCGCGATCTTCGACGCGCTGACCGACGCGACCGACGCCGACAACCTGAACGGCGCGCTGCCGGCCCCCGGCCAGCTCAAGAAGGTCTATCTGCAGAGCAACACCTTCTATAAAGACACCGCCGAGCTGACCAACCACACCTATTACGATCGCTACCGGGCGCTGTGGGGCGACGGCCCGGTCATCCCGATCTTCGCGGACGTGCTCGTCCTCGACTCCGCGCGCAACCCCGTGCGGGCCCCGCTCGCGGTCGGCAAGCACAGGTTCATGTGGGAGTGGGTCGACAGGGCCGAGCCGCACTGGCCCGGCGGCGACGCCAACATCTCGGCGTTCATGGACACCACGCGCAACTACAAGGCCGCCGCCACCGCCGACTCGCCCGCCGGCATGAACTGTCACGTCGACCGCGGCGGCAAGCGCGGCCCGGGCGCGAGGACCTGCTTCCCCGCGCAGGCCGGCTTCCGGGAGCGAGACGACCTCGCCGCCCACGACGGCACCGACGAGATGTTGCCGTTCACGGTCGAGCCGTTGAACCGGCCGGGCTCGCCGTTCGCCGCGACGCGCCGGTGGTGCGCCTACAGCGAGGCGTGGGGCTCGGGGCTGTTCGCGGGGCAGACGGGGGTGCTGTTCCAGCCGTCGCGCATGGCCGGCGACGGCTACGAGCTGCACGTCTACGCCGCGTACACGAGCGACGCGGAGCTGGAGAATCAGGTCACGCCGGGGAACATGCCCGCCGGTCTGCACGCCGCGACCGGGACCTTCCAGGTGTGGCGACAGGTCGATGTGCTCAAGCACTGGGTGGTGCGGACCACCAGCCCGCGGGCGGCCCCCGTCAATGTCGCCGCGATCGAGGCCAAGTTCGCGCATTACCACGTCAAGCTGGCGAGGCCGGCCAGGCACACCCGCAAGCGCGGCACATGGTTTGCGACGCTGACGCAGGTGTGCAACGGCGCGCTCGGCCCGCCGCTGCCGGAGCACATCCGTGAGGCCATCGACCCGACGCAGCGTGCGCACCTGATCACGACCAAGACCTACGACCAGTGGCTGACGCGGATGATGGCCCTCCACGGCGTCGGCAACGCGCTCTACACCTGGGCCGAGAACGTCCCCAATTACGTCGATCTCTCCGGCAACACGGTGTGGTCGTCGTGGGAGAGCTCCGACGGGAACAACGGCATGACGCCGCTCATGCGCCCGTGGCCGCTGCAGGAGGACCCGGTGGATCGCACCGATCAGGGCACCGGGACCGTCGTCGTCGAGTTCCTCGACGTCAACCAGAGCGTCCCCCTCACCTTCGATGCCCCGGGCAGCTTGAGCCATCGCGGCACCGCGGTCACGCCCGCCCAGGAGAACACCCTCCGGAACGCGGTCAGCAACGCGATCTGCACCGACCTCGAGACGAACTTCGGCCACCCGTACGTGCTCGTCTCCTATCAGCACCCGCGCTGCCCGTCGCGCCTCGATCACCGGCCGCTGCGCTACCGACTGCGCGGCCGCGCGGGCAGTCAGCGCCACGACGACCGCCTCGCCAACGTCCGGGCCGCGCTCGAGCGAGCGCGCGACGCGGCGTTCAAGGAGAGCAGCAAGAGCACCTACGAGCAGTCGATCCTCAGGCTCGGCTGGGTGTTCATCGTGTTCGACACGGTCATGGACGCGCTGCTCACCGCCCAATTCGGGGCCCGCAGCGGCATCGTGGTCGTCCAATTGCAAGACCTCTCGAACGGGGTGCTCCCGGCCGGCAAGGCCTTCTACGCCAACGCGGCCGGCGACCGCGCGCTCGCGGCCTGCCTCGCCACGCCGGCGCAGCAGCGGACGCTCGAGCACGAGTTCGGCCACGCGCTGTTCCTGAACCACACCTACCTCACGCAGCCGGTCGCCGACCCCAACTTCTTCCACCAGACGCCGGAGCCGACGGTCGGCCCGTGCATCATGCACGTCGGGCCCACCGCCGGTTGCACCGATGCGTGCGTGTTCTGCGGCTTCTGCCAGGCCCGGCTCAGCGGCTGGAGCGCGCTCACCGTCGACCCCGCGACCGACACGACGGCGCCGCCCCGGACCCTGTATTACGACGCCAATTACAATCAACACCCGGGCGCCCCGGGCGGGCCCGTGCCGCACCCGACCACCATCGGAGCCCATCACAACACCGCCGTCGTGTGAGCCGGCGGCCGCCGCCTACCTCGCCCCGGCGGCCCGCGCTCGCGCCGCGGGCGGCTTGCAGACCGCGCAGAACGGGGCGCCGAGGCTGGCCGCCGCGACGAGCGCCTGCGCCTGCGCCTCCGCGTCGCCGTCGACGGCGAGCTGCGGCCCGGGCGGCGGCTCGCTGTCCTGCGGGCGCTCGACCGGCGGCTGACACACCGCGCAGAACGGGACGCCGGTGCGCGCGGCGGCCCGAAGCGCCTGCGCCTGCGCGAGCGGCTGCTCGAACGCCGGGGCCGTCGGGGCCGCCGGCGCGGGCTCCGGGCGGGCCTCGAATTGCAGCGGGCTGCGCGGCGCGGCGGCGGGGATCTCGACGCGCGGCGCCTGAACGAGGGCGGGCGTCGCGACGAAGCTGAAGCGGCGGTCGAACCACGCGACGGCCTTCAGCGTGCGCACGTGCAGGCGATGGGCGACGAGCCGCAGCACCACGGCGTCGTCGAGGCGCTGGGTCATCGCGTTGTCGCGGGTCAGCAGCGCGCGCAGCCGCCGGACGTCGCCGGCCTCCGCCTGCCGGCGCAGGAACAGCAGCGCGCGCGCGTCGTCCTCGAAGCGCAGGGCCTCGCCCGCCAGCGCGTGCCAGTCCCCGAGCTCGAACCACCGGTCGCCGCGGTGCCCGATGCGGACGCTCATCGGTCGCCAGCGTACCGCACATCGGCGGGCCCGCGAAGCGCCCCATATGCGCGCACCCGACATTCGCGGCGCGGGTGGTCGCGCGGGTCTGTCCCGGGCGCGCCTTCGTGCGCGTGCGGCCCGGCGCGCGCGAGGGTCCGCGGCCGCGTGATATGGTACGGCCCGTGCTGGACGCGGACGAGACCAGGCGACTGCTGGGGTGGATGGAGCGGGCGATCGCGGAGCCCGAGGACGGCGAGCCGCTGCACCTGTACGCGCTGCTCGACGGGGCCCGCGACGAGCGCGTCGCGCCGATGGTCCGCGGCTTCGGGGCCCGGCAGCGCTGCCTGTTCGACGGCGATCTGCACCCGGCCCTCGCCGCCGCCGCCCCCTACATCGTCGCGCTCGACCCGGACGCCGCCGCGACGCGGGCGCTGCTCGCCGCCGCCTGGGGCTCCGCGTGGGGCGTGTTCGTGGCGGCCCCGGTCGGCCTCGACGCGCTGCGCCACCACTTTCGTCGGTTCCTCCGCGTCGCCGACGAGCAGGGCCGACAGCTCGTGTTTCGTTACTACGATCCCCGCGTGCTGCGCCTCTATCTACCGACCTGCACCGAGGCCGAGCTCGAGCTGGTATTCGGCCCGGTGCGCGGCTTCCTGATCGAGGACGAGGACCCGGCCCGCGGCGCCCAGATGCGCCGCGGCGGCGGCGCGCTGGTCGCGATCCCCCGGGCCTGACGCGTCGCAGGTGACGCCGACGCGCAGATCGAGTAGACGATGGAGGCCCCGTGCCCGACGACCTCACGCTCCTGCGCGCCTGGCAGTCCGGCGACACCGCGGCCGGGCGCACGCTCATCGCCCGCCACTACCCGAGCGTGTACCGCTTCTTCTTCAGCAAGGTCAGCGACGGCGCCTGCGAGGACCTGACCCAGGGCACCTTCGAGGTGCTGTGCCGCCGCCGCGACGCGTTCCGCGGCGAGGCATCTTTTAAAGGCTTCGTGTTCGGCATCGCGCGCATGAAGCTGCTCGAGCACATCCGCCACCGCACGCGCCGCGGCCCGAGCTTCGACCCCGGCGAGCACAGCATCGTCGACCCGGCGACCGAGGGCTCGCTGTCGTCGCTGCTGGCCGACCGCCAGGTCGAGCACGTCGTCTCGCAGGCGCTGCGCGGGCTCAGCCTCGACGACCAGATCGTGCTCGAGCTCAAAGAGTACGAGCAATTGACCACCCGCGAGCTCGCCCAGTTGTTCGCGGTCGCCGACGGGACGATGGCCGGCCGGGTCGCGCGCGCCCGCCAGCGCCTGCGCGAGGCGACCGAGCGGCTGCTCTCCGAACCTGACCTGAGGGACAGCCAGGTGCGCGACCTCGACAGCGCCATGCGCAGCATCGGCGACAAGATCGACGTCCACCTGCGCGGCCGTCCGCCCCGCGCGTGACGCGCTGCCGACGACGTCGCTTTTTCACCGATCAAGTCCGGCACAACCAGCACTCGTCCGGCGATGCACTCCGAGCTCCCGCCCCAGCCCGACCCCGACCCGACCACCCTCGCCCGCGCGCAGGCCCGGCTGCTCGCCGAATTGTCGCGGATCGGCGGCGAGCCGACCGCCGAGGACGAGGCGACGTCACACTTCTCCTGGCTCGGTCCGCAGGCCGACTGGGAGGCCGGGCGCGACGAGCCGCCGGTGACCGACCGCTACCGCTTCGGCCCGGTGTTCGCCCGCGGCGGCCTCGGGGCGGTCCGCCGCGCGGAGGACCGCAAGCTCGGCCGCACCGTCGCCGTCAAGGAGCTGCTGCGCTTCGACGACCGCGCGATCCAGCGGTTCGTCCGCGAGGCCGCGATCACGGCGCGCCTGCAGCACCCCGGCATCGTCCCGCTCTACGACCTCGGGCGCGACGCCGCGGGCCGCCCGTTCCTGTGCATGAAGCTGGTCGAGGGCGCCTCGCTCGAGCAGCGCATCGCCGCCTGCCCGCGCCTCGAGGACCGCGTCGCGCTGATCGGGCACGTCGTCGCCGCCGCCGAGGCGATCGCGTTCGCGCACCGCCGCGGCGTCATCCATCGCGACCTCAAGCCGGCCAACATCCTCGTCGGCGAGCTCGGCGAGGCGGTGGTGATCGACTGGGGCCTGGCCAAAGATCTGTCTCAAGAGACAGATCTCTCCGGCGACGACCACGACGCCGGCGACATCTCCGACCTCACCGCCGCCGGCTCGCTGCTCGGCACCCTGCGCTACATGCCGCCCGAGCAGGCCCGCGGCGACGCGGTCGACGCCCGCAGCGACATCTACGCGCTCGGCGCGGTGCTCTACCACGTGCTCGCCGGCGTCGCCCCGTTCCACGACCTGCGCTCGGCCCAGCTCGTCGGCGCCGTGCTCGCGGGCCGCCCGCGCCCGCTCGCGGCCCACGCCCCCGGGGTCGCCCCGGCGCTCGTGGCGATCGTCGAGAAGGCGATGGCCGGGACCGCCGACCGCCGCTACGCCGCCGCGGAGGCGTTCGCCGACGACCTGCGGCGGTTTCAGGCCGGGCTCGTCGTCGGCGCGCACGCCTACTCGCTGACCGAGGTCGGGCGCCTGTGGCTGCGCCGCCACCGGGCCGTCGCCGCGGTCGCGGCCGCCTCGGTCGTCGCGCTCGGCGTGCTCGGGGCCGTCGCGCTGGCCCGCGTCGACGCGGCCCGCGACGTCGCCGAGACCCAGCGCGCGGCCGCCGTGACGGCGCAGGCGGCCTCCGAGCAGCGCGCGCACGAGGCCGAGGCGGCGCGCGAGATCGCCGACCGCCGCGCGGACGACCTGCTGCTCGCGCAGGCGCGGCTGGCGATCGAGGTCGACCCGTCGCAGGCGCTGCGGCTGCTCGCCGAGCTCGCTCCCGATCCCTCGCGCGCCGGCGCGGTGCGGGTGCTCGCGACCGCGGCGCGGTCGCAAGGCGGCGCGGGCGCGGTGATGACGGGGCCGGGCGACGAGCCGATCCAGGCGCTGCGCCTGGCCGACGGGACGTGGCTCGCGCGGACCACCCAGGAGCTGTGGCGCTGGCGGCCGGGCGCGCGCGTCGGCGAGAAACTGGGCCCCGCGGGCGTCCTCGCGGCCACGCCCGACGGCACGACCTGGGCGACGATCGCCGCGTCGGGCGATCGCACCGCCGAGATCACGGTCCACCGCGACGGCGTCGCCGAGCCGACGCGCGTGACGATCGAGCTCACGCACTCGCCCGCGTTCTATCAATGGCACCTGCACCCCGGCGGCGACACGCTCGCCGGCTACACCCTCGGGCTCGGCTGGCCGACCCTGCAGGTCGACCTGCGGACCGGCGCCGCCGTGCCATTACCCGGGCCCGACGCGCCGCGCGAGCTCGCCGGACTGCAACCATTCGGCAGCGACGACGGCCGGATGCTCGCGGCCGTCCGCGATGACAAAAAGTTGATCACCTGGGACCGCGAGACCGGCAAGGTGTCGACGACCGCGCTGCCCGGCGCGCCGGTGCTGGCCCTCGCCAACTGGACGCCCGACGGCCGCGCGTTCGCCCTCCCGTGCCGCGCCGCGGGGCGCGAGCCGGACCTCATGGCCGACCACGTGCTGGTGTGGCGCCGCGACGGCGCCGCGCGGGTCGTGGACGCGAACTGGACCCGGGCCGCGCGCGACGCCGTCGTGTTCATCGCCCACCGCGGCGGCACCACGACCGCGTGGGCCGAGGACCTGGGCGGCCGGCGGATGTGGACGCGCGCGGTCGCCATCGACGCCTTCGACGACTTCGTCGCCACGCCGGACACGAGCCGCGACGGCCGCCTGATCCGCTGGAGCTTCGGCGTCGGCTCCGACGTGATCGAGGTCGAGACCGGCACGCTGGTGCACACCCAGCGCCGCTCGCTCACCGCGACGCCGGCGGCCGACAACGGCGGCCTGCTCGGCCGCGTCGCCGGGGGCTACGTGGCCACCGAGGTCGACGACATCGCCTGGCGCGCGCTGTGGCCGGCGTCGACCGGAAACTCGCCGATCAGCGGGCTCACGACGTCCGGCGACTGGGCGATCGTCCGCGCCGACGACCAGGTGGTCCGCCTCGACCTGCGCACCCGCGCGACCGAGCCGCTGCCGGCCCCCTGCGGCCCGTGGTCGCCCACGCACACCGTCCTCGCGCTCGCCGACGACGGCCGCGCGCTGACGCTGGCGCAGGGCGGCGACGCGTGCCTCTGGGGACATGTCCGAACGGACATGCTCGAGATCCCCCCGGGTCGCCCGCCGACCGCCGCGGCCCTCGCCAGCGACGGCCGCGTCGCCCTCGCGTTCCCCGGCGACGCGATCCTGACCTGGACCACCCCGGACGCCGCGCCGCACAAACTTCCGCTGTCCGGCTACCCCCACGACCTGCGCTGGGCCCCCGACGCCAGCGTCCTCGCGGCCCTCGGCGCCGCCGGTGACCTGACGGTGTACGCCCGCGACGGCCAGCCGCGCGTCGTCGTCGAGCCCGTCGCCGACGCCGAGCGCGTCCCCGCGGCGATGGCCTTCGCGCCCGCGGGCGCGACGGTCGCGGTCTACCGCCGCGACCAGCCCGAGATCGCGGTCGTCGACGTCGCCGCCGGCACGCGCACGTCGCTGCCCGGCGTGGCCACGGCGACCGGCTTCGACCGCCCCAGGCTCGTCCACAGCCCCTCGGGCCAGGGCCTCGCGCTGCTCGACGGCGACCTGCTGCAGCGCTGGTCGACGACCCGACCCGACGCGCCGGTGCGCCTCGCCTCGCGCGGCTCGGACCTCGCCTTCCTCGACGAGGACACGCTGGTCGTCGTCGACGAGGCCGGCGCGCTGACGATCGTCGACCCGGCCTCCGGCACGCACGCGCCGCTGCGCGCCGCCGCGGGCGGTCGCGGCCAGCCCCACCTCGGGCGCAGCGCGGGCGGCCTGGTCCTGCTCGCGGGCACCGGCGAGCTGCTCCGCTTCTCCGACGCGATGCCCGCCATCATCGCGCCGCAGCTCGCCCGCCGCGAACCCGCTGGCCTTTAGGCCATGTCCCGAGGGCCATGTCCCGATGGACATGTCCCGAGGGCCACACTCGGGCGGCGCGCACGAACAACGCCGGGGAGCGGGGGGCCGTCCCCCGGCCCGGACATCGCGTCAGGCCGCCTTCGGCATCAACCACCGGGCGAGCAGGCTCGGGCGCCCCGGCGCGATGTCGACGGTCCGCGGGTCCGGCAGCCCGAGCTCCGCGCGGACCTCGGCGAGCGGCCGCGCAAAAAAGCTCCCCAGCGGCTGCTCGAGCAGGTTCCTGGCGCGCTTCGCCATCGCCAGGCCGACCCGCGCGTTGTGCCACACGCCGGGCGCGTGCAGCGGCATGAACAGGGTGTAGCTCGCCAGGCTCCGCCACAGTCGCCCGCGCCCGCGGGACCCGAAGCCCTGCCCGATCATGAACGCGAACAGCCCGATCTCCCCGGCCGGCGTCGTCGGGAAGCCGGTCAAGGTGTGCAGCAGATCGTGCGTGGTCGTGTACCACAGCGGATAGGGGTCCGCCGCGAATCGCCGCTTGATCTCCGGGCTGATCTGCAGCGGCTGCAGGCCGTTCTCGTCGAGGTGACGCGCATAGGCGCGGCCGACCGTGCCCGCGGGCAGCGCCCGAAGTGCCTCCATATCGACCTCGAGACAGCCGTCCCCCACCGCCCCCAGCCGGGCGCTCCTCGCGTCCGTCGGCCCCGCGAGCCACGCGAACTTCAGCACCGCCAGGTCGCCCAGCGACGCACCAGCGCGCCACGCGCGCCACGTTTCGGTCCAGGTCACCATCTCCGACTCCATTTCCGCCCGGGCCCCGCGACGACGCGCGGCTGCGGACATTCAAGGGCTCGTACGGGGCTTCCAGCCCCACGCAGAACACTATTGACTCACTGACCAGATTTGTCAAACTGGTCAACATGGTGCCAACGAGCATGCGCGCGCTCGAGGAGCGGCTGGCCCGCCTCATCGGAGACATCGACCCTGCGAGCCCGCGCGGGCGCAAGCGGCGGCGCATCCTCGAGGCGGCGACGGAGCTGTTCATCACCCAGGGTTATCGCCGGACCAACATCGACGAGATCGCCCGGCGCGCGGCGATCGGCAAGGGCACGGTCTATCTCCACTTCGCGACCAAGGCCGAGGTCCTTCTCGCGGTCATGGCATTTGAAAAGCAGCGGGCACTGGCGCTGGCCCCCGGCATCCTCGATCCGCAGGTCTCGGCCCGCGAGCGGCTGAAGCGCTGGGCGACCGCGGCGCTGCGGATGGTCGCCCACTCCCCGCTGTTCGCCCGCCTCCTCGCCGGCGACGAGGAGATCACCGGGGCGCTCGCCGACCTCGACCCCGCGCTCGTCGCCGAGGCCCACGCGGACCGCGACGAGTTCCTCGGCCAGCTCCTCGACGAGGTCGCACACCCGCACCCGTGGCCCGCGGACGCGCGCAAGGAGCGGCTCGCGGTGCTCGAGGCCCTGCCCTACTTCGCGCCGGCGCTGCGCGGCGAGCAGCTGCGCCAGGGCCTGAGCATCGACCGCTTCGCCGAGGTGCTCGCGTCGCTGCTGGTCGACGGCATCCTCCCGAAGCCGTGATCGGTGGACAGGGCGTGGTCGGGCGCCGCGCGTTCACCCGCCGGCCCGCGCCAGCTCGACGAGCGCGTCCCCGGTCAACCGAAACGGCAGCCACCCCGCCACCGCCCGCGCCCCGAGCTGCTCATAGAACCCGATCGCCGGCGCGTTCCAGTCGAGCACCATCCACTCCATCCGGGCGCACCCGCGAGCGACCGCGATGCCGGCCAGCGCGGCCAGCAGTCGGCGTCCGACCCCGTGCCCGCGGGCCGCGGGCTCGACGAACAGGTCCTCGAGATAGAGCCCCGGTCGTCCGCGCCACGTCGAGTAATTATGAAAGTACAGCGCGAAGCCGACGACCGCCCCATCGAGCTCGGCGAGCAAGCATTCGAACGGGGGCCGCGGCGCCGCCAGCTGCGCGCGCAGCTCCGCGGGCGTCACCTGGACCGCGTCCGGCTCGCGCTCGTATGTGGCCAGCGCCACGATCAGTCGGTGAATGTGCCCGGCGTCGTCGGGGCCCGCGGGGCGCAGCTGGATGGAGCTCGCAGTCGGCATGCTCGCCGCAGCATGCCACGATTACGCGCCCCCGGCCGAGCTTGACAGCCCCGCGGCCATCGCCTAGACATGGCTCGCCATGATGGTCTGATCGTCGCAGGCGAACGCTCCTCCGGAGCCGCCCCCGGGCACCGCACGTGAGCCACGTGTGGGTCCGGCGGTCGGGCCCGGGGTCGCAGCGTTCGGCCTGCGCGAGGCCCCCACGAGCCCGCCGCGCCCGTTCGGGCGCCGGCGGCCGCTCGCCGCCGCGTCGTGATCGCCGACCGATCTGACGCCGGAGGCCGCGCGCCTCCCCGACCACGGCGCCGCCGCGCGGCGCATGTGTCCGTGAGGACATGTCTCAAAAGCCATCCACACAGTCCTGTTTCCAGAAACAAGGTCGTGCCATGAAGTCTTATCCTTCGATCACCACCGACATTCGCGCCGACGTCCCCATCTTCGCGTTCGACAAGCTCGACGGCTCGCAGATCCGCGTCGAGTGGACCAAAAAGTCCGGCTTCGTCGCCTTCGGCACGCGCACGCGCGCGCTCGAGGCCTCGCACCCGTGGCTCGGCGAGGCCATCACGCTGGCCCGCGACAGGTACGAGGCCGCCGTCGGCCGCGCGCTGGTCGCCGGCAAGGTCCAGAAGGCCACGCTGTACTTCGAGCTGCTCGGGCCCGGCTCGTTCGCCGGCCGCCACCAGCGCGAGCCCCACGACCTCGTGCTGATCGACGTCGACCGCTTCGGCCGCGGCCTGATCCCGCCCGACGAGTTCATCGCGGTGTTCGGCGACCTCAACGTCCCGCGCCTGCTCTACCGGGGCCTCGCCGACCCGGCCTTCGTCGCCTCCGTCCGCGACGGCGCGCTCCCCGGCCTCGGCGGCGAGGGCGTGGTCTGCAAGTCCACGGTGCAGGAGCGCCGCGTGCCCGTCATGTTCAAGATCAAGACCCGCGCCTGGCTCGCCCGCCTGCGCGAGGACTGCGGCGCCGACGAGGCGATGTACACCGCCCTCGCGTGAGCGCGTGCAGGTGCGCACATATCGGCCGCGGCCCGCGGCCGATATGTGATACACAGGGGGCATGCGCCGCCTCGCCGTCCTGCTCGCCGCCTCCCTCCTCGCCTGCGCCCACAAGTCCAGCGGCGAACCGACCTCGCTGCGCACGGAGACGGTCAAGGAGGACCAGGCCGAGGTCGTGGTCGAGCTGCTGTACGCCGCGGTCGCCCCGCGTCGGGTCGAGCTGACGCTGAAGATGCGGGTCACCGGCCTGGTGGAGACCAACAAGCTGGTGGCCGAGGTCTACATCCAGGGCTTCAACGTCGAGGACGGGTACACGCGCTGGGACGGGTTCGTGCCGCCGCGCCAGCCGCAGACCTTCCGGGTCGTCCTGTCGATCCCCGACGACCACGACGAGGCGACGGCCAAGGTCTCGCTCGTGCGGTCCCACGACAGCCACGTGCTGCTGCGCGAGGAATTGGCGTTCGCGGTCGACGCCGCCGGCGCCGTGACCTTGAAGAGGTGAGCCCCATGAGCGACGACTACTACAAGCCCGAACACCTGAGCCGCTTCGCCGAGATCGGCCGCGACGCCCCCGAGCTGTGGGACAAGTTCCTCGCCTGGTACGCGGCCGTGTTCGCCGAGGGCGCGCTGTCCGAGCGCGAGAAGGCCCTGATCGCGCTGGCCGTCGCGCACTCGGTGCAGTGCGCCTATTGCATCGACGCCTACAGCACGGCCTGCCTCGAGAAGGGCGCCGACCGCCAGCAGATGACCGAGGCCGTCCACGTCGCCGCCGCCATCCGCGGCGGCGCCTCGCTCGTGCACGGCCTGCAGATGCGCGACCACGTCCACAAGGTGTCGATGTGAGGGCGCGCGTAAGCCTTCGTAAGTGCTAAGCTATTCGCCCGCGCCCGCGCGCAGCGTGCGGGCCCTGCTCGCCGTCCCTGGCCTGCTCTTCACGCTCCGGGCGTGTTATGGTCCGCCGCGACGCATCATGTGGGACGGAGACGAGCAGGCTCAGGAAGACACCCGCGCTCTCAGGTTCGTGGCGATCGAGCTCGGGCAATCCGTCGCGCTCGGGGGCGACGTCCGCCTCGAGCTCGCCCCCGGAACCACCGTTCTCGTGGGCAGGAATGGCACCGGCAAGTCCGCCATCCTCGAGAATATCCACGCGGTGCTCCGCTCGGTGGTCGGCTTGGGGCCATCGCCGCCGAGCCTCTCGCGGGTGACCTGCGACCTCCAGCTGCGCGATCGGACCATCCAGTATCAGTGCATCTGGATCCCCGCTCCGGTCACCGACCTCGAGCAGGACGACCGCCCCCGCCCCCCCACGGTAGAGGAGCGCTGCGCGCTGGTATCGCCGCTCCGCCAATTGTTGTGGCAGGTCCATCAGGGTCGGCTCACCTTCGGTGACAGCGACGAGCAGACGGCGCTCCCCGGAAAGACGTTGCTGCAGTGGCTGACTTCCACCGATATGCCCGTGAACGCTCCCAGGGAGGTGTTGCCGCTGTTCAACCTGTTCGCCTGGACCTCGCACGTGCGAGCGGGCGGGCTGCGCGATTCATCGGAGCGTAGCGAGCTCATCCTCCCCAGAGCTGTATTGAAGTGGAAGCGGTCGCCTGAATACGCGAAGCGGACAGAGCTCGGCAAGCTCATGCGCTCCATCGCCTTCCTCGGCGACGAGCCGCGTGACGAGATAGCGGCGATCGGCCGCCGCATCGGCGCGTTCCAGCGGATCGAGGTCAAGCACTACCGCGATCCCGATCGCTCCTCGCCCTCGCCGAACGACTTCGTCGCGGTCTCCGTCGACGGCGTCGACCTCGGCCTGCTCTCCGACGGCACGCTCCGGGTGCTGCAGCTCCTGCTCGCGCTGCTGTCGGAGGACACCAAGCTGCTCCTCATCGACGAGCCCGAGAGCGCCGTGCACCCCGGTCTGCTCGGCAAGCTGCTGCACGAGATCTCGGCCTACTCGGCCGACCGCCAGATCGTGATCTCGACCCACTCCCCGCAGGTCGTGAGCTGGGCGCTGCCGGAGGCCATCCGCGTCGTCACACGCACGGACGGCGCCACCCGCGTGCAAGCGCTCGGTGAGCGGACGATCCGACACCTCGAGAAGTACCTCCATGACGAGGACACCCTCGGCCAGTTCATCTATGGCGGAGGCCTCGATGGCATCGAACCATAGATTGCGCATCGGGGTGCTCGCCGAGGACCCGACCGACGCCGACACGCTCGCGGTGCTCGTGCGCCGCATCGCCGCCGCCCACGGCGCGGCCCCGGGCGCGATCGGCCTCAGGGCGCGTTGCGGCGGCGGCTGCGCTCAGCTGCGCAACAAGGCGAAGGTGTGGATGAAGCAGCTCGTGGAGCTCGACGAGTGCCGGGCGCTCATCCTCCTCCACGATCTCGACCGCAATCCGCAGAACAACCAGCTGCGCGACGAGCACGAGCTTTACCAAATGCTCGCCGCGATCCCCGCCCCTCCGGGCGTCACGCCGCACATTTGCATCCCGGTCGAGGAGCTCGAGGCGTGGTTCTTCGCCAGCGAGCGCGTACTGAGCGAGATCTGCCGCGCCCCGAAGCCCGCCCATCCATCGCCGCACACGATCCCCCGCCCCAAAGAGCGCCTCCTCGAGCTGTCGAAGGGCGCCAACCGCAAGCCCCGGCACTCGACCAACGACAATCCGCATTACGCGGAGCTGCTCGAGCTCGATGCCTGCGCCCGGCGCTGCCCTGCCTTCCACGCCCTGTCGGAGTTCGTCACCGACCTGCTCTCCGCCGCGTGACCCCACTGCCGCATCCGCGGCATCCGCATCACTCGAGCCCGAGCGCGCGCCGGGTCGCCGGCGCCACCATCGTCGCGTCCGCGGCCAGCGTCGCCCGCAGCCGCTCGAGGTCCGCCGCCTCGTCGACGTCGAACCACGCGCCCGTCGCATCGACCGCCAGCCCTGCCTCCGCCAGCCGCGAGCGCGTGTCGGCGTACGCGTGCTCGGTGCTCCAGCGGACCCCCGCGAGCGCCCCCGCCGGCAGCCGGCGCGCGCCCAGCAGATAGTACCCGCCGTCGCTGCACGGCCCGAGCACCGCCTCGGGTCCGCCCGCGCGCTCCAGCAGCGCCGTCGCGTCGCGCACGAGCTGCCACGGCAGGCCGGGCGTGTCGGCGCCGAGGGCCACCGCGAGCGGGCCCTCGCGCAGCGCCGCGCCGAGGACCCGGGTCATGCGCTCGCCGAGGTCGCCGGGCCCTTGCAGGACCACGCGCACGTCGGCGGGGAAGGTCCCGGGCGGCGCGGGGTCGTCGAGCGCGAGCACCCACGGCCGGTCCTGGCTGCGCAGCGCGAGCAGGCTGTCTTCGAGGAAGGCGCGGGCCAGCTCGAGCGCCCGCGCCTCGCCGAGCGCCCGCGCGAGCCGGGTCTTGACCTGGCCCGCGCGCGGCAGCTTGGCGAACAGGCACAGCGTCATGGCGGCCCCGAGCCTACCCTGCCCGGGCCGGTCGCGCAGGACCGCCCCTCGCCCGGGAAAAATGCACGGATCTGCCAGCGGGCCCGCCGGGGTATCATGGGGCCTTGCGTGGCTTCGAATCACCGGCGCCCCGGCGATCGCTCGCGCTCACGATCAAGCCGCGGGTCGGCGACGCGTGGCCCGTCGAGGCCATCGTCCAGGACCGGCCGCGCACGATCCCCGCGGTGATCTCCGGCCAGTTCGAGGTCGACATGGCCGACCTGCGGGCGCTCGTCGACCGCCGCAGCTACGGCGAGGCGCTCGGCGGGGCCCTGCTGCGCGGGGCGATCCGCGACGCCTTCGTCCGCGCCGTCGGCGGCGCCGAGCCGCTCCACCTGCTCCTCTCCATCGACGCCCCCGAGCTGCGCCCCCTGCTGTGGGAGCGCCTGTGCGGCCCCGCCGGCGCCGGCTTCGGCTTCCTCGCCCTCGACCAGCGCGTCGCCTACAGCCGCCACATCCCCAGCCCCGTCGACCACGTGTTCCGCGAGCTGCACGGCCGCGACCTCCGGGCCCTCGTCGTCATCGCCTGCCCCGCCGAGCTCGCGCAATACGGCCTCGAGCCCTTCGACGTCGAGGCGATGGCCGCCAGCGTCCGCGCCGGCCTCGGCGACATCCCCTGCGACATCCTCGGCCACGTCCACGGCGCGCTCGGCCCCGCGACCCTCGACGAGCTGTGCGCGGCGCTGACCCGCAGCGCGTATCCCATCCTCCACATCGTCGCCCACGGCCGCGCCCGCAGCGAGCCGCGCGAGACCCTGCTGTTCCTCGAGGGCCCCGGCCGCGCCGTCGACGTCGTCGAGAAGCACGACCTCGTCGCCCGCCTCGGCCTGCTCGCGCTCGGCCTGCCGCACTTCATCTTCTTCGCCGCCTGCCAGAGCGGCGTCGAGTCCGGCGAGGACAGCCTCGGCGGCCTCGCCCGCGGCCTCGTCGGCGACCTCGGCGTGCCCGCCGTCCTGGCCATGAGCAGCAGCCTCTCGATCGCCACCGCCGAGGCGCTGACGCGGGCCTTCTACGCCCGCCTGCGCGCCCACGGCCACGTCGACCAGGCGCTCGTCGAGGCCAGCGCCGGCCTGGCCGGCAGCCGCGACGCGCTGGTGCCCGCGCTGTACAGCCGCCTGGGCCCGCTGCCGCTGTTCGTGGCCGAGGACGGGCCCGCGCCCGCCGACGGGCCGCAGCCCGAGTGGAGCAGCACCGGCACGCGCGAGTGGAGCGAGGCGCTGCAGCGGGCCCACGCGCGGCGCGAGCGGCTGCGTGCCGCGGGCCAGGCGACCGCGGCGATCGACGCCGAGATCTCCGGGCTGCGCCAGCGCCTGCGAAAGGACGGCCAGCTGCACGCCGGCGACCTGCTCGGCGACGGCCGCTACCTCCTGCTCGCGCTCGTCGGCGAGGGCCTGTCCTCGACGGTGTGGCGGTCTTACGACCGCAAGCTCGGGCGCGAGGTCGCGGTCAAGGTCCTGCACCCGCAGCACGCCCGCAGCCCCGACATGGTGCGGCGGTTCCAGCGGGCCGCGAACCGCATGCGGGAGCTCGATCATCCGCACATCGTGCCGGTGCTCGAGGCGCCCGAGGAGGAGGACGGCCGCCACTTCTTCGTCATGCAGTACATGCCCGGCGGGACGCTGGCCGACGCGGTGCGCCGCCGTCGGCTCGCGGTCGACGCGGTGCTCCCGATCGTGCGCGCGCTCGGGTCCGCGCTCGAGTACGCCCACGGCCGCCGCCTGCTGCACCGCGACGTCGAGCCGGGCAACGTCCTCTTCGACGCCGACGACCGCGTCCGCCTGTGCGACTTCGACATGGCGCTGACGACCGGCAAGGCCCTCGACACCGGCGCCTCGCACATCTCGCCGGCGATCTACGTCGCGCCCGAGTGCCTCCGGGCCCGCCCGGAGGCCCGCCCAGAGACCGACGTCTACAGCCTGGCGATGACGACCCTCTATATGTACGCCGGCGCCGCCCCGCTCGAGGCGACGCGCCACCCGAGGCGCTTCGTCGGCCGCCTCGACTGCCCGCCCGCGGTGCGCAAGGCCCTGCTGCGCGCCGGGGCCTTCGACCCGCGCGCCCGCTACCCGACCGTGGCCGCATTCCTGGCGGCCCTCGACGAGCCCGCGACGCCGTGGCCCTACCGCCGCGGGGTCGCCATGACGATCGCGCTCGTCGTGGTCGGCGTCGCGCTCACCATCGCCGCCGTGCTGTGGTTGTGAGCGCGACCGCGAGCATACGGCCCGGCGGCCGCATATCGCCGATTCATGGTATGTTGCCCGCAGGAGTGGAGTATCCATGCGTGAACAGCTCAGCGAGCGGCTCAGCCAGCTCAAGTCCGAATTCGAGTCCGGTCAAAAGGTCCTGCGCGAGCTCGAGGTTCGCCAGCAAGACGTGCGCGACACCCTGCTCCGCATCGGCGGGGCGATCCAGGTGCTCGAGGAGATGCTCAAGGCCGACGAAGCCGGCGCCTGACCCCGCCCCGAGGGCATGATCATGCCTGCTCATGCCTGATCATGCCGGTGGGTGCTGTGACACCCGCCGGCATCGCCGTTGTCGGCCCCGCCGCGGTCGCGCCCGCGCCTCGATATCACTCCTT
>Ga0075163_10000342_pt1 | contig 58960 bp, 44 predicted proteins | sample JI1023141ADNA_FD_71478 | JGI IMG/M metagenome (GOLD analysis project Ga0075163, IMG submission 71478) | Wastewater effluent complex algal communities from Wisconsin, to seasonally profile nutrient transformation and Carbon sequestration -... | ecosystem: Engineered > WWTP > Effluent > Algae... | reverse complement strand
TATTATTTGTATACATTTAATATAAAGTCTTAATTGAAACATTTTTATTTAATTTATGGCCAAAGATAAAACAATATATTCTTGTCAGCAATGTGGTTTCCAAAGTAAAAAATGGTTAGGTAAATGTCCTGACTGTAATGCTTGGAATAGCTTAGTAGAAGAGCGACAAACCAAGTCTAGTGATGTTCGTATGGCTTCTAGTAGTACTATTGCAGCAAATTATCAGGATATTTCTAGCCAGGATAATTCACGAATTTCTTCAGGAGTTGCAGAGTTTGATAGGGTTTTAGGTGGGGGGATAGTTCCTGGAAGTCTTGTGTTAATTGGAGGAGATCCTGGTATTGGTAAGTCTACGCTTTTACTTCAAGTAGCAGAAAAACTTAGTGAAACAGTACATAAAGTTTTATATATCAGTGGTGAAGAATCAGAAAGACAAATCAAACTACGTGGTCAAAGACTAGGGCTTAGCCCAAAAAATTTATTTCTTTTGCCAGAAACTTGTTTAGAAAAAATTATTGATGAAATAGATCATCATAAACCTACTTGTGTCATTATTGATTCAGTACAAACCGTTTATTCAGAAAAAATAGAGTCTGCTCCTGGAGGAATTTCACAAATTCGTGAAGTTGCTGGTCAGATGTTAGTTCAAGCTAAACGCAATACAATTTCTATTTTTCTTATTGGGCATGTTACTAAAGAAGGAATGTTAGCAGGACCTAAAGCCTTAGAACATATTGTAGATACAGTTCTTTATTTTGAAGGTGAGCATCATCATAATCATCGTATTGTTAGAGCAGTAAAAAACCGTTTTGGCCCAGCTAATGAACTTGGTATTTTTGAAATGACTGGGAATGGGTTAATTCCAGTAAAAAATGCTTCAGAGCTTTTTCTAAAGCAACGCCCTGTTGGTGTAGCCGGTTCAGTAGTATTAGCTTGTATGGAAGGCACACGTCCAATCTTAGTTGAACTTCAAGCATTAGTTACTTCTAGTAATTATGGTAATGGTCGGAGAATGGCTCAAGGTGTAGATCAAAACCGAGTTGCGCTTTTAATTGCTATGCTAGAAAAACGCGTAGGATTTCATCTATATGGTGCAGATGTTTTTGTTAATGTTGCTGGTGGTATTACTTTAGATGAACCAGCCGCAGACTTAGGTATAGTTGCAGCAATTATTTCTAGTTTTAAGAATATTCCTATTGAACCTTCTATTGTAGTTTTTGGGGAAGTTGGTTTGGCTGGCGAGGTTCGCTCTACTTCTCAACCTACAGTAAGATTAAGGGAAGTTGCTGCTATGGGACTAGGTAAATGTTTAATGCCTGCTAATAATGTAGATTCACTTGAGGCCGTTAGTGATGTTGAAGTGGTAGGGATTCGCTCGGTAATAGACTTACTAGATGAATTGTTTTAGGGAATATTAAGAAAGCTGAAAAGGGAAGATAATTTAAATAGATTATTGTCATATTTGGCCTGCCATTTCTGGCATTGAACGCCAAATTTGGCACTCTTATTATTAGAAATATACTGGCTATTAATATCTCAACATATGCTAACTTATTGTTATATAAGTAGTTATTTTTCTTAAAATTAATTTTTACTCTTGGTATAAGGGTTGCTCCTCCAGTAATTTATCAAATCAAACATTCCATAAAGACTGTGAGGACAAAACAATGAAACTACTTGTAAACTTTCTGCTTTTTTTCTTAATAATTATCTCTATTAACCAAAATGTATTTGCACAAAATAATAGCTATAAGTATGGTAACGTAATCTATCAACTACCTTCAGGATATCGTCAAGATGTTGTTAATTCAAGCTTAATGTTAGTACCACAAGGTCAATCACCAGATAATGCTGAACTTGCTTTTGTTATTGCCCCTGGAATAAACAATGCTCCAAGAGATTTATCTGGTTCGCTTCACTCTTTAGTTAGTGAGTTAGAAGCAGGACGAGAAGTAATTAAACGACAAACTTCTACTGATTCAGCTAATGGTATTAAAATAGTGTCAGAAGTATCAGTTACAAGAATTAATAATGAAGTTTATATTTCAATGTATATATTAACTAACCCTGGTGGACGAGGAGAGTTATTAGCTTTAATAACAACAAATCCAAATTCAATAGAAAAGTATCAAAGACAAATTGGAGAATTTTTTGGTGGAATTAGCTTTGCTAATCTAAATGAAACTACAGTAGCTCAAAATAGTGGAAATAGTCGTTCCTATAACAATACAAGGCAAAGAAATTATAGTAATAACAGTAACAGTAGTAGAAACCAACAGTTACAAAGAAATAGAACTTATGCAAATCAAATATTTCTAAATAGCATTACTAATAATTACAATAGTTTATCTGGAGGTTTTCGTTAATATTAAAAATATTCAAATTAAATAGAACCTTATAAGGGCAGCCTTAAGTGGCTGCCTTTTTTATGTAAATCCAAAGTCATTATTTCTACCAAGGGTTAAAACTCTTATGGAATAAGAGTTTTAACCCTTGGCTATTATATAAGACCCTTTTAGGGACTTAAGAAAATACATTAACCCTTAAGTTACAGAGTACTGCATTGATTATAAATTTTTCTAATATAAACTTTTCTGATAAAGTTTAATACTGCTTTTACTAGAATAAATTTAGCAAAAAGGTAAAAAATGTTAATACGTATTTTATTACTAGCAATCTATCTGATTTTCCCGCTAGTAGTTTTTGGGCAAGCTGATTCAACATCGGCAGGGATTATTGGGGTAGTAAAAGACACTCAAAGCAGAATAATTAGTAATTCAACAATTACAGTAATACAAGAAACTACTAATCTTACTCGTATTACCAAAACAGATGAATCAGGGAAATTTCATTTTTTAAAACTTCCTCCAAGTAGCTATAAAATCACTATTTCTGCTGATGGTTTTAGTGATTCTAAAGACAAAGTTTTACTTAGTGTTGGAAATATTGCTTTACTAGAAATTACTTTAACTCCAGCAGATTCTAAAGATGTTATAGAAATAATTGCTAATCAAAACTTAAATCGAATTGAAAGTAGTACTAATATAGATAGAGAACGTATTGCTTCTTTGCCTATTAATCAAAGGAATTTTTTACAATTTGCCTTAACTGCACCTAACTTTGTTTCTGATCAACAACTAGCACGTTCAATTACAATTTCCTCAGGATTTTCTATTAATGGACAATCAGGACGTGCTAATAATATTACTGTAGATGGTTTAGATAATAATGATCGTTTTCTAGGTTCTGTAAAAACAGTTTTTGGCCAAGATAATATACAAGAATTTCAAGTAGTTACAGATGGGTTCTCTGCAGAATTTGGTAGAGCTTTAGGTGGTATAACTAATGTTGTAACACGTGCTGGAGGAAATCAATTTGTTAATAGCATATTTTCTATTTATAGCAATGATAAAGCTAGTGCCCGTGAGCCTTTTTTTGATTCAAAACAACCTTTTTCTAAATATCAGTTTGGTAGTAATTTAAGTGGATATCTAAAAAAAGATAAAAGCTTTTTTTTTCTTTCTTTTGAAAGACTTTCTTTAGATAAAAAAAGAGTAGTAACTATTAACCAATCAATACTTGATTCTCTAAACCGTCTAGGGTTTCCTAGTCGAGGTGGCTCAATTTCTGCTTCAGAAGCGGCTACATACCTGTCAGGACGTTTAGACAGTAACTTTCAAAACTCTAGTCTTTGGATTCGCTATAATTTTGGAGGGAATTTTAAGGGCGATGGAGAGCTTTTTGGTTTTAATGAGCTAGAAACTTATGGTGGAGCAAGTAGAGTAAAAGATAACGCGATTGCAATTAATTATACTTATATTAACCCTATATATAATTTTGTTAATGAAAGCAGGTTTCTTTATAGTAATAGATCTCAATCTACTTTAGCCCCTGATGATACTGTTCAACTAAGGATTAATAGCGGGGATGATGGAGGTAATGAAGCTACCTATGGAACTTTTTCTCGTCTACCACAACTTTATAAACAAGACACTTATCAATTTGTTGATAATGTTTCTTTGGTTAAAGGGTCAAATCAGATTAAATTTGGTATAGATTTTGAGTATGTCAAAGTCCCTTCTAGTAAAACAGAAATCCCTTTTTTTAATAGTGGTGTAGCTATATTTTCTCCTTTGGATTTAAGCGCTCTTAGTGGACTACCTAATTTACCTAGCTTAAGTGGATTAGAGGCGCTAGACCCTACTTTACGTAGTAGTGCGCAAACTAGTATTTTAAAATTTTTCTCTGGAATATTACCTGGAGTAATTCCTGGTTTTCCTAAGAAAATAGCTTTAGACAAAATTTCTGTTCCACTTATCTATGTACAATCTTTTGTTGATCCAAAAGTAGGTGTAACAGGAAAGTTTTTATCTCTTTTTGCTCAAAATGAGACAAAAGTAAATAGTAATTTATTAGTAAAATTTGGATTAAGATATGATCTTAACCGCTTAGCTAGAGTTCCTAGTAATAATGGGAATTTTAGCCCTAGAATAGGCTTTTCTTACCGCCCTAAACAATTAGAAAACTTAAATATTCGTGCTGGTTATGGTCTATTTTTTGGACTCCCCTTAATTTCTCCTGCTTTAGATGTAGAATTAAGTAAAAAAGCAGAGGTTGCTATTTTAACTTTTCCTTTTTCTGTTATACCTTTTACTTTACCAGAACGCCGTTTTAGCAAAAGCGATAGTGCTCCTTCAGGTATTCCAATAACCCCTCAATTAGCTGCTAGTTTTCAACATCAACCAAATTTACGTGGTAGTTATTCACAGCAAATTACTTTTGGCCTAGATTATTATTTAGATAAAAATTTTACTCTTTCTGCTAACTATAGTTATGTTAAAGGTGTGAAATTACTTAGTTTACGAAATATAAATCCTGTTATAAGGCCAATTGTTGGTGATGCTTTAGCTAGCCAAATAACAGGCCGTATTTTTCCGGGTAATGGGGCAATATTTGAATTTGGATCAGCCTTTGATAGCTATTATCATGGTCTTACCTTATCGGTTAGTCGTCGTTTTACTAACACTTTGGGATTACTAGCTAACTATACTTTTTCTAAAACAATCGATATTTCAACAAATGTTATTTCTATTAGTAATAGCCAAGTTGTTGATCCACTAAGACCTAATTTAGATCGTGCTTTAGCTAGTTTTGACCAACGACATAGATTTTACTTATCAGCTTTGTTAACCCTACCTGATAAAAAATTCCCTTTGTTAAAAGATACATCATTATCAACAATAATACGTATAAACTCTGGGTTACCATATAACTTAATTGCAAATGAAGATCTTAATATGAATGGGGATTTTTTTGAGCCAAGTGATCGGCCTAATAATTTAGGTCGTAATGTAGGGATTCAACCTAAGTTTGTTGCAGTAGACTTACGTTTAACTAAATCACTTAAATTAAAGGAAAAATATAAAATAGAATTTTTTGCTGAGGCTTTTAATCTACTAAATCACACTAATTTAGGTACTGTACAAAATCAGGTTATTCCTAAAGATAGCCAAGGAAATTTTATTCTTCCTCGTCAAAAAAATGGCCGGTTTTTATTAGAAAATCTTGGGGTTATGTTTTCATCTAATCAACGTCAATTACAATTTGGTTTTAGACATACATTTAATTAAAAATTAGTTTAGTTTAAAAAAGAATAACCCGCGTAACACTACCGAGTTGTTACGCGGGAACCAAAACCGAAGAGGAGGAAAATTACTAAATGCAGGCTCAATGTTTAACAAAATTCAAACTAATCTATTGATTTTTCAAACTTTGCTAAACATTTGCCGTCGCAGGTATTAACGCGACTAGGAAAGTAAAGTTCCAGTTTTTCTAAAATTTTTCCTAAACTTTAACCAAAGATTTTTTAATAGTTTGAAAATAATTAAAATTTAATTGCTCCTTTATCATTTTTGCCTAAAAGAATGTCAGAATTTAAGACATTCTATAAATACTATGTAACTGAGTAAGGACTTAAGTTAGACTAAGTTAGCAACATCATCGCTAACACTAGGTATTTAGATGAGTTATTAGAAGTAGTGGCTTGACAGCACTTAATTAACAGTGCTACTGTTAAGCGTTTTTATCAATACTTAACACAATCAAACTTAGCATTTGGCTGTTACACTATGCCAGGTAGGAAAACTCAAGAGTTTGTTTTTGATCAACGTAGTCGAGATGTTTTACTCTCGGTTATTAAGTTATATGTTGATACTGGTGAACCAGTAGGCTCAAGAACTCTTTCAAAACATTCAAAAGAAAAACTTAGTGCTGCTACAATCCGAAATATTATGGCGGATCTGGAGGAGGCAGGCTATTTAACTCATCCTCATACTTCGGCTGGTCGAATTCCTTCAGATAAAGGCTACCGATTTTATGTAGATAGTATTTTGCGACAAGTTAAAATCTCAAAGTCTGATGAATCAGTAATAAAACTCTCTCTCTTAGATTCTGAGATTGGTAGTGCTACTCGCTTTATGGAGCGCACTTCACATGTCTTATCACAAATGTCAAATAATGTTGGTATTGTGATTTCTCCTAGTGTTGCTCAAGATATTCTTCAACATATTGAGTTTGTTAAATTAACAGATGGGCGAATACTAGTTATTATGGTGTCTCGTACTGGCCTAGTACGAGATAGAGTAATTAGAGTTGAAGGTGATTTTTCTCAACATGAGCTAGATAAAACAGCTAGATATGTAACAGATAATTTTAAAGGATTAAGTTTATTAGCTCTTCGTAGTGAAATACTTAAGCGAATGTCTGAAGAAAAAGCGCTTTATGATGGATTACTGCAAAATGCTATCTTGTTATGTAATCGTGGTATAACAGATGAAGTTCAAAGCGAAGTTTATGTTGATGGTACATCGACGATTTTAAGTAAACCAGATTTTACTGATACAGAAAGATTACGCGCCCTATTTCGAATGTATGAAGAAAAGGGAAAATTGCTAAAAATTCTTAATGAATGTCTAGTAGAGTCAGCTAATACAGGAATTGGTATTCGTATTGGGTCAGAAAACAATGCTCCTAGCTTACGTAATTGTACAATTATCACTTCACCATATATATATAATGGGAATATTATTGGTGGAGTAGGAGTTGTTGGACCTACTCGAATGGAATACGCTCGAATGATTACTGTAGTTAATTATATTGCTCGACTATTTGAGAAAGTTTTTAGCGAAGAGCTTCAACTTACTTCTCGCTAAATTACGATTTAGCTGATTAAAAATCATAAACTTGTTCTAAAATAACACCTTAAACATATAGGATTTTAGCTTAAGATGACTATAGAAAATACTCACCCATCATCCAATATTGCTAATGCTGCAACACCAAAACCTGAAACTAACTCAGATTCAGAACCTGTATCTACTAGCCGAACTACAGGCGAGCAACCTCAATTAGAGGAAGTAAGCGAAGAGGTAGTAGTTAAAGAAGATAAACCAACTGAGAATTCAGCCGTTTCTTTTATGACTGAAACCGAAGCTGCTCAGCTCTTAATAGAACTGTCAGATGCTCAAGAACGTGCAGCAAAGTTCTCAGAAGAGAAAAAACTTATCTATGAGCAATTAATGCGACGCCAAGCAGAATTTGAGAATTTTCGTAAACGTGTAGATAGAGAGCGTTCTGAAGTAAATGCAAATGCTAAAGCTAATGTGGTACTAGAACTATTACCAGTATTAGATAACTTAGAACGTGCTTTAGAATCTGCTCCAAAGGGTGAAGCTGTTTCTGAAAATATTTTAATGGGTGTAAAACTGATCCATCGTCAGTTTTTAGATATCTTAATTGGACTAGGGCTTTCTCCTATTAAAGCTATGGGAGAAATTTTTGATCCTCATATTCATGAAGCCGTTACTACAGAAGCAAATGGTGAGTTGCCAGAAAATACCGTTATAGCAGAATTACAAAAGGGTTATAAATTAGGTGAGAAACTGTTGCGCCCAGCAATGGTAAAAGTTACTGTACGTGGGTAGTATTATAAAGTCTTAGAGTTTAGGTTAAGTAAATTAAGTGAGCAAAAATATCATAAATTTTTAGGATAATTTTATGGGCAAAGTTATAGGAATAGACTTAGGAACAACTAATTGTTGTGTAGCTGTAATGGAGGGAGGCGTGACCCAAATTATCCCTAATAAAGAAGGGGGACGCACTACACCCTCAGTTGTTGGTTTTACTGATAAAGGAGAAAGATTAGTAGGGCAAATAGCTAAGCGCCAAGCTATTACTAATGCCGCTAATACAGTTTTTGCTGTCAAACGATTAATTGGGCGCAAATATAACTCTCCAGAGGTACAAAGAGCTAAAGAGTCCTCTCCTTATGAAATTACTGAGTCTAATAATGGAGATGCAAGAGTTAGAGTTCAAAACCGAGACTATTCCCCACCAGAAATATCTGCAATTATTTTACAAAGACTAAAATCTGCAGCAGAAGATTTTCTTGGTGATGAAGTAGATGAAGCCATTATTACTGTACCAGCCTATTTTGATGACTTTCAGCGTCAAGCTACCAAAGATGCAGGTAAAATAGCAGGGCTTAATGTCCAACGTATAATTAATGAGCCTACTGCCGCTGCTTTAGCTTATGGATTAGGAAAAAGAACTGCTGAAAAAGTTGCTGTTTATGACTTAGGCGGAGGCACTTTTGATATTTCTATCCTAGAAATGAATGATGGTGTTTTTGAAGTACTTTCAACTTGTGGTGATTCATTTTTAGGTGGAGAAGACTTTGACCAACGTATTATTGATTGGCTTATTGATGAATTTAGAAATGAAACTAGTATTGACTTAAGACAAGATCGCTTAGCTTTACAAAGACTTAAAGAAGCTGCTGAACGTGCTAAATGCGAGCTTTCTAACACATTAGAATCAAATATTAATTTACCTTTTATTTCTGCAGATGCTTCTGGGCCAAAACACTTAAACAAAGTTTTAACTAGAAATAGATTTGAAGAACTAGTAGCTGATTTAGTAGAAAGAACTGTAGAACCTTGTCAAAAAGCTCTTTGGGATGCACAACTTAAACAAGGTGATATTGATAAAGTCTTATTAGTAGGCGGACAAACTCGCTCTCCAATTGTACAAAAACGTGTAGAACAACTATTTGGTAAAGCTCCTTCAGCTGAAATTAATCCTGATGAAGTAGTAGCAATGGGTGCATCAATCCAAGGTGGAGTTCTACTTGGTGAAGTTAAAGACCTAGTACTTTTAGACGTCCTTCCTCTTTCTTTAGGTATTGAAACTAGAGGCGGGGTTTTTACTAAGCTTATTGAACGTAACTCTACTTTGCCATTAAAAAAGAGCTTAGTCTTTACTACTGTAGCAGATAACCAATCCACTGTAGAGGTTCATGTTTTACAAGGTGAACGTGAAATTGCTACACATAACCGATCTCTTGCAAAATTTGAGCTAGTTGGTATTGGTGCTGCTCCTCGTGGTGTTCCTCAAATTGAAGTTAGTTTTGAAGTAAATGTAGATGGAATTGTAGAGGTTTCAGCCCGTGATAAAATGACGGGACTTGAACAAGCAATGAAGATTTCTCCATCATCAGGACTTGCTCCAGAAGAAATATATAGATTAATTGAAGAAGCTAAGGCTAATACTGAGGCCGATAAACAACAAAAAGAAATTCTATTGCTAAAAAATCGTTTAGAAGGATTGCTGCAAAATACTCAACGCTCTTTTAGCGAATTTGGCTGGATGTTATCAGTTAGTGATCAAGAATCTGTGCGTAATACTTTGCTAGTAGCTAAAGATGCTATGGCCGCTGATGATATGGGAATGATTAAACAAAATTTATCAGAATTAGAAAGGACCGGAAGACTTATTACAGATGCTATGTTTTCTGGTGGTGCTGGGCTAGGGCCAGGAGGAATGTAATTATTGTAGTATCTATATAATTAATCCTACTGAGACCTTGAGATTTAACTATTATGAGCAGTAACAATAAAAGAGATTATTATGAAGTGTTAGGCGTTGCTAAAGATGCTGGTGATGCTGAGATTAAAAGCGCTTATCGTAAACAAGCAATAAAATATCACCCAGACAAAAACCCTGGCGATAAAGAAGCAGAAGAAAAATTTAAAGAAGCTGCTGAAGCCTATGGGGTCTTAAGTGATAAAAATCAACGTGCTCGCTATGACCGCTTTGGTCATTCAGGTGTTGGTACTTCTGCTGCATCAGCGGGAGCAGGTGGTTTTGGTGGAGCAGGTTTTCCAGGTTTTGAAGACATTCTTGGGGACTTATTTGGCTTTAATGATATTTTTGGTCGAGGGGGTCGTTCTCGTCAGGTGCAAAGAGGCGCAGATCTACGTTATGACCTAGAAATAAGCCTTGAAGATGCTGCCCAAGGAGTCAAAACAAAAATAACTGTTCCTAGGTTGGAAAATTGTCTTGGTTGCCAAGGTAGTGGTGCCGCTCCTGGAACTTCCCCAGTTAATTGTCCAACTTGTAATGGTGCTGGACAAGTACGCTATCAACAAGGCTTTTTTAGTGTTAGCCGAACTTGTTCTTATTGTCGTGGTACAGGAAAAACCATTAAAGACCCTTGTCAAGAATGTCATGGTGAAGGGCGTATTTCTAAAGAAAAAACTTTGGAAATTAAAATCCCACCTGGTGTTGATACTGGTGCACGTTTACGTGTTCAAGGTGAGGGTGAAGCAGGGGTTGGCGGTGGGCCAGCAGGAGATCTTTATGTAGTCATAATTATTAAAGAACATCCTGTTTTTCAACGTCAAGATAATGATTTGCAATGTGTAGTATCAGTAACTTTTTCACAAGCAGCTTTAGGTGCAGAAGTAACAGTTCCTACCTTAGATGGTGAAGAAACCCTTAAAATCGGAGAAGGAACACAAACCGGTAAAGTGTTCCGACTTAAAAATAAAGGAATGCCTGCTTTAGGTGGTCGTGGTCGAGGAGATTTATTTGTTGCTGTTAATGTGATTACACCAACTAGCTTAAATAAAGAACAACGTAAATTACTAGAAGAACTTGCTAAATTTGATACTAAAGCTCCTGTGCACGAAAAAGGACTTTTTGACAAAGTTAAAGATATATTTAGTTAATCTAATGAATACAATTAAGTAGATAATGCCAAGCAACTTTCTAGAGTATGCTTGGCATTATTTGTGTTTTAACAAAAAATTGGTTTATGTGAAAGGTTTATTGCTTGTCTAACGATTTATTAATTCATGCCATTGCCGCAAATGCCACTATTCGTTGTATGGCGGCAGTAACTACATCTCTTGTAGATCAAGCTTGTCAAAGACATAGCACTTTGCCAACAGCTTCTGCTGCTTTAGGCCGTACACTTACAGGCACTTTAATGATGGGAAGTTTACTTAAAGATCTAGAAAGAATTACTGTTAAATTTGATTGCCAAGGGCCTATAGGAAATATTACTAGCGAAGCTGATGCACATGGTAATGTAAGAGGTTATGTAAGAAACCCGCAGATAGATTTACCTATAAATGAAAAAGGTAAATTAGATGTAGGTGGTGCTGTTGGAGCAGGGACGCTCTATGTTATTCGGGATGTAGGTTTTGAGATAGGTTTATCACGAGATCCTTATTATGGTTCAGTTCCAATTGTTTCAGGGGAAATTGCAATGGATCTGGCTTATTATTTTACTAAGTCTGAGCAAATTCCTTCAGATGTTAGTCTTGGGGTCTTTGTTAGTCCAGAAGGACAAGTTATTGCTTCTGGAGGGTTTATCATTCAAGTTATGCCAGGAGCAGATGAAAAACTAATAGATGAAATTGCTAATACTATAGCTAACACTCCTGCTAGCACTACAATGATTCGGGAAGGTTTTACTCCAGAGGATATGTTACGTAAAGCTTTAGGTAAAATAGACTTTGAAGTCCTAAAAACTAAACCAATTCAATTTCGCTGTACTTGTTCTCACCAAAGGGCTTTAAGTTTAATTACTGCTTTAGGACAATTAGAGGTTCAAGACATGCTAGAAAAAGATGCTGGAGCAAAGCTTACTTGTCATTTTTGTAGTGAGACTTATTTAGTTAGCGCCGGAGAATTAGAGAAAATACTTGATGATTTTCTAGCGCAAGAAGATTAAACTTAGAAGAAACATTTTGTCTTGCCCCTCAGATAATAAGTTAAGAGAAATGTAGCTATTAAAGCGGAAAGTATTTTTTGAAAAGATATTAAGATTTTATTAAGTTTGCTAAAATAGACGGAGTAATCCTACAAAATCTTGCTAGGTGAAAAATAATAACAAATAAGTTTTAATGGGTTAAGAGATATGTCAACACCAAAAAACCGCAAAGGATTTACAGACGACTGGTTTATTATCCAGAAGAAAACCATTAATAAGGCCATAGGTGCTGTTATTGTCCTACTTTTATTTGTAGGTGGCGCTTATGCCGTTAAAAAATGGATAGATAATAGAGAGATTAGAGGTGAGCTAGATGAGAAGGCAGCTAAGTTTGGGAATATAGAAGGTAATGTAACAGTTAAGCGTCAGGGAGAAGCAGCAGAGTCAGCAAACTTAAAAATGGCCTTAAAGCAAGGTGATACAATCCAAACAGGATCAGGTGCTACTGCAATAATTGTGTATTCAGATAGTACAAGATATACATTAAAACCAGGATCAACTTTTATATTGACAGAAAATGCTCCTGAACAAAAAAGAGTTGTAAATGAGTTACAAGGTGGCGGAGTAAGTGTTAAGACCGAAGAGAATAGTAGTAACCATTATATTAAATCAAAAAATGTTAAAGTAGAGGTTGGTCAAAGTGCTGGCTCTACTATTAATAATGAGAATGATAAAACTACTGTAGTTGTGACAGGTGGTTTAGCAAAACTACTTTTTGGTGATGGTACAGAACAAGTTGTTAAAGAAGATCAAGTTGCTGAGATTGAAAAAACTGATGTAAAAGTAACAGATTTACCAGCACCACCAAAACTCTCTAAGCCAGAAAGTACAAAAGAGTTACTACTTGAAAGAACTAAGCCAGAAGTGGATTTTGTTTGGGCACCTATTCCTAGTGCTGAGTCTTATACTTTAGAGATTTCTACTACAATGGCATTTACCCAGCAAGCAATTAAACTTCGTGTTGCTGATATTAAAGAAACTAAATATAAATGGTCTAATCCTCTTTCAGGACAAGTTTTTTGGAGAGTTCAAGCTTTAATTAAAGATAAGCAAATACAAACTAAATGGAGTGAACCATCTACTGCAAGCATTAAAATAAAAGGTGGTAAGATTGACATAGAACTTACTAAACAAAAAGAAGTCGCACCTCTGCTTTGGGAAATAGAAGGAAACACCGCTCCAGGAGCAAGACTAAGAATTAATAATCAACAAGTTGCAGTAGATTCAAATGGCCACTTTAAGAAAGACTTAGCTTTAGCTCCTAATCAAAAAGAAATTATACTTGAAGCTTCTGATCCAAGCGGGAATTCTGGTCGAAGAGTTGTAAAACTCTAACATTATTTAGCTATTAGCCTAGTAGATATAACCTAAGATGCAGTTTATTTTTGTCCGTAAAACACAACCCCTACCTAAGTGGGTAAATTTGTTAGATAAATTAGGAAATGGTGAAGCAGAAATTATTGAATGCGAAGAGCTTCAGGATTTTAATGCTAGCTATAACCCTAGTGCTGTGTTTTGTGAGATTTACCCAGAATGTGAAAGGCTAGTAAAAACACTAAAAGAACATTTTCCTAATACCCCATTTTTTTCTTTTGCTAATAATCCCAACTTAAAAGAAAAATCTTATCAACTAGGGTTTGCTTATCATTTAGAAGAAGATGCTACGATTAAGGAATTATCCTTACACTTATTTTATGGTAATCAATTTAATCAGTTAGAAAATAATTATTTATCTCAAAGAAAATATGTACTTACTGAAATAACAAAACTACACTTGTCTTTAGATAAACAATCAGTATTAAAATCTTTTATAAAACTCCTACCACAAGTAATTAATTTAGATGCTTTGGCTATTTTTCTAAGTTCTGAAGATGGAAAGTTTTTAGAACTAGGAAATAACCTTAATATCAAAGAGCCTATCACTTTAGTAAAGCTAACAGGCCAACAGAGTAATAATTTAATTGCTAGGGTGGTAAAAAGTGGTAAGCCTTTATTAATTAATAAAGGAAGTAAAGATTTTGATAGTGAGCAACATTTTCAAAAAAATAGATTTAATTCAGTGATGTATTTACCTTTACATACAATGTCACGGGCTTTTGGGGTTTTAGAAATAGCTGCTTGTCAACAAAATAAAATATTTACTCAAACCGACTTAAGTTATGCTGAAGAAATTGCCTTAGCTGTATCTGTTGCGCTTTCTAATGCTATTAATTTTGCTCAAGTTGAACACTTAGGGCGAATAGATGATTTAACTAAACTTTATAACCCACGCCACCTATACCAAATGTTAGAAACAGAGGTAAAACGTGCTCGTCGCTATAAAACTCCTCTTTCAGTTATCTTCTTGGATCTAGATGGGTTTAAGGCTGTTAATGATAATAATGGTCATCTTTGTGGTAGCGCGATTTTAGTAGAGGTGGCAAATCTGATGATCGGGCTTGTGCGTGATACAGATATTGTGGCACGATATGGGGGAGATGAGTTTGTTATTGTGCTGCCAGGGACACCTGCTGAACTAGCTGTAATAATTGCAGAACGGATTAGACAAAGTATTGAAGCTCATGTTTTTCAAAATAGTAGCGATTATAAAGAGATTTCCTTAACAGCTTCTTTTGGAGTTGCTTGTTATCCTGAACATGCATCTTTACCACTAGATTTAATTCGTTGTGCTGATAAAGCTATGTACCTAGCAAAGGAATATAATAAAAACCAAGTGGTACTAGCTAGTTAGTCTTAAAACAATTGCTACTTAGAAACCGCAGTGAACCACATAACAGCGTCTACAAACTTTTCATTTTTGAAAAAGCCGAACAAATTTATTTTTAATGACTTACTTACTAAATACCTAGAGGTATAAGAAAACCTACCAATGAAAATTAGATCTTTTTTTAATGTCTTCTCCAATGACCTAGCTATAGATTTAGGTACTGCTAATACTTTAGTTTATGCTAAAGGCCGAGGGATTGTAGTTAGTGAACCTTCTATTGTGGCAATTAATAAAGTTACTAACAAGGTTGAAGCTGTTGGTAAAGAGGCCAAGGAAATGTTAGGCCGTACTCCTGGTAATATTGTGGCTATTCGCCCAATGAAAGATGGAGTAATTGCAGATTTTGAAGTAACAGAAAAAATGCTTCAACATTTTATTCGTAAAGCTCATAATGGCAAATCTTGGGTTAGCCCTAGAGTTGTAATTGGTGTACCAGGTGAAATCACTCAAGTTGAACGCCGTGCTGTAATAGATGCAGCTAATCGAGCTAGAGCCTCAGAAGTTTACCTAGTAGAAGAAGCAATGGCAGCAGCAATTGGTGCTGGACTACCTATTACTGAACCTTATGGGAATATGATTGTAGATGTTGGCGGTGGTACAACAGATATTGCAGTAATTTCTTTATCCGGTATTGTTTACTCTCGTGCTGTCCGGGTTGCAGGCAACGAATTAGACGAGGCTATCACTCAATATATTAAGCGTAAATATAATCTTTTGATTGGTGAACGTACAGCAGAACAAATAAAAATAGAATTAGGCTCAGCCTATCCTTTAGAGGAACGTTTATCAATGGAAATCAAAGGTAGAGATTTAATAGAAGGTGTGCCAAAAACCATTACTATTTCTGATGATGAAGTACGTGAAGCTATGGCAGACCCAATTTCTACAATAGTAAATGCAGTAAGAGTTGCTCTAGAACGTACACCACCTGAACTCTCTGCTGATATTGCTGATAGAGGAATAGTTCTAACAGGCGGTGGTGCGCTACTTAAAGGCTTAGACAAACTTTTAATGAAAGAAACTAGAGTACCTGTTTCTTTAGCTGAAAATCCTTTGTCTTCAGTAGTGCTTGGAACAGGTAAGATGCTGGCTGATTTTGAACTACTTAAGAGAGTTAGCTTAGAAAGTGGTAATTATGGTTATAATAGCCATAATTAATTGTTATTTTTCTAGTATTTAAGCTTTAATCTTAAGTCTATAAAAAAGACTATTAAAATAGCCTAGGATACAATCCTAAAGTTTGTAAGTTATGTCTGTTGTAGAATCTGGTAAAAATCGCGCTCCTATAGTGCTAGTATTTCTGTTAATAGCACAACTCCTATCTATGTCTTGGTATGGTCGTACTAAAGATGGTCGACCAAACTTATTACTAAGTTGGGTGTTAACGGCTGTCTATCCAGTCCAAAAAGCAGGTGGTGGAGTAGGTTCTATTGCTTCAGGTATTTGGAATGGTTATATAGACTTAAGAGGCGTAAAACAGGAAAATATAATACTACGAGAACAAAACGATCAATTAAAACAAGATTTGTTTAAGGTCAAAGAAGAACTTGCTGCTAATCGTCGTGTTGCTAATGCTTTAGAACTGCAACAAACCTTGCCTTATAAATCTGTTGCTGCACAGGTAATTGCTCGTTCTGGTAATGAATTTTTTAATAAAATAATTATTGATAAAGGGCGTTTAGCAGGAATAAAGTTACACCAAGCTGTCATTACTCCAGCAGGAATTGTTGGTAGAGTAGTTGGGGTAGGGCCTGTTGCTGCACAAGTTCAATTACTAACAGATAATTATGCTGGGGTTGGTGCTCAACTCTCAGAATCTCGTGCTTATGGTGAAGTAAAAGGAATTGGGAAAGCCTTCTGTGAAATGCGTAATGTTTCAGGACTTGAACCTATTAAAGAAGGTGAAGCAATTATTACTACAGGACTAGATGGGATTTATCCTAGAGGGTTACTAGTTGGTTATGTTCAAGAAGTAGGGCTTGGTAGTGGTGCTAAAAGCCATCGTATTACCGTTCGGCCAGCAGCAGGACTAGATGGACTTCAACAAGTATTAGTCCTAGAGCTTTCTGAACAAGATCTTCAAATTGATGAAACTGTGAAATAAAAAGGTAAAAACCTTTTAGAATTCTAAAAACGTGCAAATAGTTAAGATAGTAATAGCAATTATTTTTTTTGTTGGCTTGCAAGGCTTATTGTCTAATTATATTCGTGAGTTTAATAGACTAGATCTTACACTTGTTCTAATAGTTTACCTGTCGCTTAAACGTAATCCTATGCAAGGAACTATAGTTGGTGCTATAGCAGGATATGCTTATGATCTAGTTTCGGGTGTTGGTCTACTAGGTGCTAGTAGTTTTACAAAAACCGTAATTGGTTTTATTACAGCTACTCTTAATGTTCGTTTTGCAATTGACAACAAGTTAACAAGACTCATCATCATAGTGATAGCTTCTATTGTAAATGTAATGTTATTTTTAGGACTACATTATGTTTTTAACTCTCTTCCAGAGGGTCTAAATTTAAGAGAAATTGTAAAATTGACAGCTTGGCAAGCAGCAGGTAATCTTATTATAGGTTTTTTTCTTTTTCCTATTTTTGATCGTATTTTTGTACAGGATTCTTATTCTGCCTCTACTAGGGCAGGAAGTTGGTAATAAAGCCTCTGTTTAGTAACTTACCTAAATATATTTGTTGGGCCATGGAGTGATAAAAGTATTTTATGTCAAAAAAAAAGGTTTTTGACGATCCAGCACAACAGCTTTTCAAACCCCGAGGGCGAATTCTTTTCTTTAAATATTTTGTGCTTTTATTTTTTGTTGTTTTAGGTGTTAGGTTTTGGTATCTACAAGTTGTTAACCATGACCATTATGTTAGAGCAGCAGAAAATAATCGTGTTAGGGAAATTCCTATTCCTGCTCCCCGAGGCACAATCTTAGACCGTGAAGGAAGAATTCTTGTTGATAGCACACCTACCTACGGCATTATTCTTTATCAAGAAGATATGACAAATCGTGAAGACACCTTAAATGTACTTGTTAGCCGGTTTGGTTTAGATAAAAACGCCTTGTTAAAAATGATGAATGCTCCAGGGGCAAAAAGCCGTCCTATAGCAGTTAAATCAAATGCTACTTTTAGTGATAGAGCTTGGATTGAAGCTCATGAATTTGAACATCCAGAATTAAAAATAGAACTTCAACCACAACGCCGTTATCCTTTAGGCGAAGTTTTAGCCCATGTGGTTGGTTATGTAGGTGAAATAGGTGAAGAACAACTTAGAGAGCCTACTTATGATTATTGTCGGCCTGGAGACATAATTGGGCTAGCAGGAATAGAACAGTCTTATAATAAAATTTTGATGGGTAAAGAAGGCTATCGCCGTGTATTAGTTGATAGTAGAGGTCGTGTCCTTCAACAATTAGAAGAAATTCCACCTGTACCAGGGCAAGATATTATTACTACCATAGATTTAGATATTCAAATGGTTGCAGAAGAAAAGTTAAGTGCTAGTGGTTTTTATGGGACAGTAGCAATTAATGATCCTAGAGATGGTGGAATTTTAGCAATGGTTTCTCATCCTTCCTATGATCCAAATCTTTTTGCTGCAGGAATAAAAGCTACTGATTTTAACCGCTTAGTTAATCATCCTAAACGGCCACTACGTAACCGTGCTATTCAAGATCGTTATCCTCCAGGATCTACTTGGAAGATTCTTATGGCTGTAGCAGGGCTAGAAGAAAAAGTAGTCACAGATAAACAAACTTTACCTTGTGGTGGTGGTATTTCTACTGGTGGGCGTTTTGTTCATTGTTGGGGAGGGCATGGTGGCCCAGATATAAGAAGAGCAATAGAAATTTCTTGTGATGGATATTTTTATCGCGAAGGAATTAAACTTGGTATAGAAAATCTAGAAAAATGGCAAGCTCTACTAGGCACAGGAGTAAAGACAGGAATAGATTTACCAAATGAAATAAAAGGAATTGTACCTAGTAGACAATGGAAGCGTAAAGAATATCCAAAAGATCCTCAATGGAAAGAAGCAGATATGGTTTATGCTTCAATTGGACAATCTGGTGTTGCTACTACACCTCTTCAAATTATGTATTCTGTAACAGGTATAGGTAATGGTGGCAAATATTATACTCCTCACGTTTTTAAAGAAGCACGAGCAACTGAACAAAGCGAAGCAATTGTTTATCAACCAAAACTTCGTGATGCAGGTTTTAGCGAAGAGACTTGGAAAGTTGTTTCAGAAGGAATGTGGCGGGTAGTAAATGCTTCTGGTACGGCTCGTAGGGCTGCTATACCTGGTTTTGATGTTTCAGGTAAAACCGGTACAGCCCAAGTAGTAGGTATTCAAACAGGTGCTAAAGGTGATCAAAAAGAGCATGCTTGGTTTGTTGGCTATGCTCCTAAAGGTGCTCCTGAAATAGGTGGAATTGCTTTAGTTGAGCATGCTGGTCATGGTGGTACAGAATCCGCTCCAATTGTTAAAGCATGTTTTGAAGAGTATTTACGTAAAAAGAAAGGCTTACCAAAGGAAGAATTAGCAGAAGATACTAGTGGTAAAAAAGCTAAGACACCAAATATTAGCTCTGTTTCAAGTGCTACAAGTGCTACAACTCCTGCTCTATCAAAACCTGCTCAAAATCTAAAACCTAGTACAACAAAGCCTAATACAGTAAACCCAAACTTACCTAAAGAAAATAAACCTACTACAACTACTAAACCAAAACCAACTAATCCTAATACTACTAAGCCTGTGGTAAAACCAGTAGTATTAGTTCAACCTAGTAATACAGGCGCAAAAAGTAAGCCTCAAGTAATACCTACTCAAACAGGGGGTGGAAGGTAATATGGCAGGTCTTATCTTAAAAGAAACTCTTAGATGGCGTGATTTTGATGGGTTGCTTTTGCTAGCTGCATTATCCTTGATTACTTTAGGAACAATTGAAATTTATAGCTCTACTCCTTCTACAGGGATCATTTATAAAGATTATTGGGTTAAGCAACTTATTGCTTTAGGTGTAGGGTTAGTGGCCTTTCTTGTTGTAGTATTTGTAGATTACCGAAAGATCTATAATTTTATTCCTCATATTTATATAGGGTCATTGCTTTTACTAGTAGCCGTACTATTTTTTGGTCATGAGGTAAAAGGGCAAAGAAACTGGATTAACTTTGGCCCAATGTCTTTGCAGCCGTCGGAAATGGCAAAAATAGCAGTAATTTTGACGCTTTCTAAATATCTTTCTCCACTGCGTAAAGGTAATTTACCTTGGAAAGATGTTTTAGTTGCTGGTGTGATTACAGCTATCCCTATGGGATTGATTATGTTACAGCCTGATACAGGTTCAGCTTTAACCTTTATTCCTGTATTAGCTTTGCTACTTTTTATGAGTGGTTTTAACTTAAAACTAATTATTGCTACGGCAGTAACAGCAATTATAGTAACGCCTGTAGCCTATTTTCAGGTACTAAAACCACATGTCTTAAAACCTTATCAAATAATGAGAATAGAAGCAGTTATTAACCCAGACCTTTTTGAACAAGCAGATTTTCGTCGTGAATATGGCTATCAAACTTTGCAGTCTGTTATTGCTGTAGGTTCTGGAGGATTAACTGGAACAGGTGTTACTAAAGGGACTCAAAGTCGACTTGGGTTTTTACCAGAACATCATACAGATTTTATTGCCTCTGTTTTAGCAGAAGAGATGGGATTTGTTGGCAGTATTTCTGTACTTCTGTTATATTTGTTCATAATTACGCGCTCTATTGGAATTGCTGAACGTGCCAGAGATCGTTTTGGTATGTTAATAATATTAGGGTTTGCGGGTCTAGTTTTTTTCCATGTGATTATTAATATTGGGATGGTTATAGGGCTTTTACCTATTATAGGAATTACTCTCCCATTAATGAGCTATGGTGGCTCTTCTGTGTTAAGTATGATGATTCTAATTGGCTTAGTAATTAATATAAACTTACGACGTTTTGCTAATTAAGAATCGATTTTTCAGTGCATTTATAAGCATCAAATTAAAGCTTTTTAGCGCTGATATTTATTGACTAAACTCAAAATTTAACAGGTTTTACCCAGCGCTACCTGTTTACATAAACTTAGTTTAATTTACGTAAACTTGCTGTTTTGCGCAAAAAGTAATTGGCAAACCCCAACTTAATTGGCTAAACAAGCCTATAAAAAAAGCGTTTTAGAACTTCTAAATAAAATGTTATTAGTAAGTTCTAAACCATAAGTGTAAGTTTAGACAAACAACCTGTTCTATTTTGGGTACTTTGGTCTGAAAGGTCCCCAAAATGCAAAATATTTCTTCTTATCGAGCAACTTTAGATCAGATTTTACCTACAGTAGAAAAACCTGTTCGTTATGTTGGTGGAGAATGGAATGCCATTCTAAAAGATAAAGAACAGATTAAAGCACATATTGCCCTATGTTTTCCTGATACTTATGAAATCGGGATGTCTCACTTAGGTCTTAAAATTCTATACTCAGTACTTAATAAAAAAGCTGAGGTTTATGCAGAACGTGTTTATACTCCTTGGTTAGATATGGAGAAAGCACTACAGGCTGCTAAACTTCCACTAGCTTCTATTGAAAGTTTTACCCCACTAAATGAATTTGATATCGTAGGGTTCTCCTTACAGTATGAAATGACCTACACTAATATTCTTACCATGCTTGAGTTAGGTAATATCCCTTTACGTGCTGAAGATAGATCTCAAACAGATCCATTAGTTATTGGTGGAGGGCCTTGTGTTTTTAGCCCTGAACCTATAGCAGATTTCTTTGATTTTCTACTAATTGGTGAAGGGGAAGAATTATTAGTTGAATTTATTGATGCTTATACAAAGCTAAAAGAGCAAAATCTCTCTCGTCAAGAACTAATTGCAAAATTAGCTGAAATAAAAGGAGTTTATGCTCCAATACTTTGCGAATCTGTTGATTCTCCATATTATGCTTTACAAGTAATTCAGCCTAAAGCAGATATTCAAATGCCATTTCCTGTAGTACGTCGTTATGTTGAAGAAATAAATAAATTCCCATTTCCTAGTGATTCTCCTGTTCCATTTACTGATGTAGTGCATGATCGAATTGCAGTAGAAATAGCTCGTGGTTGTGTTGATGGCTGTCGTTTTTGTCAAGCAGGTACAATTTATCGTCCAGTTCGTGAACGTACTCCAGAATCTATTGTTGAAACTATTACAGGAGGGCTTCGCGATGGCGGCTATGATGAAGCTAGTTTAACTTCTTTATCTACCGCAGATTATACTTGTTTAACCCCAGTACTTAAAGAGTTAAATAAAACTTTAGATCCTCAAAGAGTTTCTTTATCTGTCTCCTCTTTACGCGCTTCTGGTATTACAGAAGATCTTTCAAATGAAATTGCTAAAGTACGTAATACAGGTTTTACTATTGCTCCAGAAGCCGGTACACAAAGGATGCGAGATGTAATAAATAAAAATGTTACCGAAGAAGATGTCTTACGCAGTTGTCGAATAGCTTTTTCTTATGGTTGGAGTCAAATCAAACTCTATTTTATGATTGGTCTACCAACAGAAACTCAAGAAGATGTACGTGGAATTGCTGAACTAGGTAATAAAGTTAAACAGTTAGGTAAAAGTATGGGGGTAAATGTTAAAGTAACAGTTTCTGCCTCATGTTTTGTACCTAAACCACAAACACCTTTCCAATGGTGTAGAATGGATTCATTAGCAGAACTATATGCTAAGCAAGAATTACTTAGAGAAGTATGTCACCGCTACCGCCTTAATTTCAAAACGCACAATGCTAAACTCTCACAGTTAGAATGTATTATGGCAAGAGGAGATAGACGTATTGGCCGTGTTATTGAACGGGCTTGGCGAATGGGTGCAAGATTTGATGGCTGGGATGAACATTTTAATTATGATCTTTGGATGAAAGCCTTTGAAGTAGAAGGACTTGATCCTAGAGAAACTCTAGAAGAATTACCTGTTAGAGCTAATGATGGTAGTTATGTTCAACTACCTTGGGATCATATAGATTCTTTGGTAGAAAAGAAATTTCTAGCTATTGAATACGAGAAAGGAATAAACGCAAAAATTGCACCTCCTTGTGGTTTTCCTATTCGTATAATTGAAGGTCGCCCTACTGCTATACCACCTTCTTTTGAAGATTTTGAACAACTAGAACGTAAGCCACTACTTTGTTTTAATTGTGGTTTGGCTTGTGATCTTTCAGCAATGCGCAAAGATTTGATTAAGGCAAAAGAACTTAACAATGAATATCGCACAGCTAAGCAAACAGCTAACAATGAGAGTTCACAAGAAATGGAATTTGATCAATCTCTACTAGAAGTTGTACGTAGTGATGTTCCTGTTAACACTCCTCCAAGACTGCATCAACTAAAACTAAATCGGGCTAAAACACAAATGGAAAAACAATACCGTTACCGTGCTCTTTATACAAAACTAGAGTCAGTACAGTATTTATCTCATTTAGATTTAGCTAAAGCCTTGCCACGAGGGTTTAAACGTGCTGGTATTCAATTATCTTATAGCCAAGGCTTTCACCCAATGCCTTTGATGTCTTATGGCCCTGCCTTAGGGGTTGGTATGATAGGTGAAGCAGAAGTATTAGATTTTATTTCTCCAGAAGTTTTAATCCCAACAGATTTTTTAACAAAAATTAATCAAGTTATGCCAGAAGGACTAAAGTTTATTGCTCTACTAGAATTAAATGAAACAGACGTTTCACTAGCAAAACTTATTAATTGTGCTGAGTATCGAATTAATATTCAAGCACCAGAAATTCAAAAAGCATTAATAGAGCGTCTAGAGCAAGATAAAGAACTACAAACACTCTCAATTAGTGCTTTACATGAAAAATTAATTTCCAATTTTATTTTAAGCGAACAATTTGTTATATCTCGTATGCGCAAAAATCGCTCGCAAAGTGTTGATGTTCGCAAATTTGTTAAATCTATTCGTTTTGAACAGACAGAAAAGGGCGACTTCTTGGTAATGGTACTAGAAATAAGTAATCAAGGTGGTGCTAAACCAGTGGAGATCGCAACTGCAATTTATGGAATTGATCAAGCTGATCAGGCTACATTGCAAAGTCGTGCGCGACGCAGCCGCCTTTATGGAGAAATTAATGGACAAGAATATTCTCTTTTAAGGGTTAATGAGGTAAATATCTAAAATTTTTAGTTTTGGTAGTGGCTGGTTTTGCAACAAGCTAAATATAGAAATATTTGGCTAAGATATATTGTAATACTCTGTAAAACCTTAACTTCCCTCATAAACTAAGAGTTTGTTTCTTGGCTGTAACTGCTATTGTATCCTGCAATATCTAGAAAAGAGGAATCACTAAATGGCAAAAGAGATGATAATTAGTTCCAGCGCACACGAAAAAAAGATTGCTATCATTGAAGATGGCGTTGTTACTGAATATTTTGTGGAGCGAGAGGACGAATCACAAGGACTAGCAGGAAGTCTTTATAAAGGTCGTGTTATGAAAGTTTTACCCGGTATGCAATCAGCTTTTGTTGATATCGGGCTAGATAGAGATGCTTTTCTCTATGTTTCGGATTTTCTCGAAGAAGAAGGGTTTGATGAATTAGACTCTTTAGATGAACCTAAAGAACCTAAAGAACCTAAAGAAGTTAAAGAAGTTAAAGAACCTCCTCCTCCTAAAACTAACTATGTTGTGGAAGCACCTGTTTCTCAACCTGTTGTTTCTACTCCCGTTAAAGCTTTGGCAATTGCTCTTGAGGAAGAGAGGGAAGAACTTGAAGAAGAAGAAGAAATGTCTATTATTCCTTTAGAGGATGATGCAAAAGTTTCAGAAATTCTTAATCAAGAAATTAGCCAAATAGATGAAATAGATAGTGCTGTTGAAGAAAGCAAAACTGATGATATTCCTATAGAACTAGCACCAAATGCGCTGGAAATAGATGATATAGATGAATCAGCTTCAGAAACCTCTTTGAGCTTAGAAGATAATGCCACTAGTACAGAATCATCAGAAATAATTGATATTCCTGAACCAGAACAAATGGCAGAACCTCTTGCACCTCAAGTGATTCTTGCACCTCAAGTAATTATTCCACCTCCATCACATGATTTTATTAGAATTGTTGATGAACCAGAAGAAGTAATAGAAGCTATTGTTGATAGCTCAGTCACTAATGAAACTTCTCAAACAACTGAAAGTTCTGAAACTTCTGAAAAAGTCTCAGAAGAAGTACCTGCTCTTATAGATCCTGTAGTAGAAGTAGTTTCAGAAACTGTTGTAATAGAAGAAGCTCCTGTTGAAGAAGTAGTAGCTGATGCAGTTTTAGAAGAAGAAGCCCCTATTAAACGCCGTCGTAATGCTCGTAAAGAACCTGCTAAAAAGAAAACTCCAGAAAAAGCTGTAGAAAAAACCGTAGAGAAAGCTCCAGAAAAAGCTCCAGAAAAAGCTCCAGAGAAAGCTCCAGCTAGAAAGCGTGGTAGAAAAGCTGTAGAAGATACCATAGAAGAAATAGAGTCTGTTTCTGCTGCTGTCCAATATGAGCGCATTGTTGATGATGAAAATCCCGATGTAGGTGAGTTACTTAAAGATGCTCTTATACAACATAAGATTGTTGAACAACTTAGAAGAGAAGAGGAAAACCCTGTTCTTACTGAAAAAGTATTAGAACCAGAAGTCCTAGTAGGCTCACTTCAATCACAAATACAACTTGATCCTAGCTTGGAAAGAATTGTTGATGAGGAAGTAAATGAGTCTCAAAAAGATTCTGTATCATCAGTAATAGAAGATAGTAATCCTCAATCAGCTATAAAAGATAACCCTGAAACTGAGTCGGATAACCAATTGTCAGAAGATCTTGCTAGAGATGGAGGAGAAAGAGACGATCGTGATTGGCAATCTCAAAACAAATCTGGTGTAAAATCTTCAGAACAAAGATCTCATTTTCCACCTCGTCGTAATAACCGCCGTCGTAGAAGAGGAGGCCCACCACCATCTCGACCACCAGTTAATAGCCCTACTGAAGCAGTAGCTGCTACTACTGAAAAAACAGAAGCTCCTGTAAGAGATGTAAGAGATGTAAGAGATGTAAGAGATTCTAGAGACTCCAGAGATCCTAGAGATTCTAGAGATTCTAGAGATTCTAGAGATTCATCAAGTGGTAGATATTATCCACCAGCAATTAGTGAGTTACTTCGTGAAGGGCAAGAAATATTAGTACAAATAGCTAAAGAACCTATAGCCTTAAAAGGTGCTAGAATTACTTCTCATATTGCTTTACCAGGACGCTATCTTGTTTATATGCCTACAGTTCATCATATTGGAGTATCACGAAAAATAGGTTCTGATGCAGAGCGGTTACGTTTAAAGAAAACCATGCTAGCGCTTAGAGATAGAGAAAAACCACCAGGAGGTTTTATTGTTCGTACAGCTTGTGAAGGACATACAGAAGAAGAATTACATGATGATATGATGTATCTTGTTCGTACTTGGCAAGATATAAGAAAGAAATCAGAAAAATTAAAAGCTCCTGCTTTAATTTCTAGTGAGTTAGATTTAATCCAACGTACTTTGCGAGATCAACTTACTGATGACATTGTTGCTATTCGTGTTGATAATGAACAGGAATATACAAAAGTAGTAGATTTTGTTAGTCGTTTCCAACCTAAATTAGTAAAACGAGTTAAGCTTTATACTTGGAAGAAGCCTATTTTTGAAGAGTATGGAGTTCAAGAGGAAATAGATAAAGCCTTGAAACCAAGAGTTTGGTTACCTTCTGGTGGATATATTGTAATAAATCAAACAGAAGCATTAGTTGCTATAGATGTAAATACTGGTAAATATGTCGGTAGGTCTAATCGCTTAGAAGACACTATTACCAAAATTAATATGGAAGCAGCAAAAGAAATAGTTCGCCAAATTCGGCTACGGGACTTAGGTGGAATTATTGTATTAGACTTAATTGATATGGAAGAACGTAGAAACCGTATGAAGGTTATGCAGGTTTTAGAGCAAGAACTAAAATCAGATCGCTCACCTTCAAAAGTTCTTCAATTTAATGACTTTGGTCTAGTAGCAATAACACGTAAGCGAGTACGACAGAGCTTAGAACGTACTCTTTGTAGTCCTTGCCCAAATTGTGAAGGTAGTGGTTTAGTTAAATCTTCACAAACCATTTGCTATGAAATATTAGCTGAAGCACGTCGTTTTGCTGCTGAAAGAGATTTACAACCTGCCTCAGAAGTAATCTTACGTGTTCATCCTGAAGTAGCGAATTCATTAAGAAATGATGAAAAGAAAGTTTTTAGTGAAATAGAAGCTTATTTAGGTTGTACTATAACTTTGCGCGGAGATGTTTCTGTACATCAGGAACGCTATGATTTTGCTATCATTTAGTTTCTAACCAAAGAACATAAGAAAAGCCGCTTATAAGCGGCTTTTCTTATTTATAGCTCTAATTGATATATATTGTTATTAAATAACTACTTTAACAATATATCAGCCCCTACTGTTACTAATAAAATAATACTTAAAATTGCATTAGTAGTAAAAAAGGCAGCATCTAGACGAGATAAGTCTTGAGCTGAAACAAGGCTATGTTGACGAACTAAGAGTATTGCTGAGAGAATAACCCCTATTGCACCTATCCATTTAAGATTTGCTACAAAGAAAAAAATCACTAAAAGCACAAACATTGTTAAATGAAAAAAACGTGCTACCCAAAGAGAACGCTCAATTCCAAGCCTTTGTGGAATTGAATAGAGTTTAGATTCTTTATCAAATTCATAATCTTGACAGGCATAAACAATATCAAAGCCGGCTGTCCATAGCATTACTATGGCAGAAAGCAGTATTGGGATAATATGAAACTGGCCAGTTATTGCAATCCAAGCCCCTGTTGGAGCAATTGCTAAACACCAACCTAAGACTAAATGAGAAAATGAAGTAAACCTTTTTGTATAGGAATAGAAAAGTACTGAACCAAGTGCAATAGGTGAAAGAATTAAGGTAAGTTGATTAAGTTGTGCTGAGGAAAATAAAAATAAGGCGCTTGAAATAATAGTAAATATCAAAACAAAACGGCTAGAAAGTAGTCCTGCTGGGATTGCACGGGTTTTAGTACGTGGGTTAGCTGCATCAAATTTTTGATCTACTAACCGATTAAAAGCCATTGCAGCAGACCTTGCCCCTACCATACACATACTTATCCAAAAAAGTTTTTCTAGTGAAGGAATTCCTTTAGCAGCAAGGACTGCACCAAGAATAGCAAAGGGAAGAGCAAATAAAGTATGCTCAAATTTGATCATTTCTAAAGTAATTTTTAGGTTTTTTAACATAGTGTCCTGTTTAACTATCTGTTATGTTTATATTTGGCTGTGGTGGTGTTAAAAAAGAAAATTATAGAGTAAATATTTTAGGAGTTGTAGAGCGAATGGAATATAAAGAACTACATAGTTGGGAGGTAACACCAACAGAAGCCGTTGATATACAAAAAAAATTGAGGGATCAAGTAAAAATACAGAAGCTGGCTGGTAAAGTTAGATATATTGCTGGTGCAGATATGTCTTTTGAAAGATTTTCTAATGTTGTTTATGCAGGATTTGTTGTTGTTGACGTAAAAACTCTTGAAGTTGTTGCTTCTTCAACCATAGTCACAGAAGCAAAATTTCCTTATATTTCTGGGTTGTTTTCTTTTCGTGAAGTACCGCCTTTATTAGAAGCTTGGAAGAAACTTGATCTAGAGCCAGATGTAGTAGTGCTAGATGGTCAAGGGATTGCTCATCCTCGCCGTTTTGGGCTTGCTTCACATATAGGGCTACTTATAGATAAGCCTACTATAGGTTGTGCTAAAACCATTTTAGTTGGGAAATACCATGATTTACCTCCATATGCTGGGAGTACTGTACCGCTTATGGATAAGGGTGAGCAAGTGGGAATGGTATTAAGGACACAAAATAAGGTAAGACCAATCTATGTTTCTGTTGGACATTTAATAGATTTAGTTGATGCACTTAAGGTAATAAAAAATACAATAGGAGACTATCGTATTCCTGCCCCAACTCGTGAAGCTCATTTACTAGTAAATAAAGCAAGAGTAGCAGCAGGTAGCCCAATAGAAACAGAAGAAGACAGTGAAGAATAAAAGTAAAAAACCATAGAGATTATTTAATCCCTATGGTTTTTATGTTTTTAGAACAATTCTTAATTCTTAATTCTTAATTCTTAATTCTTAGTCTTAGAGTCAGCAATGATAAAGTTTCCTTTTGGCTCAACTACTTGGCCAGAAACCTCATCTTTGATCCATGCTGTAACTTCATAAGTGCCAGGTTCTAAATCATTTAGAGGAATCATTCTTCCTAAAGTGATTTGTTGACCATTGCCATCTAGATCTACAGTCTTAACTTTACCATCTTCTTTAACACGTCTTACTTCTTTTCCATCTTTAGAGATTATGTATTCGGCTGTAATCTTAGGTCTTAGTTCAGCTTGATCAATTTGAACATTATATGCTTGGACATAAACCCCAATAGGCTGACCTTGCTTAAATTCTTGGGAAACATTTGGACGAACTTTGTTTGGCCCAAAAATAAATGCTCCAGCAGCAACTCTACCATTTAGTGATTCAACTATATCAGCTACTACTAAGGTGCTAGATTGTAGTTTATCGCTACTATATTTAGGTACTTCAAAGCCTTCATGAATAATACCTGTATGACCACTAACAACATCTTTAACTACAACATCAACTTTGTAACGACCTGGTTCAAGGATGATATTTTTTTGATAAACAGAACTTCGTTTAACTTCTTGTGAAAGCTCATCTTCTCGGCAGCGAGATTCTATAATATCTTCAAATATACCAGCTTTTCGGCCAGATAAAGCAGTGATACGTGCATGGACATTTAAGGTACCTTGAGAAACTCCACCAATGTTTTTATAAGAAACATCAGCATTATTTATCTTTAATGTAAAGGAACTTACTACAGAGGTTTCATTTACACGTAAGAAATGAACTCTCATATCAAAAGGAAGGTCATCAAATATAACAACAGGGTCACTTGTCTTTCCATCTTTAAGCTTAACTGAAGGAGCTTTACTTAAATTAGCAAGTAGTTGTAATTTTTCAAATGGACTATCTTGAACTCTACGACCATAAGGCAGTTTATCGCGATTACCAGGACTAAATGCAGTACGGTCTTGTTTTCTAGATAAACCAATTTCTTCAAAGAAGTTTAAGCCTGCATTAGGAACGTGAAGTAAAGCATCTTTTTCATCTGGACTACGAGCAATACGATATTCACCAGTACTTGTAGGATCAACAAATTCTATCTCAATACCATTACCTACACCATCTAGGTAGCGATAGAACCAGATTTCAAAGGGATAAGTAGATGTTTGACCGCCGCCTTCATAGAAAGGACGTTCATAAGGGCCACCAGCAGGATGTGATTCTACTTCATCGGCTGGGCCAAAGGTAATATAAATACGACCGCGATCGGTTTTCCAACCAGGAATACCAGAAGCAAAATGTTCGTTAGCATAGGCAATGCGACGATAATATTCTTCACGATATTCATTTTCTGGAGTATCAGGATCTGGGTCACGACGTAACCAGAATTGCTCAATAAACTGCTCACGTTCTTCATCAGTTTGTAGTTTTTTGAATGCTTGTCTTTCTTCTGAAGTAATAATATAAAGGACATCGTTGTCTAACCAACGTTGATAAACTTTACCAGCGTCTTCTTGTTTACGTTCTCTTTTTTTGCGGGATTTATTGCCTTCTTGTACCGCATAGACAGGAACGGACTGCCAAAAAATCATTAAGGCTAGTATTAATAAAGATAGAGATTTAGCTAAAGATTTTCCTCTAAACATAAATAAAATTATGACCTCCTAGCTCGGAAGCGTTATGTGAGCTATTTTGAGAATTATATAGACGAAAGTTTATCTAATTTTCCCTAGATAAACAAGATATTAAATCTAAATATTAGCCTAATTATGCGGCTTCTGGCTCATCATCTGTACGAGGTTTACCAACTAACCAGGCAATGCCAATACTAAAAATATAAAGTCCAATCATTGGCAAGGCAAAAACCATCATGTTTGGGATATCAGTAGTTGGTGAAAGTACTGCTGCAATAATAAAAATAACTAAAACTGAATGTCGCCAAAACCTAAGCATAAATGTGTGAGTCATTAAACCTAAACGAGCTAAAAAGTAAACTATTGTAGGTATTTGAAACACAAGTCCTAAGCCTAAAATAATTGTGATAATTAGATCAAAATATTCATTAACTTCAATTAGTGGTTGAAAGTTTTGTGAGACACTAAGTAAAAAATCTACTGCTCTAGGAAAAGCAACATAGTAAGCAAAAGATGCTCCTAAAAAGAAAAAGAATGTTGCCATACCAACAAAAGGCCAAACATATTTCTTCTCATGATCATAAAGACCAGGGGCAATAAATCCCCAAAGCTGCCAAAGTAGAGCAGGGATGCTTAAAGCAATTGCTCCATAAAAAGCTACTTTAATATAGAGGTTAAATCCACCTTGAAGAGTGTGAACAGTTACACTAGATTTAGAATAATTACCTATGGTATCTGTGCGTAACCGAAATCCTGTTTCAATAAATTTATTGCCTAACACTACTTTATTAGCTGTTACTACATAGCGTTGGCCTTTTTCCTCAGTTTTAAGTTTAGCTAAAATTGAAGTGCCTGCAGGAATAATAATTCCTTCTAAGTTAGCATCTTGGCTAAAGACATAATCAAAAGTATCATCATCAGCTAGTTTTTCTATAGGGCTAACTTGCCCTAAGCCTTTTTCTAGTTGTACTTTTTGTACTTTGTCTAATGCTTCACGAACAGGTTTATCTAAAAATGCATAAATACGATCAGAAAAAATAAAACAAACAATAAATGATAAAGCGATAACTATAGAAGCTTTAAAAAGACGACTACGCAGTTCATCTAGATGATCAAGAAAAGACATTGTTTCTTCACTAGAGTCTTCATTTTGGTCTTCTACATCAATAGGGAGAGTACTCATTAATTATTCCTTAAACAGGTTAGTTTTTGCTTAGGCTAATAGGTTGTGTTTCTTCTGCTTGGGCTATTACTTCAGATGTGTTAGCAGGTGTTAGGTCAAAAGATGGTTTGGCTCTTTCCACTGTAGCACCAATAGGAGGACTTATAAGTTCATTATCAAACTGAATTGGTTCAGTAGCAGTAATAGTTTCTGTAGAATCTATAGCTGAACTATTATTAACAGAATCTGTAAAAGTAAGAGGTTTAGCTTCTTCAGTAATGGAATTAGAATCATCAACAAGATTAGAATCAGTTTTACTACCTATGTTATTACCTAATAGAGAATCAGGAGAGAGATCCTGTTGTACTTTTTGTTGAATTTCCTTTAAGTTGGCTTTTTCTACTTCGCTATCCCAAACTTGCTTAAACTGGTCGGATGCTTGTCTTAACTGGCCCATTATACGGCCTAGTTTTCTGCCCATTTCAGGTAGCCTTTTGGGTCCAAAAACCATTAAGGCTATCATGGCAATAAAAATCATCTCAGTCCAACCTAAATTACCCATAACAATACTCTTTCTTTATAATTATAATTTTAATGCTTTGATGCTTAATCTCTGCTATTAGCTTGACGACAAATATTATAACTTTACCGCTAATAATATTTACGCACTAACAAGATTAATAGATGTTTTGTTAATACGCGGTTTAATATTAGTTACGCGTTAATAGTAAGTCAAGTAAAGCAAAGTGTTAATAACTTATTAACAATACAAAAGGATAGCCAAGAAGAAAGTTATAAATTTAGATTAATTGGTTTTTTAAATTATTAGCTTTGAGCTGGTTAATTTTAACTACTTGATAGACTTGACAGCAGTAAGGCACTTTCCTAATATTTTGTCTGCTAAATAAAGGCTATATTTTGTCTGCTCCAAATTAGAAACTTATTATCATCAAAGCAATTATCAAGTCTAAATTTCTTTAGGTAAAAATAGTGATAGAAAATCTAAGAGTGGTTTTAGCTGCATCAGAAGTTGTACCATATGCCAAAACGGGAGGCTTAGCAGATGTTGCTGGTGCTTTACCAAAGGCTTTAGCTAAATTAGGCTGTGATGTTTCTATCATAATGCCCCGTTATAGCAATATAAAAACAGGCACATTGTTAATTGAAAACTTAGAAGTTCCTTTTGCCTATAAAACAAAAACTTGTTCTGTCTGGTATGAAAAGAAAGATGATGTGCCAATATATTTTATTGATATACCAGAATATTTTTGGCGTGATGGTCTTTATGGCTATAAAGATGACGCAGAAAGATTTGCTTACTTTAGCCGTGCTATACTAGAGTTTTACCGTCGAATGGGTAAAAAAATAGATGTTATTCACTGTAATGATTGGATGACAGGACTATTACCAGTTTATTTACGTACTAATTATGCTAGTGATGGGTTTTTTGCTCATACAGCAACTATACTTACAATCCATAATATGGCTTTTCATGGTATGTTTGGCTTAGACGCTATTACTTACTTTGGATTAGGATCCCACCTTGCTTATGGAAATATGGGACTCGAATTTAGCAATGTAGCTAGTTCTCTTAAAGGTGGAATTTTATATTCTGATGCTATAACTACTGTAAGTAAGCGTTATGCAGAGGAAATTCAAACTCGTGAACATGGGTTTCGTATGGATGCTTTACTTAGGCAAAGACGTTACTCTCTGATAGGAATACTTAATGGTGTTGACGTAGATGAATGGAATCCAACTATAGATAAACATATAGCAGCAAATTATTCAGTTAATGATTTAAGTGGGAAGGAAATTTGTAAAAGAGAATTACTAAAAAAATTTAATATAGCAGTAGACTTAAAGCGGCCATTGATTGGGGTAATCTCTAGGATGACGGATCAAAAAGGTTTTGATTTAATTATGAAAATTATGAATCGTCTACTAGAAACCTCTGCTAACTTTGTTTTGTTAGGCTCTGGGGCAGATTCTTATGAAAGGTATTTTCAAGCGTTGCGCGATAGCCGTCCAGATCGAGTTGGTGTATACTTTGGCTTCAATAATTCGCTAGCTCATCAAATTGAAGCAGGTTGTGATATTTTTTTAATGCCTTCTAGCTATGAACCTTGTGGGCTAAATCAAATGTATAGTTTGCTTTATGGAACTGTCCCAATAGTTCGTGCTACTGGTGGTTTAGATGACACAGTACAGAACTTTGATAGAGTAAAAATGCAAGGCAATGGCTTTAAGTTTTATGACTATAAAGCTGAACAACTACTAGAGCGTATTTATGAAGCGCTTATTGCCTATAATGAGCCTGAACTTTGGCGAAGAATAATGATAAATGGTATGACAGAAGATTTTTCTTGGACAGTTTCAGCTAAAAAATATTTAGATGTTTATAATACAGTTAGACAGCGTTTAGGTGGTTAAGTTTAAGCTAGTGTTAAGCTATATTTAAGCCATATTTTTTCTTTAGAAATATAAAGTTTTATTATTCAATAAATTAACCATCATAAAGGTTTTTGATAGTAGCCCAAACATTTTAAGATTTGCATTTTATATAGATAAGCAAATTTTAGTTGACTAATTTTAGCTTGGTTTTTAATAATTTTTTTAACAAAGCAACAAATAGCTAGGTATAATGCTTTGTTTTAGGGCAAAAAGTTTCTTAAGCATTTAAAAACTAAATTTAGAAAGGTAGGTTATATTCTAATGGCGGGTAATGTACTAGAGATTACAGATGGCAACTTTGATTCTGAGGTAGCAGGATCTTCTGTTCCAGTATTATTAGATTTTTGGGCTGCTTGGTGCGCTCCTTGTCGGATGTTAACTCCCACTGTAGAAGCAATTGCCAAAGATTATGATGGAAGAGCAAAAGTTGGCAAATTAAATGTAGATGAAAATAATGAAATTTCAGCAAAATTTGGTATTAAGGGTATCCCAACTCTTATCCTTTTCAAAAATGGTGTTGAACAAGAGCGTGTAGTTGGCGCTACAACTAAAGATAATATTGCTCGTATGTTGGATAAATATATGGGCTAACCCTATAAAACACTTGTTTTCTGGGTTAATCTAAATAAACAAAAGCACATAGAAAATTTAATTAAAACTAAAATATAAGGCAAATTGCTTTTATCTTTTAGTTTTGATTTCTATGTGCTTTTCTACTTTAGGAAATGGCTAAATAAACTATGAGAAATATTGTAGTAATTGGCACACAATGGGGCGATGAAGGAAAAGGAAAAATAGTTGACCTTCTTACCCCACATTTTAATATTGTTGCTCGCTATCAAGGTGGACATAATGCAGGACATACAGTAGTAATAGGTGACAAGAAATTTATTCTAAGATTACTTCCTTCAGGTATTTTACATCCTGAAACTACTTGTGTGATTGGTAATGGGGTTGTAGTAGATCCTCAAGCACTAAAAGCAGAAATTGCTGAACTAGAAACAGTAGGTATAAATGTAAAAGGTAGACTTTGGATTAGTAGCCGTGCCCACTTAATTATGCCTTATCATCGTGCTATTGATATTGCTAGCGAAGATGCTTTAGGTGATGGAAAAGTCGGTACTACTAGGCGTGGAATTGGCCCTACTTATGAAGATAAAATTAGCCGCCGAGGACTTAGAGTAGCAGACCTATTAGACCCTTCTTTTCGTCAAAAAACATTAGCAAACTTAAATACTGTTAGTGAACGCTTAAAGGGAAGTGGCCATAACTCAAGTGATGATAAAGAACAATATGATGAGTTCTTTCAAGCTGCTGAAAGCCTAACAGAGTTTATTAAAGACACTACTTATTTCCTTAACTCTGCTGTTAAAGAAGGAAAAAATGTTTTGCTTGAAGGTGCACAAGGAACAATGCTTGATGTAGATCATGGAACATATCCTTATGTGACTTCTTCTAGTGCTACTGCTGGCGGTGCTGCAATAGGTACAGGGCTTGGCCCAAATAAAATTAATGGTGTGTTAGGTATTACCAAAGCTTATACAACACGTGTTGGTAGTGGCCCTTTCCCTACGGAATTAAATGATGAAATAGGCGAACACTTACGTAAACAAGGTAATGAATTTGGTGCAGTTACAGGTCGTTCTCGTCGTACTGGTTGGTTTGATGCTTTAATAGTCCGTTATTCTGTTATGGTTAACGGTCTAGATACCATAGCACTTACTAAATTAGATGTTTTAGACCAAATGCCAGAAATAAAGATTTGTATTGGCTATAGGTTAAATGGAAAAGAAATAACAGAGATCCCTTCTACAGCAAGCGCTTTAGAACAAGTAGAGCCTATTTACCGTACTGTAGCTGGCTGGCAAGAAACTACTGCACATATAAAAGACTATGAACAGTTACCAGAAAAAGCGCGGGATTATATTAAGCTTCTAGAAGATTTAGTACAGTGTCCAATAGGAATGATTTCTACTGGGCCTGAGCGAGATGAAACCATCTTTTTACCTAATCAATTAATGAAGGGTTGGTTAATGTAGTGATGGTTAGTGGTTTTAAGGAAAAATAAATGAAATATGATTTAACCGTTATTGGTGGAGGACTTGCAGGTAGTGAAGCGGCTTGGCAGGCTGCTAGATTTGGGCTTAAAGTCAAGCTTTATGAAATGAGGCCAGAAGTTCCAACCCCTGCTCATAAAACCGATAAACTAGCAGAAATTGTTTGTAGTAATTCTCTTAAGTCAGATGAAGCAGGAACAGCACCTTATTTACTAAAAGAAGAATTGCGTCGTGCTGGATCTTTATTATTAGAAGTAGCTAAAGGGTGTCGTGTTCCTGCTGGAGCAGCACTTGCTGTTGATCGGGAAATATTTGCTGCTGAAGTTACTCGTCATATTGAAGCTAATCCAAATATTGATTTAGTACGCTCTGAAATGCCAGAAATTCCCAGTGAAGGACAAGTAATTATTGCTACAGGGCCTTTAACCTCTCCTAATTTATCTAAAGCTATCTCTCTATTAACTGGTACAGAGCACCTTTATTTTTATGATGCAATCAGCCCAGTAGTTGATGCTGAAACTATAAATTATGATAAGGTGTTTCGTGCTGCCCGTTATGATAAAGGCGATAAGGATTATATTAATTGTCCAATGAGTATGGATGAGTACAATGCTTTTTATGACGCATTGATTAGCGCAGAATCTGTACCAGTAAAAGATTTTGAAAAAGCACATTATTTTGAAGGGTGTTTACCAATTGAAGAAACAGCCCGACGAGGCCGTGATACACTACGTTTTGGCCCAATGAAACCTGTAGGTCTTATTGATCCTAAAACAGGTAGAATTGCTTATGCTGCGGTACAGCTTAGACAAGAAAACTTGATGGCAGATAGTTACAACTTAGTTGGTTTTCAAAATCATCTCAAGTTTGGTGAACAAAAACGAGTCCTACAATTAATTCCAGGGTTAGAAACAGCAGAATTTATTAAATATGGGCAAATTCACCGAAATACTTATATTAATGCTCCAGATCTTTTAAATGCTTTACTTCAGGTAAAAAAAGAACCTAGAATTTATTTTGCTGGGCAAATTTCTGGTGTAGAAGGTTATGTAGAGTCAATTGCTACAGGTTTGGTTTCTGGAATTACTGCTGCTCGTATTAACAAAGGACTTGAGCCAATTGCACTTCCTCGTGCTAGTGCAATTGGAAGCTTGTTAAATTATGTTGCTTATTGTGAAGTACGGCCTTATCAGCCTGCAAATATCACTTTTGCTTTGCTCCCAGCATTAGACACAGAGCTGAGGCGTAAAATAAAACAAAAAGCAGAACGTAAACATCTACAAGTAAAATTAGCCTTAGAAGCTTTTGACGATTGGCTAAAACAAATTTTTCCTCAATAATGATTTGCTGGTGTTAGGATGATAAAAAAACGGCTATTATTCTTAACTATTTTCTTTGCAATGTTTGGCTGGCTAGGTTTTAACAGTCTAGCCCAAAATGTTAAGCCTCTAGTTCAAGATAAATCCTCTGACACCAAAACACTTAAATCACCTCAAGATGATAATGTGGTAAGAATAAAAACAGAACTTGTTACAGTACTTGTTTCTGTTACTGATCAAAAAGGAAATCTAATTAGTAACCTTACTAAAGATGATTTTGAGTTAACTGAAAATAGTATCCCACAAGAAAATTTTACTGTTGCTAAAGAAAACACTGCTCCATTACGTTTAGTAGTGCTTTTTGACACTAGTGTTAGTGTTAAACCAAAGATTAAATTTCAACAACAAGCTGCTACTAAATTTTTTAGATCTGTACTAAGACCCGTAGATCAAGCTGCACTACTAAGTTTTAACCATGATGTTGTGGTTGAAAAAGGCTTTACTTCAGATGTAGAGGCTTTAGCCGATGCTGCCCGTTCCTTAAAAGCAAAAGGAAGCACAGCCCTTTATGATGCAATTTATTTGGCTTCCCAACAGCTAGAAAAAATTTCAGGGCGTAGAGTGATTGTAATTATTTCTGATGGAGCAAATGTTATTAGTAAAACAACTTTAGATACAGCATTAAAAATGGCAGAACGTGTAGATGCAGTAATTTATGGGATTTATACAGCTACTAGACTAGAAGAATTTGGTGCAACAACTGGAGATAAAGAATTAGAAAAAATTTGTGAGCGAACTGGTGGTGAAGTGTTTTTCCCAAATGATATCAACGACTTAGACGAAAGTTTTAACCGTTTAGCTGCTGTAGTTCGTGCACAATATGTCTTAACCTTTTATCCTAATAATGAACAAGGTGGTAATTACCGAGCACTTAAGGTTAATGTAAAAAATCCTAGTTTAAGAGTAAAAGCAAGAAAAGGCTACTATGCCTCTAAAGATTAAGTTTTAGAACATTTATATAGGAAAACACTATCTATGCAATCATATTTAGATAAATTTATTGATCATTTAATGTATGAGCGTAATGTCTCTGAACATACACTGCGCAATTATCGGATAGATTTAGAAAGTTTTTATCATCATGTTGCTCCTCAAGATAGTGCGGGCAATCATCCAGAAGTAGATTTAAAAAACATAGATGCAGTAACAATTCGAAGCTATATGTCTGTGCTTTACCAGGGAAAGAAGAAAAAATCCTCTGTTGCACGTCGTCTAGCTGCCCTACGCTCATTTTTTAAGTTCTTATTAAAAGAAAAAATCATTGATACTAATCCTGCACAACTAGTTTCATCTCCTAAAGTGGAAAAGAAAATTCCACATACTTTAACTGTTGAGGAAGTACTAAGATTTTTAGAAGTCCCTGACCAGGAAACCGTTTTAGGTAAACGAGATAGGGCTATTTTAGAGCTACTTTATGGATCAGGCTTAAGAGTCTCTGAATTAGTTAACCTTAACTTAAATGATATAGATTTTAAGAATTATGCTTTACGTATCAAAATAAAAGGTAGAAAAGAAAGAGTGGTTCCTTTTAGTGAACATGCTAAAACAGCTATACAAGCTTATTTAGGGGTAAGAGGAGAACTCTTAGCCGAAGCTTCAGAAGATATGCGTGATCCAATGGCAGTTTTCCTTAATTATCAAGGTACTAGAATCACTACACGCTCTGTTGGGCGAATGATTGATAAATATATTGAAGAGGAATGTCCTGAGTTAAAAAATGTTAATCCACAAGCCTTGCGACATTCTTTTGCTACACATTTGTTAGAGGCTGGAGCAGACCTACGTTCCTTAAAAGAACTTTTAGGGCATGCTCGTTTAACTACTACTCAGCAATATGCTCAAATTGCTGCTATGGCACCAAAGTCAGCAGAGTAGAGACATAAATAAAAATTTTATGAGTAAAAAAGCGGTTGTGTTGTTAAGTGGTGGGCTAGATTCTACTACTGTTTTAGCTATTGCAAAATCTCAAGGCTATCAAAGCTATGCACTTTCTTTTTGTTATGGGCAACGTCATGATATTGAGCTAAAACAGGCAGAAAAAATAGCTACTCATTTTGGCGTAGTTGAACATGCCATTATTAATATTGATTTACGCCGAATAGGTGGATCTGCTTTAACTTCAGATATTTCTGTCCCTAAACAAAGATCTTTACCAGAAATGGAAAAAAATATTCCTATTACTTATGTTCCAGCACGTAATACAGTTTTTCTTTCTTTGGCTTTAGGATGGGCAGAGGTTTTAGGCGCAGCAGATATATTTATTGGAGTAAATGCTTTAGATTATTCAGGTTACCCAGATTGCCGTCCAGAATATATTGCTGCTTTTGAAAAACTAGCTAACCTAGCTACTAGTGCTGGAGTAGAAAACCGGCTTGAGTTTAAGATTCATACCCCATTAATTAAATTAACCAAAGCAGAAATTATTGAGCAAGGTCTAGCCTTAGGAGTAGATTATTCTTTAACTCATAGTTGTTATGATCCAAATATAGAAGGTTTAGCTTGTGGTTGTTGTGATAGTTGCCAATTAAGGTTAAAAGGTTTTCAACAGGCAGGTATAACAGATCCTATTAAATATCAAAAAATCCCTTAAGTTGTAAAATTCCTTAAGTTGTAAGTAAAACAATAATAATTACTATTAAAACAAGAATTACTAGTCCAATTATTCCTATCACCCAATAATGCCAATTTTTTTTCAAATTAGTCTTAATTTGTCCAGTAGAAAATGTTATTGGTGATTTAGAAAATTCTGGATCAACATATTGAACAATTGAAATCCCATCATTTTGTTGTTTTACTACAGGTATTAAGCTAGGGGATTGACTATTAAAGATACTTCTAAGTTCTGGTGAACGAGAAATATCTGGTGAAATAGATGGATCGACATTTATTGCATCTTCAAGTTCTAAGGCAAAATCCTTTGCTGATTGAGGTCGTTTTAAAGGACTTTTTTCTAATGCATGCATAACTACACGCTCTACACCACTAGGTAAACTAGGACGGCGACGTTTTAGACTTGGCACAGGTTCTTGTGCATGTTTATTTAACAAGACTTGTGGCGAAGTATCTGTAAAAGGCGGAGTACCTACCAATAACTCATAAATAATTATCCCTAAGCTATATATATCAGAACGTATATCTAATTGATGACCATTACATTGTTCAGGAGACATATAGCGTGGTGTTCCCATTACAATATTGGTTGGGGAATATTCTGCTGTAATGGATTTGTCCCAATTTACTTTAGCAATCCCAAAGTCTAGTAGTTTAACAACATCTAAAGAGTTAGGGCGTTTTATAAGCATTATATTGTCAGGCTTAAGATCTCTATGAATAATGCCTTTGTTATGTGCTGCATCAAGACCATCACATATTTGTTTAACAATATTTGATAATCTTTCTAGATTAAAAGGGCCTGTTTTTTGTAGTTCTTGTTTAAGAGTCACTCCCTCAAGTAACTCCATTACCATATACATTGGGCCAGTACCAAGAATATTGGCGTCTAAGAGTTCTACTACATTGCTATGTTGGACACGGTGGGCTGCACGGACTTCATACTTAAAACGAGTAACTGCTGCATCATCTTTAACTACATTAGGGCGTAGGATTTTAATTGCACAAAACTTGCCTGTTTCCAAAATATTAGCACGATAAATATTACAAATGCTTCCTTCGCCAATTTTGGATTTTATTTGATATTTATTATCTAGGGTTAAACCAAGAAAAGGATCCGCACTAGGCTCAGGGCTATTTATAAGTAGCGAGCCATCATAAGGACAACTAGTTACCTTATCTAAAAAAGAGCGATGGCACTGCTGGCATTCTTTAGACATTGCCTTACCTCGCCAAAGCCTAAGGACGAATCCTTTGGTTAGATGTCAAAAAGCAGTTTGGCCTTTAAGCCATAAACTACTCTTATTGTTTGAAGTAAAATTCTTCTGCATTCCAAGTTAAGGTTGGTATTACTGATGCAGGTTTAAAATTACCTAAATTCTTTTGTGCTGCTGCTAGTACATTTTCATTAACTAAGTAAATAATAGGGAAATTGTCTGCCCAATCAGATTGAACTTTATTATAAAGGTCTTGACGCTCCTTTAAAGATTGTTTCTTAAGGGCTTCATTTAAATTTTTAGCAGACTGAAATGTCCATTCTTCATTTGCAACGGTACTTGTACTTGAAAAACTAACCTCACTAGGATCATTAAAATAAAGATATTTTCCTGCTTTACTTAAGTAAGGTTGCATAAAAGCAGGGTCTGGTAACAATGGTGTAGATTCAACGAGTGCTGTTTCAAATAACCCATTGTTTACTAATCCCCAAAACTTTTTATATTCTACTTGATCTGATTCTACTTGAATGCCTACTTTTTTCATATCTTCAACTAAGCGGTTAGCTAATTGTTGGGGAACAAATTCATTTAAGTGTAGTAGGTTAAAACGGATTGTATTACCACTACCATCTTTTAGGTTACCATTTGTTCCTGTAGCATATTTAGCAACACTTAGTAAATTTTTAGCATTTTCTACACTATAAGAATATTTTTTTGTATCAGGATTAAACCAAAGCTTATTGTCTGGAGTTATTAATCCATAAACAGGGCGAGCCATAGTGCTAAAAACCTCTGAAGACATCTTATCTCGCTCTATTAATGAAGATATTGCACGGCGAAAGTTTGGAGTACGAAACCATGTAGCTTTAATTGGGTCATTTCTGTTTCGATCAGAACGCCAATTTAAAACTAATTGCCAAACAGATATAGAAGGCCCAGCATCTTTAATCACAAAACGATCATTACCCTCAAAAGATTGTTTTTGAGCCTGAATAAGTTGGGCTAAATGATAATCTCCTCTAGTAAGTAGATTATTTTGTTGTTCTTGACGGGAAACTTTTAATGAATATGTAATACCATCTAAATAAGGTAAGGCTGTACCTACGTTATCTGCTTTCCAGTAATAAGGGTTATAGACTAAGGCAATTTCTTTGTCTGTACAACTCTTTAATACAAAAGGCCCAGAGGAAACTATTTTTTCTGGGGAGGTTTCCAGGCCATAAGCATTTTTGGGGTCTGATTTAAGAAAATAATCTTCCATTGCTCGTTTAGAAACAATTGGAATTCTAGAAAGTAATTCTCTAATTGGCTCATAATATTCTGGGAAAGTAATTTTTACTGTAAGAGCATTTATTTTAGCTAACTCAGGTGGTTTACCATCTAGTTTGATTAAATCTCCAAGGATTGAATCAAGTCTAGGATCCCAAGTGGCTTTAATAGAAAAAAGTACATCTTCTGCTGTAATTGGTACACCATTAGAAAAAGCAAGACCTTCTCTTAAGTAAATTATATAGCTATTATTTTCTCCCTTATCAATGGAGCGAGCCATTCCATCACTACCAGCTTTTTGACTGACATTATCATAATCAATTAATGTACCAAAAAGCTTAGAAGTCACTTCATAAGTTTCTGGTGTAGAAGATAGAAAAGGATTAAATGTTAAAGGTGTACCAGTAAGACCTAGTTTTAATGTACCACCCCATTTGCCAGGCTCGCAGGTAGACTTTTTAGGGTCTTTAGGAAGATTTACTTTGTGTGTACCACCGCTCCCACAATGTAAATTGGTTAAAGCAAAACTAAGAATTAGTAAAAAACTCAGGGAAATAGATAAGAATGAACGTTTTTTCATAACTCGACAGCCCCCTATGGATTCCTAACAATGGATTAAATTTTTATTGGCAAAAGTTCTAAAACACTTCGTCTTCGACTTCACCTTCTTTACTATCTGTAAGACCAATTTTACGACTATAGTCGCCTTTTGAGCAAAGTTCATAAGCTTCTTTTTTTAAGTTCTCATGCCGATTCTTAAATTCTACTAAGCACTGTGAGGGAATCTTTTCAGAGACAAACCATTGAGGATGGCTTTCTTTAAGTTCTCGTAGCCAGGTTTTCTCTAATTGAGTATGTAACCTTAGTAGGTTTGGTAAGACCACTTCTCCACAAAGTGGACAAATATTGTCATTCATAAAAATAATTTCTTTCTGGGTTTAGATATTGGATTATATAGAAATAGTCAAAATTATACACAGGGATTTTTTCATAAAGTAGGGGCAAATCAAAGTGTTCGCCCTTTTTTAACAACAAACCAAGGTGTTCACCCTTTTTAAGGCGGCGAACAGATAGGTTCGCCGCTACTAAAACAATGTGAACTTAACATATTTTCTAGGCTGTTGGCGAATATCATAAGCGAGTTTAGCCATTTCAATAGAAATCAAAGAAAGATTTTCTGATAGCTTTTGGTCAGTCATAACTAAATGAATAGTTCCTTTTTTATTGCTAACTTTTTGTGAAAGCTTGTTCAGATTGTCTTCTAGCTCTTTTAAATCTTTCTTAAACATAGGGTTACTCATAAATTGACCTGCACTACCTTTACCTTTTTGAGCACGTTCAGCAACTTGTTCAAAGCGACTTGACAGCTTAATAGCACGTTCTTGTAAAAGGTTTATGCGTTTTTCTAAGGTTTCATCTTGCATAAAACGGCCAGTAGCACCAGTCCCTTTTTGTAATTGTTGTTGTAACTTGTTTGCTAGCTCAGATAACCTTTCTATCCTAGCTTCAAATTGCTTATCCCGGCGAAATTTACCTAAAGAACCATTACCTTTTTCCAAAAGCGGCTCTAAGGAATCAGTTGCTGCCATAAGTTTCTTTAGATTAAGCGCAGCCTCATTATTCGCCTTGCTATATTTACCTAGGTTACCTTTTCCATCATTTATCCATTTTAAATTTGCTTCTATATCCTTTTGAAGGTCAGTAAACTTTTTTCTAATTACTTGTAAATTGACTGAAATCATTGCTGGAGTTAATTCTATTTTTCCTAAAATATAGTCTCCATTAGCCACAGGAGGCGCACTAAGGGTTCCTGGTACTATGTTAACTCCACGATCACCTAATGCTCCAACAATAATTATTACCACAGCAGCATCTTTATGAATGACTTTTTCTATTGGTTGGCCATTAATAGTAGGGTTAAGTTCTAGGATTAATTCAAATATTTGTTCTGTTGAAGATGTTTGTTCTGGTATGCCAAGAAACCTTATTTCTTTAACTGAGCCAACTTTTACTCCTGCACATTGTACTTCTGCTCCAGCTTTAAGCCCATCTGCTTGAGTAAATTTTGCTTTTAAGATAAAACTCTTGTCTTCAGAAAAAAAGATAAAATAACCTACAACCACAGATAAAACTAGCACAATTAATACCAGTACAGTTGATGCTTCGCTTTTTTCTGGTGCTATTGCCTTAGGTTTTTTAGGTATTTGTTCTGACATAAGCTCTTACCTAAATTAAAAGAGACGAATCTTTATAGTTAAATATTTTTTAGGTTCCTTACGAAAATCTTGTAATAACTTAACTACTTCTGCTGAAGCATCATTTACATTGTTATAAAGTGTTGGATCTTCTAGCAATTTATTAACTGAACCTTTGCTATCTAAAGTTTTGTCTAATCGAACAGTAAGACGATTTAGATTTGAAACAGTGTTTTGAGTTTCTTTATAAAGGGAATCATTGTTAAGCAATTGGCCTACAGTGCCTTCCCCTTGATCAATTTTATTTGCTGTAGTTTCTAGTTTAACTGCAATTGTATCAAGTCTTTCTAAAATTTTATTAGTACGAGCATATAATTCATCATCTGTAGCAAGTTTCCCAATAGTCCCTTTACCAGCAGAAATATCTGCAATAAGAGTTTCTGCTTTTTTAGTAGTAGTTTGAATTTGATCATAGAGTGAAGGATCATTTAGTAGTTTTCCTACTGTACCACCTCCATCACGAATACGTTCTACTAATTTTTGGGATTCTAAAATTGTGCTATTAGCATTGTTATAAAGCTTTTCATCTTTAATAATTAAGCCTAAATTACCTTTACCTTCATTAATATTTTTGGCTATTTCTTTAACTTGGTCAGATAATTCATTAATGTCCTGCAAGATATTACTAGTACTTGAAACCACTTGAGGCAATGAGGCTTCTTGATCTCCTTTTACTAGAGCATTTTCTTGAATTGCGTTACTAGCTTTAGTTCCTGGACTTATATCAATTACTTTATCTCCTAAAAGACCAATTGACCCTAATGTAACTATAGAATCTTCCCTAATACGTTCTCTAGCTGGGACACCATTAATTGTGTTATTAATTTTCATAACTATCTCAACACTCTGTACTTTTTGTTGGGCATCCTGAGCAATTGGTAAAAGCACAACATCACTAACTTGACCAATATAAACCCCTGCTAAACGCACTTCGGTTCCTTTTCGTAATCCATCAACTTGTGGAAGTTTGGTGCGAATTGTCAACGTATCTTTAAAAAAGTTAATATCTCCACTAATAGTAAGAATTATTGCTAGGGTTAATCCACCAGCTAGTAAAACTAATAATCCTACTCTTAATTGAGCAAAACCAACATTTTTTTTGCTTGCCATAGTTTTACCTCTTTTACCTTAAGGATTCTTAAGGCTTAAAGGAGAAAATTCTTAATATATGGATCTGTTGATTCCCAAAGCTCTTTTCCAGATCCGCTAAAAATTACTTTTCCTTGTTTTAACATTATAAACTTGGTACGAACTGAAGTCCCTTTTTCATCTTTACGTACAACTATTTCACCTTTTTCATCTATTGTTACATATTCTGAAGCTAGTTGTTGGGCATCTTGAATACGGTGGGTAACAAAAATTGAGCTAACACCTTCTAAATCTCTTAACTTCATAGCTAGTTCAATAATAGTACGGGCTGTAGGAGGATCAAGCCCTGCTGTAGGCTCATCATAAAGAATAATTTTAGGTTTTCCTACTAGGGCACGAGCAATACCAACACGCCTTCGCATACCTCCAGAAAGCTCAGAAGGCATTTTATAAATTGCGTCTTCTAAATTAACAAACTTAAGCATCTGTCGAACAATATGTTCAACCTCTTGTTCTGTTGCCCCTTGTTCAAACAAACGAAACCCTACATTTTCAAAAACATTTAAGCTATCAAAAAGCGCACCTTCTTGGAAAATCATACCTATTTTTTTTCTTACTGCCATCATCTTATGTTCAGTAAAATCAGTAATGTTTTCCCCATCTACATAAAGACTACCTGCTTCAGGTTTAAGTAGCCCTAAGACTAGTTTTAATGTGGTAGATTTACCTGTTCCTGATCCACCCATTAATACAATTGCTTCTCCAGGTTTAACCGCAAAACTAACATCATCTAAGATTCTTTGTTCGCCAAACCCAAAGAGAATATTTTCAAATACAATTGCTTGATTAAGATTTTTGTTACTCATAAATTAATATTGTCCAGTTGGGCCAAGAGCAATTATTAACTTGGTTAAGAAGAAATCAGAAATGAGAATTAATAAAATAGACATTACAACTGATTGAGTAGTAGAACGTCCTACCCCAACAGTGCCCCCTTGTGTACGTAGTCCACAACGGCAACCAACTACAGCAATAATAAAACCAAATACTACAGGTTTAAGTAATCCCCCAAAAATATCATGGTAATTTAATGCATCCCTTGCAGAAGTATTATAAACAGATGCAGGGATATGTAGTAGGCTTAGAGAAATAATTAAACCACCAAGGGTACCTACTACATTAGCAAATACAGTAAGTGTTGGAGACATAACTACTAGAGCAATAATTCTTGGCAGTACTAATTTACGTAGTGGATCAGTTCCTAAAGCACGCATTGCATCAATTTGTTCAGAAACTTTCATTGAACCTAATTCTGCTGCAATACCTGAACCAATACGACCAGCTAAAAGAATACAAGTAAGTACTGGCCCTAGTTCTCTTACTAGAGAAGTTGCTACAAGTCTGCCAGTATAGTTTTGTGCTCCAAATGCTTGTAGTGTTGAAGCAGTTTGTAGTGCTAGTACTGCGCCAATAAAGAAAGCTGCTAACATTGCAATTGGTAGGCTACCAACACCAACAATATCCATTTGGGTAATAGTTTCACGGATATAAAATGGACGACGTACCAAACCCATTGCTGAGCGGGCTACCATTACAGTTGCTTCATGTGTTTCAAAAACAATTTTAAGTGCTAGGTTCATTGAGCTTCTAAATTTTTACCGCAATTTATTTAACCAAATTTTATCAAGCATCAAAACTTTTTCTTTATCTTATAGCTCTAAAGCTTAGAGAGAGGCTAATGCCGACAATACTTTATCTGTGTCTGATAGAGTTTCAAATAATAAATCTGGTTGGGCATTAGCCAATTCTTCTAACTTAGTCGTACCAGTAGCAACGGCTAAGACTTTTGCCCCAAAATGACGTGCACAAGCTATATCTCTAACTGTATCACCAATTATAATAAATTGATCTGGTGAGAGGCTTTCTACACCAAGAAATTTGGTGATCCTCTCTGAGGCAATAGATGTTAGCATTATTCGATTATCATGATCGCTACCAAAAGCACCTGGATTAGGGAAATAATCCCGTAAACCAACATGAGAGAGTTTTTTCCAAGATAAAGACTCAATATTACCTGTTAGTAAACTAATTAAATAACGAGAGTCTATACTTAATTTAATTAGCAGTTCCTCAACATTAGGACAACGCTTAAATACTTCTCCGCTTTGGCTTAAAGTATCTATAACTTTGGCAAATTCTAATTCAATTTTTGGAAAAGCTTCCCATATTTCAGTAAGTTCAACCCCTTCATCTGCTAGGGCTTCATTAATAATTTGCAAATCTGTTTTACCACTAAAAGAAATTTCCAATAAGTTTCCTGCTGTACCAAAAATATTAATTATTGCTTGTGCAATTTGAGCACGGTAAAGAGTACGATTAATGGTAGAAAGCAATGTACCATCAATATCAAAAAGTAGAACGCGAAGATTTTTAGAACTTGCGTTTAGCAATTTATTTTGACTCATCTCCATATAATAAACGGTTTATTTTTGGTTCTGCCCAGAGTTGCCAGCCAAGTTTAGCAAGTTGCGCTAGTCGTCCCCAATTGATTTTTCCGGAACCTACTTCTCGTAAATTCTCCCAAACCTGCTTACGTAAATGCGCTGATTCTTTACGGAAAAGAAATTCTCTTGCATAAGGTTTAGCGACTTCTAAAAAATTAAAAGAAGGATTCATTTGAATACTAATACCTTCTAAAGTCATTAACGCTCGAATAATAAAAGTAAATGCTGCTGGGGTAGAAATTGGATATTTATAGATAATATCACCTAATTCATAAGTTAGATCCTTAAATTTTACTTCACCTAAATTAATATCAATCTTACGTTCAAACATATCTCTTATTACTTTACGAAATTCACTAACATTAACTTCTGGCTTAAGAAAATTTAAGGAGATTAAATCATTTACTAAACCATCAAAATCACGTTCTAAGATATGAAAAAAGGCTGAGACAAATTGTTGTTGTAACTCAGGTGAGACATTTCCAACCATCCCAAAATCAAAAAAGGCTAACTTTCCATCCTCCATTACTAGTAAATTTCCTGGATGGGGATCAGCATGAAAGAAACCATCTTCTAAAAGCTGCTTAAAATAAGTGCGATGCATTAGCTCATTAATTTGTTTAGCAGAAAATCCAGCTTTTTCAATTGCACTTGTATCAGTAACTTTAACTCCAGAAATAAACTCCATTGTAATGACTTTTGCTGTAGTGTATTCCCAATGAATTGTTGGGACATGTATTCCTGGCCATTCAGCAAAATTCTTGCGGAAACGATCTGCACTACTACCTTCTAATGTGTAGTCCATTTCTTCATGTACAACACGCTCAAATTCATCTAACATCCCTAACCAATCATTAAATTTCATTAAAGTTTTTACTCTTTTTAGTAAAAATCTAATGATTTTACGTAAGACTATTAAATCAAAAGCTATAATAACAGCTAAATTAGGGCGTTGGACTTTAACAGCTACTTCTTCTCCTGAATTAAGTTTGGCACGGTAGACTTGTCCTAAACTAGCGGCAGCAATTGGATTTGGGCTAATTTCAGAAAATAAATATTCTGGGGCTTCTCCTAGCTCTTGTTTGATAATTGCAAAAGCAACTTTATTGGAAAAAGCTGGCACATTATCTTGAAGTCTAGATAGCTCATCAATATATGGAATTGGTAATAGATCTGCACGAGTGCTAAGTGCTTGCCCTATTTTAATAAAGGTTGGCCCCAGTGAAAGCAGACGAAGACTTAATTTTTTTGCTTGAGAGGTTAATTTAGCTGTACGAGACTTTTCTGTACCTCTTATCCACCCATGAAAATCTAAATAAACATAAAAGAAAAAAGTAAAAAGTGTCCAAACAATTTTTACTGGTCTAAAAAGTCTTTCTTGTCGACTGATTGAACTATTATTAGAAAAAAATTGAAGTTGATTAGTAGTAGAAGGTTTAGGATTAACTACTAGATATGAATTATTTCTAGCGGTACTTTTTACCAAATTGCCCATTCGGGTTCCTACCAGGTTTTCACCTAACAAAAATTAGTTTATAAGAAACTTTATTTTAAGGGTCTATAAAATCTAATAAATAATAACAAAATTTAGCCCAAAGCTAAAGCCTTGGGCTAAATTTGAATTTCTAATTTGTCTAAACGATAAGTGTTAGCGAAATTGTTCAAGGGAATCTGTAAGTATTTTGTGTACTTTCTCATCTCCTCCAAGAACTAATAGAGAATAATTTTTTACTTGGAAAGATTTACGCTGGCTATTACCCATTTTACGCATAAATCCTGTTCCTTTTGCTTGGTCTTCTTGATTATTAAACTCAGCAACTAATATTGCTATAGGCTTATCTTCAGGTTGATTTTTAAGAGTAAATTGCAAAACATCAACAGCCTTAAACGCACTAGCACCCCCTACCATTTCTTTGGGGAGGTTTAAGCTTAATCCTCTAATATCTGTAAGAAAATTATAATATCTAATTACTGCCCTTGATATATCTTTAGTGTTAGCTAACTTATTATCACGCTGTTCTTTAGGTAGAACATCTGGTGCTACGGCAGGGCTGTAAGTTCTTTGAGATTGTAATGTTGAAGGAGGCCCTGCAAGGTCACCTTTATTAGTTAACTGTTGTTTTTTACGTAAAATCTCTTCTTTGGTTAAGGGTGTGGGTTTTGGGTTATTAAGTACTTTAGGATCTGTGGTTTGCGTTAAAGTTGAAGGATCAGGTGCCCGCTTATTAGCTCCACTAGGAACAGGAGTACTATTAGGTGTTGGTTCAGTAGCACTAGAAGTAGTGCTAGGAGGCCCTTGAGTAGTATTAGGGGGCTGAGTAGCTTGAGTTGTTTGAGTCGGTTGAGTATTAGAATTAGATGTATTATTTGTTGTTGACTGCTGGCAAGAAACAGAAGCTAATAATGACAAAATAAGTGCTAATTTGGAAAGACGAGAAAAAAACATACATTCTCCAAAATTTAAAATAAAGCTGTGTGCTCAATTCAAATAAAAATTAGCATAAACACATAAGAGGGTAAAGGGACTATTAGCAATAAAGGCGGAGAGAGTAAGAGTTAAAAATTTTTCCTTAATGCTATAATCCTGATTGTGTTAGAGCTAATTGAGTGATCGCTGTTTGGATTTATTTAAGTGCTAATTTTATGGCTTAAGTAAATTAAAGAGAGGAAAGTCCGAACACCACAGAGCAACGGACTGGCTAACGGCCAGGCGGGGCAACCCGACGACAAGTGCAACAGAGAACAGACCAGCCAAAGGCTAGGCTAAGAGCCTGCTCTTAGTTTTAGTACTGGTGATGGGTGAAACGGTAGGGAATGAAAATTCTTAATGTAAGAGCCTACCAGCGGGTGTGGTAACACATCTGGCTAGGTAAACTCTCCGTGGTGCAAGACCAAATAGGGAGGCGTTTGTAGAGCTGCTCGCTCGAGTTTGTTACCGCTGCGAAAGCAAGGTAATGATACGTCCTCCGGGTAGGTTGCTTGAGCCAACTGGTAACGGTTGGCCTAGATGAATGATCGCTATCTTGGCGAAAGCTAGGAAACAGAATTCGGCTTATAGATTTGCTCTAACACACCCTTACTAAATAACTACAACATATTTATTATAAAACAAATAGGTGATTTTATGGCAGAAAGAAAACAAGAAAAAAGTGCTCCTAAAACAACTAACTCTGAACCAGCTTCTAGTAACTCAACTAATAGTATTATGTTTTTAACAGTAGGGTTATTACTAGGATTAGTGGTAGGCTATGTTTTTACTGATAGTGTTAATAAAAAAGCTCCTGCTCCTGGTAGCAAAGCAGCTAAAGCTGGCCCACTAAAAGGTGGAGAGGAAATGCCTGCTGATCACCCAAGTGTAGGCCCAGATCCAGAAGTTGAGAAGGAAATCCAATTAGCAATAGAATCTGGTGAAAAAAATCAAGATTATGATTCACAACTTAAAGCAGGTTCTTATCTTTACTCTCAAGGTCGTGCTGATCAAGCAAAAAAATACCTACTTAAAGCCAATGAACTTAAACCAAATGAGTTTGATCCAATCGTTAATCTAGGAAACTTACATTTTGATCTAGGACAACAAGATAAAGACCCTAAAATGATGCAAATAGCTATTGAATGGTATACAAAAGCACTAAAGATTAAGCCAGATGACTTAAATGCAAATACTGATTTAGGGATTGCTTATACATTTCTCTCACCACCAGATAACAAAAAAGCTCTTGAATATATAGATAAGAGTTTGTCTAAAGATCCTAAACACTTACAATCTCTTTTTCATAAAACACGTATTCAGATTGACTTAAAAGACTTAAAATCTGCTGAAACAACTTTTGCACTCTTTAAGGAAGCTACTGCTAGTAACCAAAATGAAATGGTTCAACAAGCTCTTGCAGCCCTTGAACAAGAGCTAAATAAAGCTAAAGGCGGTAGCAGCGGCAAAACCGTTGAAATACCAAGCCACTAATTTTAGTTATTTTCTCTTTTAGGGCTAATAATTTATTATTCATTACTAGGTTTTTCTGGTTTTTGATTACCTAGTAAACCAAGAGAGAAAAATAATCCTGCTGCTACTAAGGCTACAGGGGTGATTAACATCCCTATAGCTAGACTTTGTTTTACCCCAAGTCCTAATAACTCAGCAAGAGGGGCAATAGAATTAGGAATTGCCCCTTGTTTAGTTATCCAAGTAGAAATAATACCTACTAATGGTTGAGAGAGAGCATCACCTAAGACATGAATAGCTAAAATAGTGGTTGCTACAGCAGTAGCTCGAATATTTGCAGGAACTACACTTACTATAATTGCATTTACTGGCCCGTTACCTAAGAAAAATAAAAAGACTGTAACAAAAATAGCAGGAAAGAAAATATTAGGATCTGGTGAAGAAAGTGTGATAGTTAAAGGAATTGCTGATAAAGCAGCACTTGTTCCACAAATAAGAAAGTAACCCCCTTTAATCCTTTTTAATAATCTATCACCTAACCAGCCACCTAATAAACTACCAATTAATCCACCTAAAGTAACATAAATACCTAATTTAACACTTGCTGGGCCTTTTTCCATTCCTTTGCTAGAAACAAGCATTTCCAGCCCCCAGTAAGACAAAGCACCTAAGGCAAAAGTTACAGCAGAATAACCTAGAGTAGCAATTATATAATAGTAGTTTTTGGCTAAAAGCTTGTAACTATCAATAAGTGAACCACTAGTAGGGGTTAAAGAATGACTATGGGTTGGGTCTGCATCTAATTTGCCTCGTTCAGGTTCACGTAAAAAATGTGCAGCAACAGCCATAAATAAACCTGGAATACCAACAACAAAAAGAGTATGTCGCCAGCCTAAGACCTCAGGAGGAGAGAGAGTACCTGCTAGGATATAGCCAAAGGCTTGCCCTAAAGGAACAGCAGTAAAAAAAATACCAAAGGCAATAGCACGTTTGTTAGGCTTAAAGTAATCAGAAAGAAAGCCTGGTGAAATTGTGGCATAGCTAGCTTCTCCAATTCCTACAGCAGCGCGAGCAAGTAACATATGCCAATAGGTTTGTGCTACTCCTCCAGCAGCAGTGGCAATACTCCAAATTGCTACCCCAGAAGAAACAAGTCCTGCACGAGCACGACGATCAGCTAAATAACCATAAAGTGGGGAAAAAATAGTGTAAACAATAGTAAATGCACTACCTAAGTACCCTATTTGCTCATCAGTAAATTTCATATCTGACTTAATATTTGGAATTAAGGCAGAGAAAATAAATCTATCAACATAATTAAGCAAGTTTAATATAGAAAATACTGCTAAGGCATAATAGGAGTATGCTGCACTAATTGGTGGATTAGCGCTTTGTTTTGTATCGTTTGTATCGTTTGTATTTGAAGGGGGAGCGTTATTTTGCATGGAAGTTTGCCTTTAGCGTAAGTGTGGCTAAAGGCAAAGCATACACATGAAATTTTTCTCGTAACTTATGTTTTAAAGAAGAGCAGACAGGTCTGTTCCTACTTAAATTAACGACGATTAAAAATTAAGCCTGCAACCACAAAAATTAACGCCATAAGAAGAAATTGAATACTACGCAACAGATAGATTAATGGCGAGAGTGATGTAGCGTCAACACTTATTGGGATCAAATATTGAAAAATAGCGGCCAGTAAGCAAAAACTAGATAGTAAAAGAAATCCTATAGTTACAATTGATAAATTGATTTTGCTTAAATTAGTTTTAACTACTTGGAAATTATCTTTGGTAACTATTTGCAAGGATTTGGCTAGTTGTTCCCATTTAGAAGGGCCTGAAGTCGTACCACAAACAGAACAAAATTTTGCTCCTACTTTTAATTCATTATGGCAACGTCTGCAAAGTTTCTCTGGTGATAATACTTCAGTTGGAGGAGTAGTTTCTTTAGTAAACGCGCTATTTTCATTGATCATATTGTTAAGGGCTAAAGAGTTTAATAAGTCATTATTAGGTTTACCATTATTTAGTTTGACATTTGCACCTGCTGATACAGTACTTGGGGATAGTTGGTTAAGAAAAGAGGATTCTATTGATGTAGTATTACCTTGAGAAGCAATAAGTGAAGTGGGAAGGGTTGTAACAGTTTCTCCACAAGTAGGGCAAATATTTGTATGTTTTTTAATTTCTATACCACAACTTTGACATTGCATAACAAGATTTCCTCCAAATAAATTTGGTTGGCCGTGGGATGCTAGGCAAAGAAAACACGTTGCTTATAGCAATTAATGGAGGCTAGGAATTTAAAAAATAAATAGCCCATTGTTTTTAGCAATGGGCTGGATTTACACTATTTTGCTTGTGAGAAAAATATGGCGGTTCTATAACTATTTAAAAGCTCCTATTACTGATTTAGCTGCTGACTTTGTACCTCTAGCAGTATATCTTGCTGCAACAGAGGTTGCATAAGCTGTAGAGGTTGCTGCAACAGCAGTCCCTTTTGCCGCACCAGTAGCGCCTGCTGCTGTGCCTTTTGCCCCTTCTGCTGTCCCTTTTGCTGCTCCTTTTGCTAGGAAAGCTGTACCTCTTGCTGTGCCCTTTGCTGTTGCTACACTATAGCGTCTTACTATTCCATGCTTACGATTACGGCTTACGCTAACTCCATTACGCTCTGATTCTAGTTCAGAGTTATCAGCACGAACTCGTCTAGGGCGTTTGCTTTCTGCTTTTTCTACTACTACTTCCTCGTTAGTATTTTCATCGTCACTAGTATTTGCTAAGGAAATACTAGACAAACTAACTACTAAACAGAGTGACAAAATTATAGGCATAAATTTCTTGATAAATAACATTAACTTTTACCTCCATCTGTTACATAATACGCCACTTGATAATATAAGAGCAACAGTAGGTTTTTATTTTTATTAAGAATTTACAAATAAAAAAAGGTTTAATAACAATAAGATTAATTTTATCTATAACATCCATATTAATAAAATTTAGCAGGATAAAATTAATAATATTTTTTGGAGTGTAAGTATAGCGATCAAGTTCTAAGGAAAAGATAAATTCTTATACTTCAGGAAGAAAGATTCTAAAAGTAGTACCAACATCTGTTGTTGAGTCAAACTCAACACGGCCATTATGTAGCTGAATAGTTCGAAAGGCATGAGCTAAACCTATACCATTTCCACTAGGTTTTGTTGTGTAGTAAAGCTGAAAGATTTTTTCTCTAACTTCTTGAGGGATACCAACCCCACGATCAGAAACAGACAAAATTGCATAATTATTGAGCCGTCTAGTTTTAATAGTTAATGGGCCGCCTCTAGGCATTGATTGACAACCATTAATAATAATATTTAAGAAAGCTTGTTTTAATAAATCTGCATCACCATTAACTCGTAAGAATTCAGGGCTAAGTTCTTCTAAAATATCGACATTATTAACATCTGCTTCAGCCGCTGCTAGACGTGTTACTTGATGAATTAGATCGTTTAAGTCTATTGGTACTAAATTAACTTTTAATGGACGGGTAAAATTTAGAAATGTTTGTACTACACGATCTAAGCGTTTAATTTCAGAGCTAAGAATATCTAGTTGTGGGGTGATATCTGCGTTAGGTTGGTCTAGTTTTGCACGTAATATTTCTAGATGAATAACCATTGCATTAAGAGGGTTTTTTACTTCATGAGCAACACCAGAAGTAACTCTACCTAATGCAGCTAACTTATCTGAATAATCAAGTTGTGATTGAAATTGTCTAAAAGAGTCAAAATCTCGTAGACTGATTAAAATACCTATTGGGCCAGATTTATCTTCAATATATTGGACAGAGGCAAGGATTTGGCGAGGTTGTTCACCTATTTGCTTAATTAGCATCACATTTTCAACAGAAGCATGAGATTGATCAACACGATCAATAAGTTCAGCTAATGGATGAGATGAGCCTAAACGATCGGCTAGTTTTGCTCCTACTAGGTTAATACCAGCTACGCCTAATAAATGATCAACTTTTGGACTCATTAATACTACTTGTTTATCTGGATTAAGCATTAAAAGTCGCTCTTCAATTTTACCGATAATTTGTGTTAATTGTCCTTTAGTTACTTCTAATTCTGTTCGCTCACCTGCCATTCTAGTTCCAAGTAGGCGTAATTTAAGTTGTAGGCTTTTAGGCATGATTTTAGAGCTAGAATCTTCTTCTTGAATGTTTAGGTTACCTTTTTCTAAGTTTTCTATTTGCTTAGATAAAGCCTCCATAGGTTTAGTAAGAAGTTGTGCTGATCTAAAAGAAGTTACTAATGCAGCAAAAACACCTGTAATAAAAAGGATTAAATTAGCTATTAAAGCATCTGAACACAAATTACGTAGCTCAGAACTAGCTACTCCAAACCGTAGTTTTACACCATAACTACGCCCAGTTTCATCACGACCTAAATTAATAAAAAACAGTTGGTTATAAACACTTTTACCCCAAAATAATATAAAAAGCTGAGTAAAACGATTACTTTCTTTTAAGGTTTGTAAACTAGAATCAGATGCGGTAAGGTTTGGCTCTTGGTCTAAAGAAACTGCTGTTAGAGGTTCATCCATATCATCTAAGATAATAATATATTTAACAACAGCTAATTTATCTAAAGAGTTTTGTAGAGATGCTTGTAGATTAGGGTCAGAAGCGATAATAGTTGTAAAAGGTTTTTCTTTATCTCGTTTAATTGCTGTTTCTATAACATCTGAAATATCTTCTTTTTGTAGGATTATTTTAGTTTCAACTTCTTCAATATGGGCTTGAGCAATATAGGTAAGATTTAGAAAAAGCATCATCCCAGTTATAACAACAACTAATAAAGTAATTAGTTGTAATTGACGAGGTATTACTTTTGGGTTTGAAATCATAGACAATAATTATTAATCCAGCCTGTCATCAGCTTCGCGATAAGCTTTTAATTTATTATGTAAGGTTTTTAAGCTAATTTGTAAAATTTCTGCTGCACGAGTTTTATTATTATCAGTTTTAACTAATGTATTTAAGATAACTTGTCTCTCTACTTCCTCTAAAGGTATCCCTACAGGAATTGTTAAGATTTCTTTAGGATATTCAGGCTCTCTTTCCATTAGATGTGGAGGTAGATGACGTTTTTCAATTTGTTCTTTATCACAAATAATTACTGCACGTTCAATAACATTTCTAAGTTCTCTAACATTACCTGGCCAGTTATGTGAAAGCAAAATATTAAGTGCTTCTGAGCTAATAAATCTAGTTGGACGGCTATGTTTACGAGCTAGATCATCAATCATATGCTGTACTAGTAGGGGTAGATCGTCTTTTCTTTCTCTAAGTGTAGGTAGTTTTATGGTAATTACATTAAGCCGATAAAGCAAATCTTCTCTAAATTCACTTTTACGAACAGCTTCCATAGGATCTTTATTAGTAGCAGCAATAACACGAGCATCTACAGGAATTTCTTTAGAACTACCTAGCCGACGAACATGGCGTTCTTCTAACACTCTTAAGAGTTTAGCTTGTAAAAGTGGGGGCATTTCAGCAATTTCATCTAATAATAATGTTCCAGTATGAGCTAGTTCAAAACAACCCATACGCCTTTCATAAGCGCCAGTAAAACTACCACGCTCATGCCCAAAAAGCTCAGACTCCATTAAGGTTTCTGGAATAGCAGAACAATTTATTGCTACAAATGGGGCATTTTTACGAGGGCTTAGACTATGGATTGTACGCGCTACCATTTCTTTACCTGTGCCAGATTCTCCTGTAATTAAAACTGATGCTGAGCTAGGTGCTACTTGTTCAATTAAGGTATAAACCTCTCGCATTGGTAAGGATGCTCCTACTAAGCGATCAAAAATACCATAATCTGAAAGTTGACGGCGTAGAGACTCATTTTCTTGGCGAGTAGAAGCATAATCAACGGCTTTAGAAAGAACGACTTTAAGTTTTACAGGATCAATTGGTTTTTCTAAATAGTAAAATGCTCCTTCTTCTTGAATGGCTCGAACTGCCATTTCAATATTACCTTGACCAGTAAGAATAATGATTGTGATATTGGGCATAATTTCATGGATTTCTCTAAGTAGCCCAAATCCATCTAAACGAGGCATAATTACATCGGTAATTACCACATTAGGTTTAATAGATTGAATTAGATGATAGGCTTCCATCCCATCAACAGCTTGAAAAGTTTCATAGCCCCAGGCAGCAAGTAGTTCACTTAATCCTTGCCTAGAACTAGCTTCATCATCGACTATCATTA
>Ga0075163_10000341_pt1 | contig 58985 bp, 52 predicted proteins | sample JI1023141ADNA_FD_71478 | JGI IMG/M metagenome (GOLD analysis project Ga0075163, IMG submission 71478) | Wastewater effluent complex algal communities from Wisconsin, to seasonally profile nutrient transformation and Carbon sequestration -... | ecosystem: Engineered > WWTP > Effluent > Algae... | reverse complement strand
AAACCATCTCTCGACAACTATATGCATGAATAGATGCGGACAAAAAGAGGAAGGTCGGTACCATCAGGGAAATTACAGAAAAACCGTAGTTTTTCTCATTTCCCCGATGGAGCGACAACTTCCTCAACCACCTGTGTCAGAGACACAAGCAGTTTTTAGTGCACAAGTAAAACTTACTTGTTCTTGCTGGAGCGCGACTTGCGACCGGTCTTCTCGCCGGACTTCTTGCCAGCAGGCTTGGCGGTCGCCTTGACGGCGTCCTTTTTGCCCGCGGGCTTGGCACCAGCAAACGGCGGAGCAGAGAGCATATCGTCGGCAAAGCCGAGGTCAATGGCTTCCTGCGCCGAGAGCCACCAGTCCTTGCGGTGGGCTCGCTCCTCGATTTCCTCGGCCGACAAAACCGACCGGGCTGCGAGGATGTTCTTCAGGCTCTCCCAGAGGCTGCGGGAGAAGCCGACACGGTCTTCCATGGCATGGACAGTACCGGTGGTACCACCCGAAACAGCATGGATGAGCACGCGGGCGTTGGCGCCAATGAGACGCTTGTCGCCAGCCTGCAGCAGGATGCCGCCCATCGAAGCAGCCATGCCCACACAGATGATGGTGACATGATGACCATCGCCACGCAGCTTCTGCAGGTAGTCGTAGAGCGCCAGACCAGCCAGGACAGAGCCGCCCGGCGAGTTGACGATGACAGTGATGGGCTTGCCCGGGAAGCGACGATTCCACTCACCCAGCTTGGCCAGCGAGGGCTTGATGCTTTCGTCGGTGACGCCGTCGTAGAAGGTGTAGGTCAGGTTCTCGTCGGCCGAAGCACGTTCGCGAGCCAGATCACGCTCCTTCTTGGCCAGGTCGAATTCGGCGGTACGCAGCTGCGTACGCGTCAAATCCAGCTTGGTACGGGCATCCAGAGCAGACGTATCCTTGTCTGCACGGGCTTTTTCGACACGCAGACGAGCTTCCTCGACCTGCAGTTCCTTGAGCTGTTCGTCGAGGAGCTGCAAGCGAGTCGGCTTCACCGGAGCGGTGGCTTCGGTGGTCGCTGCGGGAGTGACGGTGGACTTGTCGGTGGTAGCCTTGGCAGACGCCGCAGTCTTACCACCATTCTTTTTGGAGGTACTCATGGTTTTCCTTTGCTCTGCGCCTTTGATTGTTTAGCGCCAGCTGTTAAAAACGTTGGTTGAAGGTTGAAATTGTCAGTCCTCGCCGTAGCGAGCGAGAGCACGCATGCCGGCGTCCGGACGATAGCGTGCGTCCTCTTTGGCCTCCACATAGTTCTGCAGATGGCCATCGAGGTCGCCCCCATAGGTGGAGAGCAGCTCGCCCACGGCTTCGGGAGCGAGACCCAGCTCGAGAGCACGAGTCAGGACACCGACATCGACACCAGAGGCGATGGCATCACCAAGTTCGGATGGTGTCATGCCGCTGACGAGAGCGCCGTGGAGCACTTCCAGATCAGCACCCTGCGCTTCGAGGTCTGCAGGACAGGGAAAGAGCTCATCGACAACATCGCCATGACGGGCGAGGACGATGTCGCAATCATCCCGGAAACGCATCTTTTCGAGCGCATGGTAAGCCAGAAGGCCACTGCCAGAACCCACGACGAGAACGATGGTGGGCTCTTGAGAGAGGGTTTGAGTTTGCGTTGACATCACTTACTCCTTGCCGGAAACGGCATTGATGACCTGTTCCAGAACCTGTTCTTTGGTCATGGCATTGGTCGGGTTGATGAACACCAGCACACCACCCTTGGTGCCCTGGTAATACACACGCAGAGGTTTGGACTCCTCCTTGTAGGTACGCAGCCGCTCCAGAACAGATTCTGGAGCGTCGTCTTTGCGCTGGTAAAGTGGGCTGTTGCAAGCATCGCAATGACCAGCAGCGGACTTGGGCGGCTCAAACTTGAGATGATACGAACGACCACAGGCGTTGTTGCTGCAAGTGCGCCGCAACGACAGTCGTTCGATCAAATCAGCCTCACTGAGCTCAAGCCAGACCGCCTTTTCCAGAGATAGACCCCAGTTAGCGAGCAGCTCGTCGAGCATCTGAGCTTGTTTGAGCGAGCGCGGAAAACCATCGAGAATCACACCGCGACTGTTTTCCGGAGCCTTAAGGGCAGAAGCGAGCAAAGTCAGAGCCATTTCATCGGGGATGAGATGACCTTTTTCGACAAGCTCTTGCACCTTACGACCGAAGTCAGACTTGTTAGCTATCTCGCGCCGTATCAGGGCACCAGTGCTGACATGAGAGAGGCTGAGCGCGGGCGAGAGCTGACTTGCCACCGTACCCTTGCCTGCGCCAGGACCACCGAGTAAGGCGATATAGCGAGGACGAGTCGAGGGCAAAAACCGCCACACAAAATTACGCTTCAGCCAGAAGACAGTCTCACGAATGAAACTGTTACCAGAGTCGCTCGGATGAGCATTTGACTGGGGTTTCATACTGACTCCTGCAAAAATCTCCACCAAACCCATACAACCGGCATCCCAAATAGCACCCGAAGGAGCTAGACGAAGTCAATGAGAGCTAGGTGAATAGAAGGTTTTTGGTGGGAGAAAGGGTTATGGGGGAGAGAAAGAGTAATGTCTAACAACCTAAGTTTTCAGACAGAGTAAACGCAACCTAATAAGAGTTTATAAAAGCTCTTGAGAACTAGCTTTTGAGCACTAAACAATTAGCGCAAACAAGAAGTCATTGGCTCGCGCAGGCCGCGCCATATTCAATGAAAGCCGTTTAAGCGCTTGACATACGCCATTTACACGCGCCCGTTGCTTATCTTAAAAAGCTTCAAAAGAAAGCAAGACAAGCACATATAGCTTGCTAAGCGAAGAATCTATAACCTCGGAACTCTAGCCCTTTATTTCTCACTCTTTCTTCTTCGGAAACCCAACTCTCCCCAAAAAATGATTTACTACTTTCCAGGGTTTTCGCGCGAGAAATGTTCTTGAAGTACAGGGCTATCTCCATTAACGGAATTCAACACGGAGTCCAACTATGACCACTTCTACTGTTCAGGGCACCCTTCCCGCTCGCAGCGACGTTCCCGTCGCTTTGACCTGGGACCTGTCCTTGATTTTCGCCACCGACGAGGCCTGGGACAACACCTTCGCCGCCGCCGAGGCTCTCATCACCAAGCTGCCTGAGTTTAAGGGCAAGCTCAAGCGTTCCGGCAAACAGCTGCACGCTTTTCTCACCCTGCGCGACCGCATCGGCGAAGACCTGGACAAGCTCTATGTCTATGCCAGCATGAAGGCCGACCAGGACACCGCCAACACGGCCAACCAGGAGCGTGAGGAGAAGATTCGTGGGCTGCTCACCAAGTACAGCGCTGCTGTGTCCTGGTCCACCCCCGAACTGCTCTCGCTCAAGCCCGAGCGCCTCGAGACCTTCCTGGTCAAGACGCCGGCGCTCAAGCTCTGGAAGCAGCAGCTCGACGAACTCAACCGCGAACGTCCCCACGTGCGCACCCCCGAAGTGGAAGAACTGCTGGCTCAGCATGCCATGGTTTCGCAGGGTCCGCAGACCATCTTCGGCATGTTCGACAACGCTGACATCCAGTTTCCCATGGTCAAGGATGCCCAGGGCAACGAGCATCAGCTCACCCACGGCAGCTACGGCGTGTTTTTGCACAGCCGTGACGTCGTGCTGCGCGAGAACACCTATCGCGGCATGATGGAGACCTTCGAGAAGAGCCGCAACACGGTCGCCGCCATCTACAGCGCCCAGGTGCAGGCCAACATCTTCCGCGCTCGTGCTCGCCGCTATGGCTCGTCCATCGAGGCAGCTCTGGGTCCGGACAATGTGCCCATCTCGGTCTACAAAAACCTGGTGGCAACGGCTCACGAATATCTGCCTGTTTTGCAGCGCTACATGGAACTGAAGCGCCGCGAGCTGGAGAAGCAGGGTCAGCTGCCTGGTGGCAAGATTCGCATGTGGGACCTGTATGCGCCCGTTATAGGCTCGGTCGACTACCACGTCGACTACGAGAAGGCACAGCAGATCATCCTGGAAGCGGTCAAACCGCTCGGCACCGACTATGTCGACAATCTGCGCACGGGCTTTGCCTCGCGCTGGGTCGACGTGCTCGAGAACAAGGGCAAGCGTTCCGGCGCGTACAGCGGTGGTGCCTTTGGTACCGCTCCCTACATGCTGATGAACTGGAAGGACAAGCTGGAGCAGATGTTCACCCTGGCTCACGAAGCCGGGCACTCCATGCACTCCTTCTTCTCGCGCCGGGCTCAGCCGTTCCAGTACGCCAACTACACCATCTTCGTCGCCGAGGTGGCCTCCACCTGCAACGAAGCGCTTCTGGCGCACCATCTGCTGGAGATCGAGAGCGATCCGGCCATCCAGGCCTACCTCATCGACCACCAGCTCGATGCCTTCCGTGCCACCTTCTTCCGGCAGACGCTGTTTGCCGAGTTCGAGATGATTGCCCACGAGTTGGCTGAGCAGGGCGTGCCCCTGACGGCCGACAAGCTCTCCGAAATCTTCCTCGACCTCAACAAGAAGTACTACGGCGACATCGTCATGGACGACGATCCCGTCAAGATTGAGTGGGCCCGCATCCCGCACTTCTACAACAGCTTCTACGTCTACAAGTACGCCACCGGCATCTCGGCGGCCACTGCTCTGTCGGCGCAGATTCTCAATGAGGGCGCGCCGGCTGTGGAGCGCTATCTCAAGTTCCTGTCGGGCGGCTGCTCGGACTTCAGCATCAACCTCTTGCAGGGAGCTGGTGTGGACCTGTCCACCCCGGCTCCGATAAAGAGCGCGCTGGATGTCTTCACCGGCTACCTCGACCAGCTCGAAAAACTGATTGACGGCAACAAGTAACAACTAGCCCGCCAATCAAGATAGTTTTGCATTCGTGGCAGTGAATGTAGGTTTGAGCTTTACTGCTCTGACACTACCTCTTCACTGTCACGAATCTTTTTTGACTGCAACCTACTACACTGGATTGTGGACCAAGGTGCAGTCTGATTCAATACCGGCACTCTGTGTCACTTACAATAGGGGGCAATATGTCCCAAAAGCAAGAAGGTCCGCAAATTACCGCTTCAATTCTCGGGTTTACACAAGAACTGGTCAAGATCCCAGCCCAGGGTGGCATAGACTCGCCTCAACCGATGCTGGATGCAGTGTCAGCATGGTTAGTCCAACAAAACCTGCCTTACAGCATTCTTCTTAACCAGCGTAAACAGCAACAAGCAATCGTTTGCCAGATCGAAGGTGAACTTCCTGGTCCGACAATTTGCTTTGATGCCTGCCTGGATACCGCTCCAGTAGACGATCCTAGCGCCTGGAAATTTCCGCCCCATGACGCAACGGTGGCGGATGGCTGGCTCTATGGTCGCGGATGCGCTGATTCCAAAGTAGCTGTTGCGCTCTTTTGCCACATGGCAAAACACTTCTTTGCAGAGCGCTCCAAACTCTCCGGTCGGCTCATTTTTCTCTTTGATGCAGATGAACACACAGGTGGATTCGGCGGGGTTAAAGAGTTTGTTGCCCAAAGCAGCAAGCCTGACGCGCTGGCCATCGGTTACCCAGGAAGCGACGCCATCTGTGTCGGTGCCCGTGGTTTCTATCGCGTTGAAATCGACGTCTTCGGCTTGGCTGCCCATTCGGGAAGTTCCAGCCAGACTGGGCAAAATGCAGTGGTCAAAGCAGCAGAAATAGTCGCTGCCCTGGCCGCCAAGCAGTTACCGAAGGAAGCAGACAGCGACTTCGCCTTCGGACCTAAACTGACCGTCACCACAATAAACGGAGGCAAGAGTTTTGCCACCGTGCCAGACAAATGCACGATTACCGTCGACACCAGGCTGACGCCATCTTTTACAAAGGAGAGTGCAGCAGCGCTTATCGCCGAGACTGTCGCCCAAATCGACAGTGCTCGTGTCACGGCAAAACCAACTGAGATAAGGGCAAAAGAAAGCTGGCCGCCCTACAAGCTAGACCGGGAGCTACCTTTGCTAAAAGCCTTGCAGGAGGCCGCCGACAAAGAGTACGGAAAAGCACTTAAACTCAAGGTGGTCGGTCCCTCCAATATCGGCAATTACCTTGCTGGTCTGGGCATTCCGGCAATTTGTGGCTTCGGGGTCAACTACAAGAACATCCACGCCGCCAATGAATGTGTCGAAATTGCCAGCATCGAAACGACTTACCGCATCTACGTCGATGCCGTAGAGAAGCTGCTCACCGTATCAGGTGCAGCAGTCGACAAGGTCTAAGAACAGCACTTGAAATGCGTGCCTGGTTTGTCATTCAAACCTCTCACGCATTTCCTTTTTTTTCATACTTATTAATACATATAGTATAATGTCAAAAGCGGAGCGCCGCCGCAAAGTCATTACCATCTGCCTCAATTAAATGGGTAAGGCAACCACCCCAAAGAGAAAAGGGCACTAAATATAGTGCCCCTTTTCTCTCATTGATCATTTCAGCCTTTTGACTTTGCTTTCTCAAACAAAGCCAAAAGAAGCACAGTCAGCTTGACTAGCGACTTTGTTAACCAAACTGTGGTCTTAATAGACCATCGGAGGATTTCTGGCAAATGGCAAAGCACCAGCTCAACCACCTTAAAAGCCAGATTACACAAAGCCACAAGGACGATTTGCAAGCCTTCTGCCAGAGTTGCCAAAACTCCAGCACCAGCTGGACCAACCAGACTACCAAGCACAGCGATGATAAAAAAGGGCAATAAAAGACAACCAAACAACTCAGACAACAATCTAGTATCTAGCATATAAACTCCAGTAAGCGCGCCAGGACAAGGCACAAAAGAGATGCTCTCAACTGCAGTTTTAAATTACTGCCTGATTGGGCAGCAAAAAAATCCAGTGACAGTTAAGGGCTCTTCCTTTTTGTGCTATTGGCACGGGCTCGCTTGATATAAACAAAGTAATTTAAGGACTCAACCTAGACAATTCAGAGCTGTCTTTAAAAGCCTTTTGGCGCGTCTATAGGCGCAATAAACGGACAAATAAAGATCCCACGCACAAAATCATGGTCGTTTGCCCATAACACAATTTATTAAATGGCTCTCCCAGTTGTGCCAGACAAAGTGCTAGGATGGAGCTTCTTACGAGTCCCAGACATAGCAAAGCACCGCTAATGTCCCTTTCGCGCAAAATCCTCATCCTCCTGGTTGTCCCTGCTATTTTTCAGCTAGGGCTACTGGCCACAGTGGCAACGCTGCAAAATAAAGCAGAAGCAGAGGCCGAGGCCGCACTTAAATCAGCCCGTCTATCAAGCGCTGTCAATGCTCTGAGCAACGAAATATTTACTGTAGTCGCCACCAATGGCGGCGAGATGAAACTGCGTCGCAATCTCATCGAAAACACTGATTTGGGTACCAGGTTTGACCAGATTCAGTCCGAGATGGAAGTGATACGTAGCTTGATTGGCAACGACACCAATAAACTGGAAGCATTTGATAAGTCTGAGCAAATCTTTTTGCGCTGCCAGCAAATCATCGGACAAATCCGCAAGAGCTATCGCGAAAAGGGTGAAGAAGGCACCATCGAGCGCATCCCCATGTGGAAAAATCTGATGCAGATTGCCACAAATGATATGTTTCGCGAACTGAAGCAAGCAGCCGAAGTCGAACGTGAAAAAAGCGAACAGGGTCCTGGCAAACAGCGTGAGTTTCGCAACTTGAGCCTGCTCATCACACTCGTTTTGGGTGGACTGACCGCTGCCTCCACAGCCGCTCTCGGTGTATATCTTTTGCGTAGCGTCACCGATCGTCTCAACATCATGCGAGACAATACAGTGCGCCTGGCCAATTCCAAACCACTTAATCCCCCTCTGGTTGGCGGTGATGAAATCGCCACCCTTGATCAGACTTTTCACCAAATGGCAGAGTCCTTGCTGTTAGCCAAGCGCAAAGAAACAGCCCTAGTACAAAATGCCCAGGACATCATCTGCTCCATTAGCGCAGATTTGCGCTTTACCTCAATCAATCCAGCGGTTGAGACAATGCTCGAATATTTTGTCGATGAAGTAGAAAATAAACCAGTGCTGCAATTTGTAGCGGCAGACTACGGCAGCAAAATTATGGACTATATGACCAAAGTCAAAAAAGGCGAAAAAGCACTGCCGGAAGAAGTCTTGATGACCAGCCGCCGTGGCGAATCGGTCTATACACTCTGGTCTGCGCAGTGGTCATCGGAGCAAAAGACATTCTTTTGCGTCATCCACGACATCACCGAAAGACAGCTTGCGGCCAAGATGAAGCAAGACATTACCGCCATGGTCAACCACGACATCCGCTCGCCTATTACCACTCTGACAGTAGCTCTGGCTGTGCTCAAGTCAGGTAAGCACGGACAACTCAGCCCGGAAGGCGAAAAGCTGATTGAACGCGGCAACCGCAGCTGTGAGCGCATTTTGCACCTAACAAAAGACCTCCTTGATTTAGACAAAATAGAGGGTGGCCACATTGAGTTGACGATTTTGCCGACCAGTCTGGACGAAGTTTTTAAAAGCGCTATCGATACTACCGCTGGTATCGCCGAAAACCGCAATATCAAAGTCGAAGTACAACAAACCAATCTGCGCGTTATGGGCGACCAGGCACGCCTGGAGCAAGTCTTAATCAATTTGCTCTCCAATGCTCTTAAATTTTCACCAAACGAAGGTCGCGTCAGACTGTCTGCCGTTGCCAGCGACAATCAAGTTGTAGTAGCGGTGCAGGACCAGGGACCGGGCATACCGGCGGATATGCAGGAAAAAATCTTTGAACCCTTTACCCAGCTCAAACAAAGCGACCGCCAGGCAAAAGAAGGCACCGGTCTTGGCCTGGCCATTAGCAAACAGCTAATAGAAATGCATCAGGGTCAAATCTGGGTTGAGAGCAAACCTGGTCAAGGCAGCACCTTTCTCTTTTGTGTTCCGCAGGTTAAGGACTTGCCTTTTCAATAGAGATTTTTTGCGCGCCATCGTAACCAGTGGCAAACATATAAATAAGATGAGTTTGTAATTTCTTCCCATCCCTATTATGTGCTTACAGCTAAAACTTGCACGGGTTCTAGGATAGCGCCAGACCGGTCAAGAGGTATCTGCTGTTGAATCGCCACTACATCCAGTGCATTTCAGCAATTATGTACGAATAATTAAGAGCAAAAATCTAGCGCAAGCGGCGCCAACTATAATCCGCTCCGGTTTAATGTAAAACCGCCTATCCCTTGACTGGTAAGGACTTCGCCAAAATCGAGATACCGCTTGCCCACTTTTTTACGTAGTGCCATGGATTGATTCAGAGCGGTATCACCTAATTTTATTTTTGGGGGACCTGGTTACAAATTAGTTACCAAACAAAGTCTTGCTCTGCACGGGGCGCAGGCATATATTGGCTCTCATAGTTACTCCAAACCAATTTTCTGCAAACAACCAATTTTTTTTCAAACCGGCAATCCCACCACCCACAACCGAATATTTAAGGCAACCGTTGCCCGACACATCTGGTATCGCTATCAATCTGCCAAACAAAACCTGTGAAAGCCGCGCTATAGCCAGCTTCTAGACACAAGTTTGTTTGCACTCCTTTTATCAACCACCACGAGGACATACCATGCTCTTAGGATATGGTCTGGCTTTAGCCATCTTACGCGCTCTCTATGTGCACTGGCGTGATGCCTGGCGTGAACCTGACTCAATTGACGACATCTTCAAATTGATCAAAGACGCCTGTATCACCACTTACGCCAAACGCACCCTGCCTCTCACAGTCAAACAGCGCATTGAACTGACAAGAGGATTTATGAGGCGTGACCGAGATATGTATGGACCACAACACACATATCGACTGGATAACATCAACAATCTCTGTCAGCTCCTTGTACTAGATCTCGACTTCCACCGCGCCAGTGCCTGGTACGAGTACGGACTGAGAATATGCGCAGCCAACACATCAAGCAGTAGCGATAACAACCACGGCAATAACACCAGTATTAGTAGCAGCAGCAGCAAAGACAACGAAGTCGAACTAAAGCTAGCCAGACGTGCAGTTGTATCAATCAGATCTTTCAAACTCGCTGCCGCCCGCTTTTACATGACAAGAGAGGATCATCAAAAAGCCCTTACATTGTTAGACCAGGTAATCCTTGCTCTGCCAAACCAGCCTCTTGAAGACGATAGCCACCAGCTCTGTCGCCAAATACTGAGCGATAGACTCAAGGTACTGGCTTGTCTCAAGCACGAGGATTTGGACGGCACGGCCATTGAACTACTCTCCCTCGTCGAGGTGAGCAGTGGTCCGCTCAGTGAGGCTGTTCTGGGGCTCCTGGAAGAGCTTTTGCGCATCAACCTGTCTGCTACCACCAGGAGCAGGCTGGAAACCCACAGGAGGTTCCTGGAGGAGGTGATCTCCGTCAAGAGCGCCATTGGGGACGAGAGCATCTATATGGTGCAGTGCCTCGAGGCACTAGCCCGCTTTTACCGCTTTAAGGCGGACAATCCATTTCACTTTTCCACCTTTAAGCCTGAGCGCACCGGTCACTTTTCTAGCTTTAAGTCTGACGAGCCCCTTGGCTTTTCCGCCTTTAAAGCAAACGAAGACATTCGCTTTTGTACCTTTAAGATAGATGAGCCCCATAAGTCTTCAGAGGACCATCGCTTTTCTAGCTTTAAGCAACATGAGCCCGGTCACTTTTCCAGCTTTAAGCCTGAGCGCAACGTTTGCTTTTGCAGCTTTAAGCCGCATCAAACATCTGACTTTTGTACCTTTAAGCAGGACGAGCCAGAGCAAACAATCCGCTTTTGTAGCTTTAAGAGATCTGAGCCGGACTATCACGATGCACTGATGCACAAAGCCTCACAAATCAAGGCTATCAATCGCATCAGGCGGCTGCCTTATCCAGGCTTCCTGAACGATATGGAGCTGGCTGCATCGTTTTATGACGAACGCAACGTGGGTGGAGACAAGACCACTGCGTTTCAGCTCAGACGCCGGGCCATGCTGATCAAAAAAGGTGAGATCAAAGTGCGTGGCTACACGCCTACGCCAAACGCCAAATAAAAGGAGCACAAATCCCAGACATCCCCATCCTTTCCCTCGACTTTCGCTTTCCAACAGGTCAAGGCAACGCACTCGACCTATTTCAATCCAAAAGCCATCGAAATCATGAGGATCAATCCATGACCACCACCAACACCACCACCGCCATCGCCCTCAACGACAAGCTCGCGCCGGTCTTCCAGAAGGCCTTCCAGGACTTGCTCAGCCAGGCACGCATCGAGCCCAACTTCCACTCCCGGCTCAAGGAGGCACTCAAAAAGTTCAACCTGCTTTCCTATCGCCAGTTCTCGCCCTTCAAGCCCAAGGAGATTCACGTCGAGCAGGACAAGCTGGCTGACAGCCGCTACCGGCGCAGCCTGATTCGTCAGCTCAAAGCACCCCGTCCTTCGCCCTATGTCAATCACACTTTCTCGATGGAGCCTGCTGAGCTCTTCTCGGGCAAGGACCAGTACGAGTACCTGCTTGCTTTGAGCCAGTACATGGCCCAGATTGCGGCGAGCCGACTGGGTGAGACGCAAAACCACCAGGCACTGATCATCACGCGCCTGACGGCTCACGACCTGCTCGCCTTCCTCGAGAGCCACAAACTCTATGAGCTTGAGGCGGAGCATCTCAGCAACTTCATCCTGCGCCAGCTCTGCCAGCGCGTTATCGAAGAAAATCCCCGCTATCAGGCCGCCGTCGCCATGATTGCCAAAACCGGCAAGGAGGCTCGCGAGCGCTTCCTGGCAGAGTCCCGGGCAATCAGAGAGGAGTCGATGCAGAGCCTTAACAAGAGCCTGGATGCCATCACCGCTGAGGTCAATCGCCGCGTCGACGAATATCTCTCCCGACTGGCTCAGGAGCAGGCCGAGCGCCAGGCACAAGAAAAGCTGGAGGCAGACAAGCGCGCTGAGGAAGCCGCTCTCAATGCCGGCAAAACGGAAGAGCAAATCTTTGCTGAGTCGGTCAAAAAGCGCGAAATCGCTTACCGCAAGGCAAACCCCACCCACATCGCCGTCAAGCTCGTCTACTGGTTTGGCGCCATTGCACTGGCGGTCAGCTTTGCCCTCTTTGGCGAAGTTGGCGGCGTGCCCGTACCGGAGCTGCTCGGCTTTGGCAATGACTAAAAGCTAGTCAGCCATCACTCAGTCATTCACAAAATGCAAGGCAGGGACGCAAGTCTCTGCCTTGTCTCAAAGGAAAATCATGGACAATGCAAAACCTGCAAAAACTCAAACCCGTATCCCACTCCAGTGCCTCAATCCCGCCTACGGCTTATTCTATCCACTGATAGAGCGCGCCGTTAACGACCTGACTGACAGCCATCTAACGGGCAAATGCCCCTCTATGCCGGCACTGTTAAGCAAACTGGACCTGGCCACTCGCGTCTATTACGATCCTTCCAGCCGCTTCCCCTATGTGCGCGAAACATGTGCCACAAACTCAGTGGCCTTGCAAGCCCCAGAAAAACGAGCGGCACTGGTAGATGTAGTCAGCGACAATCTCACAGTCTTGATGGTGCGAGGCGTCACTGCCGCAGATCATGCTGTAGCACTGGTCGTACTGGCGCACCTGGATGCGGAGATGCTGCAAGCGCTGCTTGAGCAAAGCCATGTCAACACACTCGACTATGCAAGAGCAAAAACACTGCTCATAGGCACGGTCAGCCGCCGTCACGATGAGACTCTCTGGCAGTCTCTCGATGACACCATCAACAATATCGGTTAAAAAGGAAACCACATGGAACCCACCACACTCTGGTTATGGGGCGGCTTTGGCACGCTCATAACGGTAATGCTGGCCCTCGATCTCGGGGTATTCAACCGCAAAGCACACGAGCCGACGTTTAAAGAAGCCGCCATTTGGAGCGCCGTCTGGGTCGGTCTCTCGCTGGGCTTCAACGGCGCCATCTATTACTTTCTCGGTGCAGAACCAGCGCTGCAGTTTCTCACCGGTTACCTGATCGAAAAAGCATTGTCGGTAGACAATATCTTTGTCTTCGTCATGCTCTTCTCAGTCTTTGCAGTGCCGCTCAAGCTCCAACACCGCGTGCTCTTCTGGGGCATCATCAGTGCCTTTATCATGCGCGGTGGCATGATCGCTATCGGCTCATATCTGATCGAGCAATTCCACTGGGTGCTCTATCTCTTTGGCGCTGTGCTGGTCTTGACCGGTGCCAAAATGGCCTGGCAAAAGCACGGCACCACCATCGACACTGAGCAAAACCTTGTGGTTCGACTCTTCCGCAAGATCATGCCTGTGACCGACACCTACCGCGAGGACCACTTCTTTGTCAAAGAAAAAGCACTGACTGGAGCCAAAGCCGGGCAAATGACCTGGTTTGCCACGCCGCTCTTTCTGGTGCTCTTGCTGGTGGAAGTGACCGACTTGATCTTTGCCGTGGATTCTATCCCGGCTATCTTTGCTGTCACCACCGATCCCTTCCTGGTCTTCTCCAGCAATGTCTTCGCCATCCTGGGGCTGAGATCGATGTACTTCATGCTGGCCGGCGTGGTGCATCGCTTCCACCTGCTCAAGTACGGGCTGGCTCTGATTCTCGTCTTTGTCGGCGCCAAGATGCTCCTGCTCGACATCTACAAGATTCCGATGCTGCTGTCGCTGGCCATGGTGGCACTGACGGTGGCAGCCTCGGTAATCCTTTCGTTGGTCTTTCCCAAACGCTAAAGAGGTGCCCTGAATGCAACAAAACAGAGACGATGACACGCAAGCGCAAAATGCTCCCGTCGGCAAAGTGCCTTATGTCCAACTGGACGAGTGGGTTTACCGTATCCGCTGGATTCTCTATCCGATCAACTTCGGTTTGGGTCTGGCGTTGCTTGTCTTCCTGGCGCGCTTTCTCTACCAGATAGCCATGCTCGTGCTCAACGCTCCGGACTTAGTCGTCAGCGACGACCTGCTCATCGACAAATCGCTGCTCATCAAGATGGTCACCCTGCTGGACCAGGCAATGATTTGCTCGCTGCTAATCATCACCATCATGGGAGGACATCAGATCTACATCCGACGCTTCCAGGAAAACCTCTACGCAGCAGGTCCCTCCTGGCTGCGCCGTGTTGACACGATTGTGCTCAAAGTCAAAATGGGTCTGGCATTTACTGGAGTATCCAGTGTCATGATCCTCAAAGACCTGGTCAGCACCACGATCGTGCCACCTGAAGTGTGGGTAACGCATCTGGCCATCCACATGGTGTTTATGGTCTCGACTCTCATGACTGCCATCATCTGGCGCATCATGCACCCCAAAGACGATCACTAAACCCAGAGATCGTCTAACAAAGCCCCTACAGATAAGCTTATAAGACGGTGACAACAACTTGAGGGATCAGCAATTACTGCTGATCCCTTTTTTGACCACAACAAACCGACCGGTCTATTCTTGCGTCAATTACCGACCGGCACTCGGCTATTGAGAGTAGCAGTGGATATAAGCCCGATGTTACGCAGCAAATCTACCTGTGCGGTATTAAAATTGACGATTGCCCGAGCCTTCTCAATCAGGGACGAAGTATAGTCCTGTTGCGCTTTTAACACATCAATATTTTTGCCAACACCATTTTGAAAACGCAGCTGCGCCAGACGTAGTTCTTCGTTGGAAGATCTTACTTGCGATATTGCTTCTTCGATTTTGCGATCTGTCTGCATCGCTTTGAGATAAGAGCGCCGCACTTCGGAGACGACCTGATTAAGCACCTTCTGCTGCTCCAATCCGGCCTGTCGTGCTTTCATTTTAGCCGAATAAATATTGGCGGCATCCACAGTACCAAGCCCTTCAAAGTCCCATTTAAAATTAAAACCAAGGGTATAAAGAGCGGTTATTTGCCTCTGCCTGGGCACCTGCACAACACTACCACCAGCGCCAGCCAGTGTAATGGGCGACATTTCAGTATCCTTACTGAGTGTTTCACCGATACCAAGGACATTGCCGGTAAAGGCAAAAGTCGGCTGCAAACGCGCGGCATTGATCATTATCTGTTTTTTGGCAGCCAATCTGAGTTCTTCGTATTGCTTTAGCTCCGGGCGATTGTCGATAGCAAGTGAGACCAGCTTTGTACCAAGGGCATCTGGTGAGACTATACGTACTTTTTCTACCACCAGTTGATCTGGCACCAGGTCGACATCTTGAGGCAAATTGAGATTTTCAGCTAGTTTAATTGCTGCTTCACGACGAGCCACCTGCTGGTCTATCAGATTTTGTCTGTCTTGCGACAACTGAGTTTCGGCTTGCAAAACCTCTAGATTGGTAGCCAATCCGCCCTGTTTTAAATCTCTATCAAGAGTAAGCTGTGACTGAGATGTCTCCACTGCTTTGATGCGGATACGCAAAATTGCTTCTTGCAATACTAGATCGTAATAAAGCTGCACCGCTTCTCTGAGAGCATCCGATATAGTGGCCTTCTTTTGGGCTCTGGATGCTCTGTAATCATTGCGATTTTGCAGAGCACCAAAGAGCACTTTGCCGCCACGGTAGCCAAAATATTTAAAACCGGCAGATGTGATTATAAGTGGGTTATTAAAGCGCAAAGGCTCTACTGTCTGCCCAAAAGGCACATTAGCTTTGCCCTTTAGATAGTTGTATTGATAAGCGAGATTGATATCTGGCAAAAACTTACCATAGGAGCCAAGCAAATTAGCCTTGAGACTGCGCTCGTTAAAGCCGGCAATGCCGATATCGAGATTGCTGGCCAGAGCGGTGTCAATTACCTCAGTGAGCTTGATGGCTCGCGAGCCGGTAGCATCAAGGGCAAATGGATCGACGCGGCGATCGATAGTAATCAGAGCTTTTAGAGCCGGCTTACTCAGTTCAAAGCTCTCCGCGTTGAGGCTATCTCCACCAGAGAGATCATCCACTGGTGCCAGCCCTCTATCGGTAGCATCACCACGGGTAGTATTGTCAGAGTCCTGGTTGCTGTTACCCGGGATACCTCGCAACACTGGGGCACTGCCCACTTGAGCCTGAGCCATATTGGCACAGGGCAATATGGTCATACAAAAAGCAATTAGCAAAGGTAAGCGCAGGCGCCATGACGTTTTAGCAGCGTCACCTCCAGCCGTTTTTAAATATTTGCGATGTTTAAAATGATTGATGCTCATTTTAGTTGTTTCCTAAACCGTGAACTACTCAGCGCTAGAAGGACAAAGGCGTATGCCGCCAGTGCCAGCACATTGGGCCAGATTTCTTCCAGCCCGACTCCCTTAAGGACGATGCAACGCACACAGGTGACGTAATATCGCAAAGGATCCAAAATAGACAACCACTGAAAAAACTCAGGCATACTCTCCAGTGGTGCAATAGCACCAGAGAGCTGAATTACTGGCAAATTGATAAAAAACGAAGTCAAAAGGCTCTGTCTCTGGTTTTGAGAATATGCAGCCAGGGCAATGCCAATAGATATTCCAACTAGAATAGCCATAAAAGACACGAACAAAAACAGGAAGAAATTGCCCCGGAAAGGCACATGAAATACCAGTGTAGCCACACCCAGAGCAACAAACACAGTGAGCATCAAAAGCATGGACAGAGGCACAACTTTTGCCAGTAGTATCTGGTGTGAGTTAACTGGAGTCATAAGTAGCTGTTCAAGAGTACCGGAGTCCTTTTCTCGCACCAGAGCAGCACTACTAACCAGAGTACTGACCAGGTTGAGCACAAGGGCAATCACCCCCGGCACAAAAAACCAGCTACTAATAAGCCCCGGGTTGTAGGCAAAGCTAATTTGCGGACTGACCACCTGCACTGGCACCTGCCCGCTGCGATTGGCGCTTACGGCAAGTTGCCTGTTGGCACTATTCACGATTTGATTGATGTAACCATTAGCGATACCAGCAGTGTTAGCATCCACACCATCGAGCAAGACTTGTACTCTGGCAGTACGGTTAGCCTTAACTAGCCGCTCCATATCAGGAGGGATGACCACTCCGGCATCCAACTTACCGTCCTGCACACGCCGCGAGAGGGCCGCTTCAGTACCGCCACTAGGACTGAGGTCAAAGACACCATTGACGAGCAAATCAGCTGTCAGATCGCGACTTATGATGCCGTTAGACTGGTCAATCACGCCGAGCCTCAAGTGTTCGACCTCTGGGCTCAAAGCAAAACCATAGATAAAAATCTGCAAAATAGGCATAAAAAACAGCAAAAACATCAGTTGCTTGTCTCTAAATATCTGCTGCAACTCTTTGCGCATCAAGGCTCTTATTTGCAGGCGATATACGCGTCTGGGCAGTTGAGTTTGCATAACTACCCCTTGAGCTGCATAGCGCGCATAATGCGTGAGGATGCCATGTAAAGGACAAAGGCACAACCAAACAATGCTAGAGGGATATAGAGTTGCGAGGCAAAATCACTGCCACGCACAAAAGCGTTACGGCTTGCTTCGACAAAATAGCGGGCAGGCAAAATTGTAGAAATAAGCGAAAGTGGATAAGTGATATTGCGCAGCGGATACAAAAAGCCAGACAACAAAAGAGCAGTGGTAAAGCCAGTAGTAGCAACGATTTGCACCGCAGCACTCTGAGTTGTGGCCCTGGTGCCAGCAAAAACTCCAAACAAAACAGCACTGGCTAAAAACAAAACAAGTGAGAGACTAAAAATCACCATATCACCTACAAAACGCAGACCATATAGGATCATTGAGACTCCGATAATGAGCACAGACTGAGCCAGAGCAATGATTGTATAAGCCATGGCTTTACCGGCGATAAGCTCAAAGCTAGTAATACTGGAGGCATAGAGCTGTAGCACAGTGCCTTGCTCCTTTTCACGGGCCATAGCCAGAGCCGCCAATAAGCAAGGAAAAATCCAGAGCACTACTGCTATTGCTCCGGGAGCGACATAGAGAGCCTCATCTCTGCCCGGATTAAACCACAGCCTGACCTCGGTTTTGACCAGCTGCTGGACATGATTGATATCGTGAGTCTGGCTAAAATAGTTACTTGTGGCTATGATGCTGTTTTTTATTACCCGGGCATTATTTACATCAGTGGCGTCAACAATCACCTGGATATTGGCTGGTAAGCCCTGTTTGACATGACGACTAAACTCCGCAGGAATGATTATCGAAGCTTTGGCCAGCCCCTCATCTAGAGGTTGCATGGCATCAGAACCGTTAAAGGGAGCGGGAGTTAGTTGACCATTGGCAAAAATGGTATCGATGTATTCGCGACTCAGAGAACCAACATCATAATTCTTGACTGCCACCGGGATATTTTTGGACTCAAGCCTGGTGGCATATCCATAGAGCAAAATTGCCATGACCGGCAAAAAGAAAGCCAGCGCTAGTGTCAGTTTATCTCGCCTGAACTGAGCTATTTCTTTACCAACTTGCGAAAAAACTCTGATCATGCCACTTTACCCGAGGCGCGTTGCACAATGCTAATAAAAGCGTCTTCCAGACTGTAAGGCAGTTGTCTGAGACTATTGAGTTTAAGACCAGCAGACTCGATTTGGGCGCGCAAACCGGGCAAGTCGACAGCGGGATCGTCTAACACCACATGTAGTGCATCGGCAAACATAGAGGTGCGCCAGCTTGCCAACTTACTTTTAAGCAAGGCGTATCCAGCATTGGTATTAGACAAATTAAGCTCGAACAACTTACCTGGTTGGCTGGCTTTGATATCAGTAGGAGAGCCTTCTGCCACCAGCGCTCCCGCCACCATAAAGCCCAGGTTGTTGCAGTACTCAGCTTCTTCCAAAAAGTGTGTGGTAACAAGTACAGCAGTGCCCTGCCTGGCAAAATCGCGTATCAACTTCCACATTTCGCGCCGAGCTAAAGGGTCGACACCGCTTGTGGGCTCATCTAAAAACAATACTTCCGGCTGGTGCAATACAGCCGCACCAAAAGAGAGTCTTTGCTTCCAGCCTCCAGGCAGTTTGCCGGCCAGCATACCGCCCTGTTGAGTCAAGTCGCTGCTACGCAAGACCCAGGCTATGCGCTCGTTTTTAAGAGCATCTGGGACACAATAGACGCCACAGTAAAACTCCAGATTTTCCATAATGGTCAGGTCATCATAAAGCGTAAATTTTTGGCTCATATAACCAAGACGCTGCCGCAGAGCCTCACTCCGCAAATTGGAGACCTGTCCGCAGAGCGCCATTTTGCCCTGCGTCGGCATGAGCAGACCGCAAAGTATTTTGATGGTGGTGGTCTTACCAGCGCCATTAGCGCCTAGCAGCCCATAGATTTGACCGTAACCGACATCCAGACTAACGTCTTTGACAGCAACAAAATTACCAAAAGTCTTGCGCACACCTTTTGCTTCGATAGCCTTAAAATCATTTCCAGAGGCAGCGTCAAAAGAGCCAGCAAAAGGAAATGGTTTGCGGTCAAGATCGCTATCCGAGCTATTTTTTTCGGCCCTTAAACGATTTACAAAAACGTTTTCGAGTGTAGGTTCTTGTAGTTCAATGACCAGGTCACTGATGCCATCCTGCTTTGCTGCGGCTTCAACCATAGACTGAGCATGACTTACATCTTTTGCCAGGACATCGAGCCTGTCGCCAAAAGTCTGCACATCACAAATCACGTCAGCCTGACTGTGACTAAGGCCTATAAGCCGCCGCTCCATAAGTTCAATTCGACCGCTTCTGATCTCCAGGCGATGCAGTCCCAGATTGTCTTTAAGTTGCTGAGGAGAGCCAGTTTCTTTGACCTGCCCTTCGTGCATTAAAATCAGTCGGTTACAGCGCTCAGCCTCATCGAGATAAGGCGTAGCCACAGCCACGGTGACACCCTCCTGGGTGACAGTGGAGAGCAAGTCCCAAAACTCGCGCCTCGATACAGGGTCCACACCAGTGGTGGGCTCGTCTAAAAGCAACAATTTAGGTCTTGCCACAAGGGCACAACAAAGTGCCAGCTTTTGTTTCATCCCGCCAGAGAGCTGCCCGGCAAGCCGGTCGGGAAATTTATCCAGACTCATAAGCTTTAAATATTTCCAGGCGCGCTCATCAAAATCAGCTTTAGCGACTTCGCGCAAACCAGCTACATAACGCAAATTTTCGATTAGACTCAAATCCAGATAAAGCGAAAACTGCTGGGTCAGATAGCCAATCTCCAGTCTCATATCGCGAGGCTTGCCACCGAGCACCAGCACATCACCGCCAGTCTGCTCTAAGACGCCCCCGAGAATATGAAAACTCGTGGTTTTACCAGCACCATCTGGTCCAATTAGCCCAAAAATCTCGCCCGCATTTATGGCAAAATCGATATCTTTGACGGCAGTTAGAGACCCGTAGTCTTTGCGCAGATTATGCACCTGTACTACAGTGCTTGCGTCCATTTTACTTACCGCCGTCATCCAGCTTAATCAGGGCATCTGCTGGCATACCAGGCTTGGCAAAACGGTCCGGTTGTGTGATACCGATTTTGATACCAAAGACCTGCTTGACGCGATCGTCTTTAAAGTAGATATTTTCGGGCGTAAAAGAGCCCTCCGGATCAATTTGGATTATCTTGCCCTCAAATGGCTTGTCTGGCGAAGAATCAAGCTTGACCTGGCAAGTCTGTCCGACCCTGACTCGACCGATAGCTCCCTCTGGCACATAGCCCCGCAGATAGACTTTAGTCAAATCGATTAGTGACAACAGAGTCTGACCGGGCACTACCACCGCTCCTGGCTCTACCACCCGAGCAGTAACAATGCCATCGATAGGACTTTTGATATTGAGATAGGCGATATTAGCCTGGATTTGCTGAGCATCAGCAAGTGCACTGGCCACTTCGTGTTGAGCACTCTTGAGTTTGTATCTAGCCTGAATTAGTTGCTCCTGCAAAACATTGACCTGGGCGCTACGCATACCAGGATTGAGCCTGGTGGATTTAGCCTCCAAAAGCGCACCCTGACTGACATGCAATTGTTTGCGAGCGGCATCCACACCGCTCTCCCTGGATTTGACCAGAGCAGTTTGAGATTGATAAGTGGTATCAGCCTGGTCGTTTTCATCAAGCGTTACAGCGCCACGACTGACCAAAAAGGCATAGCGCTGCTTGCGCACCAGAGCCAGTTGCAAATCGGCCTTAGCCTGAGTCAGCTGGGCTTCGGCTTCGCTTAGCTTGGCTTGATTTTGAGCGACATTGGCTTCGGCTTGATCGATTTGAGCACGCATGTCTTCAAAAGACTGAGTCACTCGCAGCTGCGCTTCGGCAATCTGCCCCTGCACAACGCGTATTTGATATTCACTCTCGGCAGCTTGTTCCTGAGCCCTGAGCTTTTTTGCCTCAGCGCTACGCAACTGGGCCTGGATATCATCATCACTTATTTTGACAAGCAAATCGCCGTTTTTAACAGCGTCGCCTTCCCGGTAACCTATAAAGTCCACTCGCCCACCGACTTTGGGACCGACATTGGTCTCATAGCCTTCAATGCGCCCACTGACAAAGAGTTCATTAGGGTTAGCGGGCTTAGGAGCAAATTTGGGCCAGACAAAAAACCACCCGATAGCACCCAGGACGGCCAGCACGACAATAACCACAAGAGCCTTAGGCGGTCCTTTATGGGGCTCCCGACGACTCGGGGGTGGTAAGGCAGAGCCCGGAGGGGTGGAAGGCTCTTTTAAATTGCTTTCTGACATATGAGCGCCCAATTTTCAATCAACTTTGTCCAACAAGTTAATCATACCAACCGGTATGTATTGTTTGTCAATCGGTTTTGTCGTAAGATTTGTACTTACAGACCCCGAGACTACTAATGACCAGCGGCAAACCAAACACAACAAGCGGATCAAATCGTAATAATGCTCAAGCCGCCAAAGCCGCTCAACAGTCGGGCGTCAGCGTGCCTGCCTCTATCACCCCTGCTACATCAGGCAAACGAGGCAAACGTGAGCAGATTGTCAAAGCCGCTGTCAAAATTTTTTTAGAAAAAGGCTTTGCCGCCACCAGCATGAATGCAGTAGCGGAAGAAGCTGGAGTGATCAAAGCCACGATTTATAGTCACTTTAAGGATAAAGAACAACTCTTTGCCGCAATCATCCAGGAAATAACCCTAAAGAAAGTGCCCATCGATTTAGCTAATCCTGAGCCAATGCTTGCTTTAGCACCAGAAGAATTTATCGATCTATTTACCGACAAGTTCTGCAGACTTTTAAAAGACCCTGAGTATCACGCCCTCTTCCGCGTTTTAATAGGCGAAGCAGAGAGATTTCCCCAGCTCGCCAACATCTACGTGCGCACTGTAATCATGCCCAGCATGGGTCTAGTTACTAAATACTACGAGATGCACAAAGAGCTTGAGATAAGCGACGCTCAGGCCACAGCTCATATCTGCGCTGGCTCGTTTATCTCACTAATGTTATGGCAGCAGATACTGGGCGGCGAAAAGCTTTTACCAATCGAAGCCAGCCGTGTCAAAGAAACGCTCAAGGCGATGATACTGAGACCGCTCAGAGACAAGAACTGAACTGCATTTAAAGACTAAATCATGCGCAAAATTATAGTCACTGAATTTATTACTCTCGATGGCGTTATCGAAGCCCCGGGAGGCGATGAAACACCTCACATCCACGCCGGCTGGCAGTCAAAATACAAATCGCCCGAAGGCGGTAAGTACAAGATGGATGAGCTGGCCAGCGTGGACGGACTGCTATTAGGCAAAAACACCTTTGAAGCATTTGCCTCATACTGGCCCTCACAAACAGGGGACGGATTTGCCGACCCCATCAACAAAATGCCCAAGTATGTCGTCTCCACAAGCCTGCAAAAGACGGACTGGCATAACAGCCATATCCTCCGCGATGTGGGCAGAGACGTTGCCGCACTAAAGCAATCAAGTGGTGGCGACATCCTAGTCTATGGCAGTGCCACGCTGGTTAAGTCACTGATGCACCACGACCTGGTCGACGAGCTGAGATTGATGGTACATCCGCTATCAATAGGTGGAGGGTTGCGCCTTTTTGATAACAGTCGAGAGATGAAGCAATTCAAACTCAAACAGGCACGCTCCATAGACGGCGGCATTCTCATCCTGGAATATTTGTCCAGCCACTGAGCATTGACACCAAGAGAGCAAAATCAGCAACAGGAGCGCCTCAAGGTTTCCACTATACTCTATACTAGCAGGCAGAAAAAAAAGAAAAAGAAAGAAAAATCAGGAGTAGATCACCGCTGCTTTTACCAAGCAAAAGGGACCTACTCCTGACTCAAAACCAAACTCAGCGGTGTGGAGGCTCACCAGGATTGCGATCACGCAAGCTGGGAGGACCACCAGGACCACGGTCTTTTCTGCGTTCCTGCCACCATTTGTAGCCGATGTAGCCTGCGGCAAAGACGAGGAAGAGCACAAGCTCTAAGCAAAACAAGAAGATTCGAAAGGCGATGAAGACAGCCATGAATGCTAGTGTCATCAATCCCCAAGACTTGAAAAATCCTAGGACTGGCGCATCGCCAAAATTGATGCCACCATAAGCCCAGTGGATACTGATCATGAACAGGGCGACAAAGGCTGCAATAACGAGGTACATGAGAATGCCCTCGATAAACCAGTGGAACACTTCCTTGAGTAATTGTGACTTTGTAGTTGTTTTCATGTAGTCACTCTTTTCTGGTTTGTCTCTTGCTCAAGCAAAGTGGGCGGAGCATCGGCTGTTGCCAGCAAATACCCCGCCCCTTCATAGAGCAAAGATGGTTAGCGCTCAGACACCAGCGGCGGTGGCCAGCTCCTGCACGCGAGCATGCAGAGCAGTGGCAGCCTTGATGTGCTCGATGACGAGCAGCATGTCGGCAGTGGAGACATTGTCGGCAGTCAGACCGAAAAGATGCGCATAGGCGATGTCATCGCGGGCGCTGTCTTCGAAATGAACTGCCAGCTGCGGCTCCAGAAGCGACTTGATGGTGCCGAAAGCCTTGCCGTTGTGGGCCAGGCAGGAGAGCGCAGCATCGATGTGGGTGCCGGCAAAGACGAGCAGCGACTGACCGACCGACAGGCAGACTTGCTCTCCATCGGAGACCGTCTCGCCGCCTTCGATTCTCTGCCGCAAAATTTCCATGCTGGCATTGAGCGAATCACGCTGACCGATGAGCGCACGGAGCGTCTCGACAGACTGATTCGACTGCTTGAGAGCATGGGGACGAGTGAGGTCCAGAGACAGATTGGTTGACATAAGCAACTCCTTGGTTTTCAGGTTGCACTGGTTATGGACGACGGCGCAAGCTTTTTGAGCAGGAGCCGGGATTGTGCTTCTTCAATTGTGGTGCGAGACCGGGCAAAGCAGAAGCGCACCCAGACATTGCCTTCTTCGTCGCCGAAGAAAGCCGTGCCAGGTGAAACTTTGATGCCGTACTCGGACAGGAGATGTCCGGGCAAATCGCCATCAGCATCAAAGCCTCCGCCAAGCAAATTGGCGAAGAGATAGGTGGCGCCCTGAGGCTCCGAGACAGCAAAACCACGCCTGAGCAGAGCCGCGCGCAAGATTGCGCCATTGCCTTCAAGCTCAGTGGTCTGGGCGGCAAGAGCCTGGGCAAGAGCGACGGTTTGCGGCACATCACTACCGTCAAAAGCCAGTCGACTCGCCACTGTCAGTGGTGCGGGAGCGGATACTCCAAGAGCAGCGACAAAACGCCGCACGTTGCCGGTGATAGCAGGCGGTGCGGTTATTAAACCGATGCGCCAGCCACTGGCATTGTGCGTTTTGGACAGTCCCTCAATGACAACGGAACGCTCTTGCATCCCGGGCAATGAGAGGACACTGACGTGCTTGTGCTGGCCATAGACCAGGGTGCTATAAATCTCGTCGGAGACCACAAGCAAATCATGCTCACGGGCGATATCGGCGACGATAGCCAGTTCATCAGCAGTAAACACCCGACCGGTGGGATTGTGCGGACTGTTGACAATGATTGCCCTGGTCTTGGGTGTGATAGCAGCCCTGAGAGCGGTTTCGTCAATGGTCCAGTTTTGCATCACGGCCCCAGGCAGAGCGGCAAAACCGACACTCGGCTGATTGGCCAGGGCCACAGGTCGAGCCACGCCCTGAGCCACTGCGATGGCTTGCAAATAGCCCTCGAAGTACGGCGCAAAGACGATTACCTCATCACCAGCATCGATTGTGGCAAGCAGGACACAAGCAAGAGCGCTGGAAGTGCCGCCCACAACAGTGACCTCAGATTGCGCATCGATGGCGACACCGGTGGATTTTGCCAGCCTCTGGGCATAGAGCTGCCTCAGTTCGAGATCTCCGTTAGCCTGCCCGTACTGGTTATGACCAGCATTGATAGCGGCCACAGCGGCGTCTTTGAGGACTGCGGGAGTATCGGCAGATGAGGCACCGCTAGCCAGATCGACAACCTCAAACCCCTTGGCAACAACCCCGCTTTCATGCGAGCTCGCGCGAAGTTTGGCCTGAGGCAAGTCGGTCAGTCGGCGGGGTAAAAACCTTGACGAAGCCAAGGGTAAAATTTGTGTTGCGATTCCGCAACGGTCAGAAAGTGATGCAGCCAGCATGGCCAGGCGTTTAAACAGTTTCATGGTTGACACCTCGTCAGCCCGAAGCAAAAGCAAAACCACGATGCCCTGGGGCTCTCAGCGGTTTGTTTTTTCTTCGGGATATTGAAAAGCGGGGCTAAATTGCGCTCGTCTGGTCAGTCGAGAGTTTTCCGTAGATGACAGCTTGGCGCTCTTCACCTCTTCAAAACTTGTAATGGCAGACCAGATAGTGTTTAGTTACAGTAGCTCGGACCTCGGTCCAAAAGTAAATCAAATATTTGATCTGACCTTAAGCTATATGAGCTATGGTTTTCAAGATAATAAACTGAAAGGTCTCTCACTTAGAGAAGTAGTTTAGGTAATGACGTACGAGGAAGCTTTAAGTTTTATCCAGTCCTTTCCAGATATGGAGAGGGCCACTTTTGGTGCTCGCGGACCGACCATGGGCCTGCCAGCCATGCGAGAGCTGCTAGCGCGCTTGGGTGACCCTCAACTGGGCACCAAAACGATACATATCGCTGGTTCAAAGGGCAAAGGCTCGACCAGCACATTTGTTGCCTCGATTTTGCATGCCGCTGGTTTGCACACAGCTCTATACACAAGCCCCCACTTACACGATTACACAGAGCGCTTTGCTTTTGACATGAAAGCCGTCGAGCCAGACACCTTTGCTCGTGGACTTTCCGATATCAAAGAGCTTATTGATGCCGAAAAAGCAGCCGGCAACAACTCTATCTCTACTTTTGGCGTTTTGACTGCTCTATTTTTTCACCTGGTAAAAACTGCTGCCAAACCCATTGATTGGCAAATTGTCGAAGTCGGTCTCGGTGGTCGCTACGACGTCACTAACGTTTTTGACAGCAAAGAAGCAGCTGTAATAACTCCCGTAAGCCTTGAGCATGTGGAAATACTGGGTAAAACTCAGACCGAAATCGCCGCCAACAAAGCTGGCATCATCGTGCCACATTGCCTGACAGTCATGGCTCCCCAAAAGGATCAGGGCGCTAAGACTGCAATAAGCAGAGCCTGCCACGAGATGGACTCAGAGCTAATCGACGTCTCAAAAAAATACAAGATCAAGCAACTCAATCAGGACCTCACCGGTCAGACCTTTAGCATAGAAGGGCTGGGCATTAATATGGAGTGCCGCATCAATCTTTTGGGCGCACACCAGATTGCCAACGCTGCCACCGCCATTGCTACCATCAATGCACTGCGCAACAAAGGCTTAATCGAGATTAGCGACGATCAAATCAAGGCAGGAATGGCTAAGTGCTCCATGCCCGGACGCCTGGAAATATTGCGCAGCCCAGCTCAGGGCAAAGGCGGACCGACAGTAGTAGCCGACGGAGCGCACAACCATGAGTCAGCAGCAGCTCTGGCTCACAGTTTGCAGCAATTCTTCAATACTAAGCAAGTAATTTTTGTTATTGGCGTCAACAACGACAAAAATATTTCAGCAATATGGCGCGAACTCTCGCCCCTCAACAAAGCGGTCATAGCGACGCGCTCTGACAATGCCAGGTCAATGGAGCCATCGCAAATTATTGACCTGATGAGCGTATTCGAAATCGAAAGACCAGCTCACTTCACTACTCAGAATGTACCGGATGCCATTAACAAAGCCATGTCCATGGCAGGTAGCGAAGACTTGATTTGCGTTACCGGCTCACTGTATGTAGTGGCGGAGGCCCGCACATACGTGATGCAAGAAGAAGCCAAACCATCAGCTCAGTCCTACAATCGCGACTAATAACACGGTCAGCTATTTAGCGGTTTTGATATCACTTAAGGTGCTATCGATAAATTCTTTGATTTTTTCTTTGGGTTGATAGTTTTTTAGTTCAGCTGGTGTTTTTAACTCAGCGGCAAAGATACGCATAATCGGCATGGAGCGTACATCGTACTTGGCTGATGTGACCGGGGACTGATCCACATCGATACGCACAAATTTGACTTTGCCTTCGTATTCAGTGGCAAGGGCATCGACTGATGGCGCGATGCGTTTACAGGGTCCACACCAAACTGCATAAAAGTCGACAAACACAGGCTCTTTGGCGTTCAAAACTTCGCTTTTAAAATTTTTGTCGTTGACGTCAATTACAGCACCCTGAGCTCTACATATGGTAGCTCCAAATAGTGCTACAACAGTTGCGGCAAATGCGGCTACACGAGCCAGTTTAAGAGATTGCATCGATTTTCCTTTTGGGGACACTTTAGCGGCGCTTCTTGATTTAGCATCAAAGTACGATAGTCAATATTTACCCGGGCTTCCTATATCAGGATAGCTCAATAAGCTTAACCAGGCAAAATCAGTACCAATCATGACAATTATGATTGGCGCATTTCACGCAATATCTTGACAATCGGGCACCGGTGCCATTTGCTCGCCCAAAATTTATTAGTAAAGAGAAACGATGACAAAATCGCAGCAAAGACGGTTGCCAAGTCCTACGCCAGCGCTGCCACCTTTTAAGCAATTCTTGAAAAACTAATAGATATAAGCTTTAAACACAGCTTCTTAAAAGCCCATATAACCAGGGCTTAATTTGAGTCTATGTACACAAAGACCATAGATTCTATTTGTAATTCTCTTCTGTATCCCCTGGAAATCTTCTCTCGCCTTAAACACCAAATCTCTCTTTCACAAATAGAGATGCCCTCGGCGCTCCCCCACTAAATCTGCTCGACAGATCAGTGAGACGCCGCTGGTCAAGATTTCCAGATACTTCCCTTAAACCAAACCCCCTCTGACGAGCCCACAGCCATCAGAGGAACCATTTGTTGGAGACTCCAATGAAATACGGTCCCGATTTGCCGCGCGACCCGCGGCCTGTCGCTGTAATCGGGCGCGCCCTTCAGGTCATCGGCCTGGGCGCTCTCGCAAGCTTTCTTTTCACTGTCGCACTGTCACTCTATCTCATCTTTCCTCTGACCGACCTGTCGCCAAAGGACCTGTATCACACAGCCTGGCAGAGTGCACGCGATTACTCCTATGACCCCAAAGCCCTCAAGGACTGGGCCATAGCCGAGCACAAGCACGACGCCGACATCAAGTCACAGGATGACGCCGTCAAATACATCAACGAGGCCCTCAAAGCCTCCGGCGACCATTACGCTGTACTGCTCGACCCCAAACAGGCCGGACAGGAGCGCAGCCGCATGCAGGGCGAATTCGCCGGCATCGGTATCAGTGTCGCTCCCAAGTTTGACGACAAGGGTGCACTGGTCTTTGGTGCAGACAAGTCCAAAGGCCCGCTCATGGATCACGATGATGACGGCAACGTCAAAATCGAGCTTATTGAAGGTGGTCCGGCTGCAAAGGCTGGCGTCAAATCCGGTGACGTGGTCAAGGCACTCAATGGCAAGCCTGTCAAAGGCATCACCACTGAAGAGTTTGTCAACACCGCCCGCGGTACCATCGACACACAGCTGATCATGACCGTTGTGCGCAATGGCACTCCGCTCGATATCACGATAACCCGTGGCGTCGTCCAGACCAAAGCCGTCAGCTCCAAGATGCTCACCGCCGCCAACGGCACCAAAGTCGGCTACATCCGGCTCGAGAGCTTCATCCAGCAGACCACTCCCAAGGAGATGTACGACGCTCTGGGCTCGCTCAAGGACGCTGACCGCATCATCCTCGACCTGCGCTTCAATCCGGGCGGTGACGTCCAGGTTTGCGTGCAGTTGATGTCGATGTTCATCGAAAAGGGTACTCTGGTCTCGATTCGCGAGCGCCGCCCCGGTGCCGGTCATGCCAAAATGACCTACGCCGCCGATGGCAACAACATCACCGTCACTACGGTCGATGAAGACAGCGGTACAACCGAAGTACGGGCCTTCAAGCGTCCTCCGGCTCGCGGTCTCAACCAGAAGCTGGTGGTACTCGTCAACGGCAATTCGGCTTCGGCCTCTGAAATGTTTACCGGTGCCGTCAAGGACCACGATCGCGCTGTCATCATCGGCGAAAAGACCTTTGGCAAAGGCATCGGCCAGACGGTCATGCCCATGCCCAACGGCACCGTGATGCACATCACCAGCCTGCGTTACTTCACGCCCAATGGCACGTGGCTTGGCGACGGTGGCAATGGCAGTGAGCAGTTTGGTGTCGAGCCTCACAACGTGATCAAGCTCGACGAATCGCCCACCACCAGGCTTGGCGACCCCAAGCACGACAACCAGTTGAGCTTCGCGCTCGACCTCATCTCTCAGTAACTGTTTAACTCGGCAAGCGGGGTGCGGCTCACGAGCCACACCTCGCACCGGACAAGGATAAAAACTATGAAAACTCAAACTGACATGGTCAGTAACGAGCGCCTCAGTGCTCTCGGTCTGACTCTCATCAAAGAGCGCAATGGCATCAGCGAATACAAGCTCAATGCCAACGGCCTCAAAATCCTGCTCATCCCCAACCAGTCTTCGCAGGCTGCCACGGTGATGATTGTCTATCGCGTCGGCTCTCGCAACGAGGCCGTAGGTTACACCGGGTCTACGCACTTCCTTGAGCACATGATGTTCAAGGGCACCGATCGATTCCCCAACTTCGACGGCGTGCTCACACCTCTCGGTGCAGACTACAATGCCACGACCTCGTACGACCGCACCAACTACTTTGCCAAAGTGCCCACCGAGCACGTCGGCAAGGTCATCGCTCTGGAAGCAGATCGCATGCGCAATCTCAACTTGCGCCAGGATCACCGCAACTCCGAGATGACCGTCGTGCGCAACGAATTCGAAAACGGCAAAAACAGCCCCTTCTCGGTCTTGATCGAGCAGCTCGGCGCCACCGCATTCGATGCACACCCCTACCACCACCCCATCATCGGCTGGCTCTCCGACGTCGAAAACGTCCCGCTGGCGAGGCTCAAGGCCTTTTACGATGAGTTTTACTGGCCCAACAACGCCACCGTGATGGTGACCGGCAACTACGGCACGGACGATGACGTCCTCAAGACGATCGTCGACGAATTCGGCGCCATCCCAGCTTCGCCGCACGCTATCCCTGAAGTCTACACGGTGGAAGCTCCCCAGCTGGGCGAACGTCGTTTCGTCATCGAGCAGGAGAGCACTGACCCCGCTGTGGTGGTGATGGGCTTCCGCGTCCCGGGTGCTGCCCACAAGGACAGTGCCGCCCTCGATGTCATCGCCGGCATGCTGGGCAGTAGCTCTCGCATGGCCAGCCGCCTCTACCAGTCCCTGGTAGAAACCGGTCTGGCTGTCGAAGCCTTCATCTGGCCCAATACGCAGCGTGACGAATATCTGTTGCGCATCGGGGCCATACCCACTCCGGGTACCACCCTGGAGCAGCTCGAGGAAGCTCTCATGGCTCAGCTCAACAAGCTGGCCAGAGAAGAAGCCTCGCCAGAAGAACTGGCCAAGGTCAAGAAAGCGAGCCGCAAAAGCCGCCTGCTTGGTGCCGACAGCCAGATGTCTCTGGTCAGCAAAATCTGCGAGATGGAAGTGGCATCGAGCTGGGAGTTTTATCTCGACTACGACGCTCTGATTGACGCCGTCACCGCCCAGGATGTGCGCGACGTGGCCAGCCGCTACTTCGTCAAGAAGAACCGGACCACTGGGCACTTCCTGCCACAGCAAAGCGTCGCCGCTGACAGCGCTGACGATGCAGAAGCCAAGGCTATCTCTGACACGAGCACTGCCGCCAGGGCCAGCCTCACCGCTGGTCTGGTGGAAAAGGTGCTCGACAACGGCTTCAAAATCCAGGTGCTACCGCTGGAAGGAGCAGGCACTGTCGGTGTCTCTATCAAGCTGCGGGCTGGCGACCACTTCGCACCGGCTGACAAGCCTCTGGTGCCGACCCTGGTGGCAGAAATGCTCACCAAGGGTGCCAAGCACCTCAACTTGAGCCAGATGGCTGCCATTCTCGAAGAGATGGGCACGCGCATCGGCTTTGGCACAGACAAGCTGGCGGTCAGCTGCTCTGGCAAGGTGGTCGGTGAAGACTTCGCCGCTTACATCAAGATCCTGGCTGATTGCCTCAAAAACCCGCTCTTCCCCGCAGCCCAGCTGGCTCAGGTCAAAGAGCAGATGCGAGCCAATCTCTCACAGGGTCTCTCGGATCCTGACTCGATTGCCAGCGTCACCATGAGCCAGAAGCTCTTTGCTGAAGGCAGCTTCCACCGTGAGCACTCGGCTGAAGAGCTGCTTGCCTCGCTGGATGCAATCACGGTAGATGACCTCAAGGCCTTCCACAAAGCCTACTATGGACCTCGCTCGGCCCTCATAACCGTCACTGGTGACGTGCAGGCTGACAGTGCCATGCAGGCCATCGAGCACGTCTTCCGCAAGTGGGAGAGCGGAGCTGCCGACACAAACCTCGACATCGCTACCGCCGCTGCTCCGGCAAAGGCAGAAGTGGTGCGAGTGGCCGTGCCGGCCAAGACATCGGTGTCAATTAAAATCGGTCTGCCTCTGGCAGCCAAAATTGGCACGCCCGAGTATTTCGTCGCCAAGCTGGCCAATGACGCGCTGGGTGAAAACACCCTGTCGGCGCGCCTTGGGCTGGTCGTGCGCGAAAAGCACGGTCTCACATACGGCATCCGCTGCTACTTCGAAGGCGCTCAGTACGGCGACGGACTGTGGCAAATTGGCCTCACGGTCAATCCCGCCAATGTCGACAAGGCACTCTCCCTGGTCGAAGAAGTGGTCAAGCAATACCTGGCCGAGGGCATCAGCGACGAAGAGCTCAAAACCTGGGCGCAGAACACGGTGGGTGGCTTCCAGATTGCACTGGACAACCCCCTTGCCATCGCGCGCAGCCTCAACAACTACAGCTTCCTCGGTCTGCCCACCAACTACATGGACACCCTGGCAGCTGGCTATCACGGCGTCACCACGCAGGCCGTCAACGACTACATCCGCAAAAACTTTGACCCGTCAAAGATGCTGACTGTAGTTGTTGGCACTTTCAAGTGACATTTTCACGAATTTATTTCAGGTAAGGAAATCGGGGGCGAGTGCTTTAATTTCGAAGCACTCGCTCTCCTTTCCGATACAATTTGCGTAAGGAGAAATCAGAATGGCTAATACCAAAACTGCCTATCGCTACAAATCCGTCAAGGGTCCTGCACTGACCAGTGACATTTTCGCCAAGCGGCGCAAAGAATTTTTGCGCAAACTGCCGGCAGGATCTGTAGCCATCATCGTCACCAACCCGGAGCAGACCCGCTCCAATGACACCGAGTTTCAGTACCGTGCATCGTCCGATGTTGTCTATCTGAGCAACTTCGTCGAGCCCGAGTGCGCGCTTGTTTTCGTCAAGCCCAAGGGCAACAAACCGGGTCAGTTCTTGATGTTTGTCCGCGCCAAGGATCGCACCCGCGAGATTTGGACGGGCGTGCGCCATGGACCTCAGGGTGCCATCGACAACTTCGGAGCTGACCAGGCGCACAATATCGAGGACTTTGACAAGGTCGTGGCTCCGCTTCTGGCCGAGGCCGACCGCGTCTACTACAAGTTCCGCCGCAACAGTCACTTCGACAAGAAGTTCCGCGCCCTGTGGGACGACATGCAGAAGGACCTGCTCAACCCCGAGACCATCATCCACGAGATGCGGCTCTTCAAGAGTGCTGAAGAAATCGAGCTGATGCGTCACGCAGGCAAGATTTCGTCATCGGCTCACTGCGAAGCAATGCGCATCGTGCGTCCGGGCATGATGGAATACCAGCTCCAGGCATCGATGGAAGCGGTCTTCAAGTTTAACGGCGCCATGTATCCCGCCTACACCAGCATCGTTGGTGGTGGCAACAACGCCGTCATCTTGCACTATGTCGAGAACAACTGCGAACTCAAAGACGGCGATCTGATCTTGATCGACGCTGCCTGTGAGTACCAGCACTACGCCTCCGACATCACCCGCTGCTTCCCGGTCAACGGCAAGTTTAGCAAGGCCCAGCGCGAAATTTACGAGCTGGTGCTGGCCGCTGAGCTGGCTGGTATCGCCATGGCCGCCCCTGGTGCGAAGCTGCAAGAAATCCACGACCACGGCTGCGACATCATGCGCGCCGGTCTGGTCAAGCTCGGCATCCTGCCCAAGAGCCACACCACTGCCGACGGCGAAAAGAAAGCGCTGGAAGCCTGGAAGAAAGCTGGCGAGAAGGGTGCCAAGCCGCTTCGCCTGTTCGACTTCTTCATGCACGGCACGAGCCACTTCATCGGGCTTGACGTGCACGATGTGGGCACCGGCGGTACTCGCGATCCGCGCGGCAAGAAGCGCCTGCTCAAGCCGGGCATGGCCTTCACCATCGAGCCGGGCATCTACATTGCGGCCGATGACGAACGCGTACCGGCTCAATACCGGGGCATCGGCGTGCGCATCGAAGACGATGTGGTGATTACCGCCAAGGGCTGTGAAGTCCTCACCAAGGACGTGCCCAAGGATGTCGACGCCATCGAAAAACTGATGGCTGACGGCCGCGCTCATTGCCAGCAGGTCGAAGAACTCTTCGGCATCGGCAAATAGCGCCAATAAGTTAGCCTTCGCTGAGGCGGAGACTAACCTGATTCGGCATCGGCGCATCAGACTGCTATGAAATCAGCACTGGGGTAAAACCCGGTGCTGATTTTTTCTACCCTCATTTAACCCGTGCACTCTTTACTTGCACGACTTATCAATGTGCTTCTAACGAGAAGGACTAAACATATGGCAGCTCTGCTACAAGACCTACTGGTTGTGTTTGGCATGGGAGTGGCCCTGGTGATGCTCCTGCATCGCTTCAACCTCCCTTCTGTACTCGGGTTTCTGCTCACTGGTGTGATTGCAGGTCCCTTCGGACTAAAACTTGTTGAAGATGTCCACGCTATCGAGGTACTCGCCGAAATCGGTCTGGTGCTACTGCTTTTCGAAGCAGGCATCGAATTTTCGGTCAAGACCTTTATCAAGCTCAAGCGCTTCCTCCTCATTGCCGGTACGCTACAGCTTTTGCTCACCATCGGAGCAGCAACGCTTGTGGCGCAATACGGCGGACTGGCGCTCAAACAGTCAATCTTCATGGGCATGCTGGCATCGCTTTCCAGTACTGCTCTGGTGATTCGCTTGCTCGATTATCGCGGCGACATCGACGCTATCCATGGCCGCGCCGCCATGGCAATTCTCATCTTCCAGGACCTCTGCATCGTGCCGCTGGTCCTGATCACGCCTTACCTGGCTGGCACCGGCGGCAGTATCGTCGATGTGCTTTTGCTCACTGGCAAGGCGCTGCTCTTTGTGGCAGTAGCTGGCACTCTTGCACGCTTCGCCATCCCCTGGCTGCTCGGTCAAGTGGCTCGCCTCAAAAAGCGTGAAGCCTTTGTCCTGAGCATCATGCTGCTCTGCCTGGGCACGGCAGTGGCCACTTCGCACTTTGGTCTGTCCATGGCTCTTGGCGCCTTCATCGCCGGACTCGTGATCTCGGACTCAAAGTATAGCCATCAGGCTCTCTCTGAGGTCCTGCCTATTCGCGAAGTGCTCAACTGCCTGGTCTTCGTTTCCATCGGTATGCTCTTTGATATCCGCATTCTCTTGCAAAATCCAGGACTGATCTTGTGCCTGGTAGCAGTGGTGATGCTGATCAAGGTGGCAACCGGCTTTGCGGCAACAATGGCAAGCGGACACACCTGGCGCGTAGCCCTGCTCACCAGCGTGGCCATCGCCCAGGCCAGCGAGTTTAGCTTCGTGATCAGCAAGCTGGGTCTTTCGACTGGACTAATCGATCACCGGCTCAACCAGCTCTTTTTGGCCACAGCCATCTTGACGATGTTTTTGACACCGGCTCTTATTAGCGGTGGCAGCATGCTCGAACAACTGCTGGCCAAACTCCTCCCCGAGTCATGGTCACGCGGCAAACTCGAACATGACCAGAGCGACAAGCTCGCGGATCACACTGTCGTGATTGGCTACAGCGGTCCGGGCAAGAGCATCACCAGCGCTCTCAAAGAGCATGGTCTGCCCTTTGTCATCATCGACTACGACCCGGCCACGGTCAAAGAAGAGATCAAGAAAGGCACGCCAATACTCTTTGGTGATGCCTCCCGTCCGGAAGTGTTGCAGCACGCTGGTATCGCTCGTGCACGAGTAATCGTGATCACGGCAAGCGATCCAGAAGTCTCTGTGGCCACTACCGAACTGGCTCGCCGCCTCAATCCTTCGGTCACAGTATTGACCCGGGCGAGGCGCGCTGCCATGGGACAAGATCTCAAAGTACGCGGTGCCAATGTCGTCGTCGCCGATGATTTTGCAGCAGGACTGGCGCTGACCGAGCAGACTCTGACAGCCTGCGCGGTCCCTGACGAACAACTCAACCACTCGCTAGACCTGCTCAAGCAGCGAGCGCCATAACAATAAGCTGTCAGTAAGTCAGTTTCGCAATTTCAAACAGGAGAGGTCAGCAATGATCTCTCCTGTTTTTTTACTCATTTCTACTATCTCATTGCGTACACACGAAGGAACTCACCAAAAGACCGTAACACTTAACAAACTGTTTGCTCAAATCTGGTTGGCGCTGGGCATCTTGATACGCTCGACTTGGTAGCCCAAAATCGCTATCAGCTCCGCACTGCCATACCGTCATCCGTGTCAAACGGCTGTATTAGCACGTCCCAATCAGTGCGAGAGCCATTCTCTATCAACTTCATTTGCATGAGGGTAGACCATGCTGTCTACAAACCAAAAAATTCGCATCATATTAGTCGCCTCACTCGCCGCAGTCATAGGCACTCCACTTGCCATGATTGCTGCCATTTATGTCGCTTTATCACCGGCTCATACAGCCCAATATTTGCTCTACATGGGCACTCCTATCAAAGACTACGCCAAAGTTGACTTTGTCAAACTGGGCTTAAAAGCTGAATCTCTAAAAATACCTACGGCCAATGGACAAAGCTTTAGAGGCTTTTACTTTGCAAAAAAAGATGCACCATATGTGCTACTAGTAAGCCACGGACAGGGCGCTCTAATTTATCACCTCGGCATGGTAAAACCGGCTCTAGAAAACAATTGCAGCATCATGCTCTATGACTATCGAGGCTATGGTGCCAGCGGCGGCACGGCCTCCACGGGCAATATGATGGAAGACGGACTGGCGGCCTATGACTATCTCGTGGCTGTTAAAAAGATTGCACCAGAACGTATCATCCTGACTGGCACATCACTTGGTACTGGCATTGCGGCAGAAGTTGGGACAAAGCGCAGTTGTGCTGCGGTGCTGCTAATTTCTCCGTATACCACCATCACAAGAGCAGCCATAGACGCCTTACCGCTCTGCAAAATCTACCCATCATGGCTTTATCCCAAGCCCGAACTCGCTTGCCTGCCTCTGGTGCAAAAGAATCACCAGGTGCCAATTTTTCTCATTCATGGCGCCAAAGATCCGCGTATTAGCATCAACAATTCGCGAGAACTCAAACAAGCAGCTGGCGCCAATTGCCGCCTGGTGGAGCTAAAAGATGTACAGCACAATCTCACTACCGAGCAACTAAAGCACCAAATTAAAGCCCTGATAAAAAAGCTTCAAAACAATAATGCACAGGTCAAAACGGCAGAGCAAGCCTTGCAGCCAGTGCTCTAAGCGTCAGTCCACTTTACTTATGCGAGATCAGACTATGCTGTCTACAACCCAAAAACTGCGCAGATTATTGCTACCGCTTTTGGCTGCATCGATAGCCACCCCACTTGCCATTTTTGCTGCATGCTACGTCACTTTATCACCAGCATCAATGGCCAAATATTTACTCTATCAAGGTCGACCGATGGCCGACTACAATGTCCTTGATTTTGCCATCCACGGCTTACCAAAACAGACTTTGAGCATACCTGTCAGAGGTGGAGGATCAATTAAGGCTTTTTACTTTACCAGAGACGAAGCACCATATGTGCTATTACTGAGCCATGGACAGCTACCGTTAATTTATCATCTCGGCTTTATAAAACCAGCACTAAAAAACAACTTCAGTGCTTTGATCTATGACTACCGTGGCTTTGGCGCTAGCGGTGGCACAGCCAGTACAGCCAATATGCTTGAAGATGGACTGGCTGCTTTTGACTATCTCGTCAATGTCAAAAAAGTCCCGGCCAACAAAATTATATTACTGGGGTCATCGCTAGGCACCGGTGTAACAGCCAATCTGGCGCTCAAACGTAAAGCGGCTGCAGTAGTTTTACTCAGTCCCTACACCACAATTAACAGAGCAGCGATTGACGCCATTCCAGCATGCAAAATGTATCCGGCGTGGATGTATCCTACTCCAGTTCTTACTTGCTTACCTTTGATCAAAAGCAAAAGCAACACACCAGTAATACTCATCCATGGCACAAAAGATAAGAGTATCAATGTGCAAAACTCCCGCGATTTGATGCAAGTTGCTGGACAAAACTGTCGCTACGTGGAGCTAAAGGACTCACCTCACAATATTTCGTTGGACGTTGTTTATGACCAACTCAATCAACTCGTGCGTGAGCTAAACTGCGCCAGCGCCACCAGACGCAGAGATAGACAACTGAGCCAGGCTGGCTAGATTTGTGACAAGCACTTAAGCAAATGACATACGGGGTAGCGCAGCCCTCCTATCTGTAGACAAAACAGGTGTGCTGCTTTTAATCAAGCCAGCAAGCGTCAAGACACAGGCACAGATGGCAATTAACGACTTGTTTACAGCGTCTTTAAGACGAAACACATAAAACCACGTTTTAAAGAGATAGGTCTAAAAGCTCTTTGATAGCTAGTCTATAAATGCCCACCTCACCTTTTATCTTGAAAATCTCATTTTAGTTTCCCACAGCCTATAAATCCCACCTGCCCACCTCCTCATGCTGTAGCACGCGAAGAATTACTTTCGCCGGTAGTGCTCTGCTCTCCATGCCATCATGGCATCGAGCTTATAGCGTGCCATCGTGTGCAGTTACCTAATGGGTAAGCTGTGACTGTATTCGAGTAAAAGACATTGAGTGGCACTCACCCATTCCTTCACATCCACCTGTTTGCGACAACGCCTGCCAGGCGATAAAGTTGTTACGCACATCAGGTGCCTCACAAAGAGGACATATCAATGACTCTAAAAGTCATCGCGACACTCGCTCTAGTAACCATCTTCATCTGGGGCTGCTTCCGCCTCAAGGCTCATGCCCAGGCTAGCGACTCTCCGCGCCAAAAGCCTCAAGTGCAAGCCAAACCGCGCACTGCTCAGGTGATTTCGACCAGCCCTAAAGCGCGTCTGGTCAATGCCGGTCAGTTCACATTCAGCCCAGTTTCGTCGGCAGATCAGGCCGCATCTTCCATCCCTACGACCGCATCGAGCGCCGTAGGGGTTGACGATGTGGCGGAAATCATTGTTGATTCTCGCCAAAAGTTTCAGAAGGTAGTTGGCTTCGGCGGTGCTTTTACCGATGCCGCTTGCTACATGTTCGACCAGCTCTCGCCCCAAGCGCGAGCGCAAGTTTTTGACGATCTCTTCAGCCCCAAAAAGCTCGGACTCAATCTCTGCCGAGTGGCCATGGGCAGCAGCGACTACGCTACTCATGCCTACAGCTATTGCGACGGCGAGCCCGACCCGGAGATGAAGCGTTTTTCCATCGCCCACGATCGCAAGTACATCCTGCCCACCATCAAAGAAGCGCTGGCCGTAAACCCGGACATCTTCCTCTTTGCCTCGCCCTGGAGCCCGCCCGGTTGGATGAAGTCCAACAACTCCATGCTCGGCGGCAACATGCGTCGTGAGTACATGCCCGCTTACGCCATCTACTTCACCCGCTTTGTGCAGGACTACGCCGCAAGCGGCGTGCCCATCAAGGCAGTGACTGTGCAAAACGAAGTGGACACCGACCAGGACGGTCGTATGCCGGCATGCGCCTGGCCTCAAGAGTATGAAGTGGACTTTGTCCGTCATCACCTGGGCCCGGCTTTTAAAGCCAACGCTATCGACACTCAAATCTGGATCATCGACCACAACTACAATCTCTGGGGTCGCGCTCTGGGCTCGCTCGATACCGACGGCCTCAAGGACTTTGTCAAAGGCATCGCCTGGCATGGTTATGTTGGTGACGCTCACCGCATGACCACTGTGCACGACGCCTATCCCGACGTGGATATGTACTGGACCGAAGGCGGACCGGATTACACCGATCCCAATTACGCCCTAGACTGGACCAAGTGGTCGCGCACTTTCACCGGCAATCTGCGCAACTGGTGCCGCGGCATCACTGTGTGGAACCTCGCCCTGGACGACAAGGGTCGCCCCAACATCGGTCCCTTCCCGTGTGGTGGTCTCGTCACCATCCACTCCGAGACCAAGGAAGTCAGCTACAGCGGTCAGTATTTCGCTCTCGCTCACTTCTCCAAGTACATCAAGCGTGATGCCACCGTGATCAAGAGCGAAGGCAATACCGACAATGTCGCGCATGTAGCCTTTGTTAATCCGGACGGCACCAGGGTCATGGTTGTCACCAACAGTGGTGCAGCCAGGACCGTCGTAGTCCGAGACGGCGACGACAAGCTCTCGCTCAATCTCGAAGCCGACTCTGTTAACACGGTTATCTGGTAACAGATAGCTTCAAGTAGCTCAATCAAGACTTCCGGGGTCTATCTCTCGTGAGATAGATCCGGGCCATTGACCCAAGCTGGTTTTGCCTCAGGGCATCGCCAGCTTGGATTAAGGTCCATAGCCTTGATCGCAATCCGACACCCCGGGCACTAAGAGACGTTTAAGGACGATCGTCTGATCGTCCTTGAGCGCCTCGAGACTGATTGCGCAAAATGCTGGTCTCGCCCCAATCTAAAGACAGTCCAATGAAAAGGAACGTTGTAAATGCGCTACCGTGGAAGCGCCTGTGGAAAATCGGTAAACCCTTTTGGGTTTCCGAAATGCGCTGGATCGCACTTGCCCATCTAGTGGCAGTGCTGGTCCTGCTCACTGCTAACGCAGGGCTTTCTGTGTTCATCAACAAAACAGCCGGGAATTTCATGACCGCTATCGAACAGCGCTCGACTCCCGACTTCTATCATTTCCTCATGGTCTACGCTGGCGCACTTGTGGTGGCAACACCAATACAGGTGTTTTACGGTTATCTACGCACCAGGCTCGCTCTTGTCTGGCGCACGTGGCTCTCCACCAGTCTCTTTGCTGCCTACTTCGACAACCGGGCTTACTATAAGCTCCTCAACAACAAAGAAATAGACAACCCCGATCAGCGCATGACACAGGACGTAGACTCGTTCTGCAATTCGTCGGTGGGATTGTTTATTTCAATTCTCGATGCCGTAGTCAACGTCGTCACTTTTGTCGGCGTGCTCTACGCTATCTCACCACTGCTCACCGGCACGGTGTTGGCAGTGAGTGCGGGGGGCTCAATCATCGTCGTTTTGATTGGCAAGGCTCTCGTCAACTACAACTTCCAACAGATGAAAACCGAGGCTGACCTGCGCTTTGGGCTGGCGGAAGCACGTCGAGAAGCTGAGTCCATCGCCTTTTACCGCGGCGAAAAGATTGCTTTTAGCCAGGCACGATCCAGGCTCAAGAATGTGATTGACACGCTCATGAACATCATGAACGTGAACAGGAACCTTCAGCTCTTCACCAACGCCTACAACATGATGATGCCGCTAATTCCTGCAGCCATCATTGCGCCGATGTATTTTGCCAATCAAGTTCCCTTTGGCGAAATCACCAAGGCATCCATGGCGTTTACCATTGTCTTTAGTGGCTGCACATTTATGATCAATCAGTTTGGTGGCATTACCAGCTATACCGCCATCATCAACAGACTGGGATCGTTTATGGAAGCGCTTGAAGATTGTGGCATTGAGCATCTGCCCGAAGGCAAACACATCAATGTCAAGGAAGGCGATTATATCGAATTTGACCGGGTCAGCATCACTACCCCCGATCAGCAAAAGGTCCTGCTCAAAGAGCTTGTCCTGGCAATCAAACCAGGAGCCAGCCTGCTCATCACCGGTGCCGATGGTTCCGGTAAATCATCCATACTTCGCACCATCGCTGGTATCTGGAATTCTGGAAGCGGCACTTTGACTCGGCCCAAATCCGACGACATGATGTTTCTTAGCCAGAATCCCTACATGCCACAAGTGACGCTGCGAGAGGCTCTGAGCTACCCCTGCACCGAGTCTTGCTATGATGATGCCAGGTTGTTGCAAATCCTCCATATGACCAATCTGGGCGAATTGCCAGCTCGCGCCCAGGGTCTTGATACTGTGCAAAACTGGCGCGATCTGCTCTCCATGAGCGAACAGCAGCGCTTGAGCATTGCCCGTATCATCCTGGCTAAGCCCAAGTACGCTATCATCGACGAGGGCACAAGTGCGCTCGAGGGCGACAATGAGCGCTTGCTCTACTCGCTACTCACTTCGCTGGGCTCCACTATCGTCTCCGCTGGTACCGGCAGCAATCTGGTCAAATATCACCAGATGGTGCTCGAGCTCCAGGGCGACGGCAAATGGGAGCTTCATCCCGCGCTCAACTACAAACAGCGCAGCTTCTTGAAGTAAGGGAGACAAAATGTCCAAACCCAATATGTTCCGATGTATCACAGGCGCTGCCAGACGCCTGCTCCAAAAACTCTGCCCTTGCTGCTTTGGCAGCAAGGAGCAGCATTCTGGCAATCAGTTTGAATTTCCGCAAGGTTTTGTCTGGGGCACGGGCACTTCGGCCTATCAGGTCGAAGGTGCCTGGCAAAAGGACGGCAAAGGTGAATCGATCTGGGATCGCTTCAGCCACACCCCGGGCAAAGTCAAAAACAACGAAAACGGTGATGTCGCCTGTGATCAGTACAATCTGTATCCACAGGATTTTGCCCTGGCACGCAAGCTCAACTGCAATAGCTATCGTTTTTCGATTAGCTGGCCACGGGTACAACCCACTGGTCGCGGCGAGTTTAACGAAGCCGGCATGGCGTTTTATGACCGCATCATCGATGAGCTTTTAGCTCAGGGCATCGAGCCCTTCATCACGCTCTATCACTGGGATCTGCCGCAAGCTCTGCAAGACGAGATGGGCGGCTGGGCCAGTCGGGAGATAGCGCCTTTGTTTGCTGAGTTTGCCGCCAAAATGGTGGAACGCTACAGCGACCGGGTCAAATTCTGGACCACTTTTAACGAGCCGTGGTGTACGTCGTTTCTCGGCTACCACAACGGCTATCATGCTCCCGGCATCAAAGATCCTAAAGTGGCAGCCCAGGTTGCTCACAATTTGCTCTTGAGCCACGGCATGGCTTGCCAGGCTGCTCGTGCCAGAGCCAAGCAGCCAATCGAATTGGGCATCGTGCTCAATCTGACCATCACCGAAGGTCTCAATCCAGAGGACGCGGATATGGCAGAAGCAGCCTGGCGGCGCGATTGTGGCTATTACCTGGAGCCTCTGCTCAAGGGTGTGTATCCGCAGAGCGTGATCGATGAGATTGGTGACTATAGACCCGAAGACATGGCTGTAATCAAACAACCCATGGACTTTTTGGGTATCAACTTTTACTCACGTGGTCTGGTCTCCAATGGACCCATACCCTATCCGGTGCCTGGCTCCACCTACACGCAAATGGGATGGGAAGTCCATCCCGAGTCATTGCGCAATCTGCTCAACCGCATCTGGAATGACTACAAAGGGTTGTCGCCCAAGCTGTATGTCACCGAAAACGGTGCCGCCTACGCTGAGACCATTGACGACAACGGCACGATTCCTGACTTTCAGCGAGTCGACTTCCTCAAGGGTCACATCCAGCAGGTCGCTCTCGCCATCAAGGACGGTGTCGATGTGCGTGGTTATTTTGCCTGGTCGCTGCTCGACAATTTTGAGTGGGCAGAGGGCTATGACCGGCGTTTTGGCATAGTCTATGTGGACTTCACCACACAAAAACGCATCGTCAAAGATAGTGGCAAGTGGTTTAGTCGGCTAGCCAAGTCCAATACCATCGCCATGCCTGAGCACTGAGTGCATAAGTTGTTGGGCTTAAAACATTGAAGTCTTATGCGCAAGCAGCGGGCCTCAGAGTTTTCAGCTCAATGCAAATCTGGAAAGCAAGGCGGTTTGGGATTACCCAAATCGCCTTGCCGACTGGGTTTTGCTTCTCTATACTTTTTTCACAATTCTTACTACTTCTTTTAGTATTGCCCTAGTGTTTTTTTGTCAGCACCAAAAATACTTGTACAGAGTGGATAAGGCTTTATTCAAAAATATCGAAATCAAACGGCAAGGGCCGGTCGATCAAAACATAATCGACCGACCCAATCTAATGGAGATGCCTCCTGTTGCGCTACCTTACAGCAAACAAAAAGCGCACCGTACCAACAGGTACGCGCAGTTCAGTGCGTTTGTAGGTATATTCAGGAGGCAGGCCCAGGAGTTTTAAGTAATAGAGATTCCTTGCGCTGGGACCAGTTTTGTATACAGTGATAAAGCCCTTGTCCTTAAGCTCGCTATCTTGCAAAATGCTTACGTCAGGACTGGCACTAATAGAGCCTGGCGAGACACTACCATTTTCATTGACAGTGTAGTAGTTGTACACCTTTTGATTGCTGATACTGCCAGAGCCAAGAATGAAGCTACCCTTCAGTTGATCGCTGTCACTGACAGCAGCTAGAGGGGTGCTCTGCTCAATCACCGCATCGCTACAGAGGATTGCTGTAGCGCAATAGCAGACGAAGCACGCCGCAAAGAAGACAGGAACAATAAGAGCCAGCGTCGAGCCAATTGCGTCCTCTCGCTCTTCTTTTATCTGCCTGTCATTACGCCTTAAAAACGCAAAGCCAGACATTTTGAGCACTACCAGCGGTATCATGGCGGCAAGCAAAAAAATCGTCATTGCCCTTAACTTTCTAAACGTAAAACCCTCGTCAGGGGAGAAACAGGTTTTCCCCAGCTTGCTCATCCTAGAACAAGCTGTCTTACCATCTTTCATCATCTACAGAAAGATATGGAAGCGATTCCCTAGCACAGACTTCTTCTGTGTCGCACGCTCTTCCACAAGCGCCCCGTCAGCATATCTGTATAAACAGCTGTCTGACTACGGGGATTCAGGTAGTTAATACTATCAAAAGCAAGTCGGGGACCTCCATAAGGCGATCCCCCCTTGAGATTCTTTGGCTGTTAGCCAAAAAGTCTGTCGTGCTGTCTTACTATCATGCCACCGCCAAAAGCGACGCAAAACAAAGCTGTTGTTTGGTCCAAGAAGCCCTGAGGCAGCCCGAACACTACGCAAAGAACGAGACCAGAGACAACTACGGTAGTACCAATGGTGAAGGCTAACCACTCAGACCTTTTGGCAAGGCGATCGCTTAAATAGCTACCGATGCGGCAAAGCCAGATGAAGCCGATAACTTGAATGAAAATTCCGACGGCTGTGAGGAGAGTCATGATCTTATTCCCTGGTTAATTGGGTTAAGTTGGAAAATATTTCCATCAGCCAGCCAGGAGTCTAATTGGCGACCACCGTCTCTTTCAGATGAACAAGCATCTGCTTGGTCTGCCAGAGTAACAGTTTATAGTTAGCTTCTGCACCGGCTTTGAGGCAGACACTATTGACTGTATGTCCGTGAGCGGCAGCACCAAAAAGCATGTGCATTCTATGGCTGGACTTGAGTATTCCAGAAGAAGTGTCTGGACAGTTGGTGTTGGAAGACACCGAGACAAAATCAGCCTGGCTCTGATAGTCTCTTGCAAATTTCGCAAAAGCCAGGCCGCTTGCAAATCCATGTTGATGGCCATGAAGGAAGTAATTAGCCAGCGATGTTGCTGCTTCTATTGTGACATTCAGCACCATCGCCTGAAGCCAATCACTAGAGGTCAAATGCTCAGGACAGGCGATAGTCTGCACACACTGACCAAGCACTTTAATTGCAGACTGCCAGTCTTTGGCAATCGTGCAATTGCTTCGTATCAGCTCAGCCACTTTCATTAGCGGTGCCCGCGCCTTTTGAGCTGCCTGCAAACAGAGCAAACCATGCTCTGGATCCTCGATACAGGCAAGAGCCATTGATCTCACAATGGCGCGTTCATTTATTCTGGCGTTCACAGGCAGGGCATTTATAAATGATTCAACCCAATGACGCGCTTCCGCTGCAGTATCCATTTGTCTGTAGATGTATGTTTCATGGAGCATAAGCGGGAGTGGCACACCGAGCCGGTCAGCGCAAAGCTCGATCTTGTATTCGAGGCGATTTAGTCCCAAAAGCTTCGACCAGTGGGGACGATCGACCTGCGAGTCTTTATCCTTGATTTGTCCTGCAACTTGCTCCAGCCTGTTGAGCAACTCTTGCTTCAGCTGGGGGTTTCCATTAAATGCAAGCATGTTACTTACTCCTTAGTTGATGGTGCATTCAAAAGCCCTGGGGGATGAAGCCAGTCATTGACTGGCTCCGGCGTGCATCTGGATCAATCGTCCGACTCAAGCAAGTCTGCCACCAATCCATCTGCCGCTTTTGCAGCAGCTTCTCTGGATGGAAAAACTTGATCGACATATTCGCCCTCGATGGTCATGAGCCATCCCTTTGCGGGTGACTCGCACTCGGCTTGGAGCAGCTCTACGCTGACACCGCCGATGATTGCCTCGTACCGGCCATCAAGGGTATAAACGAATTGATTGTTAGTCATGTGCACTCCTGGTTAAGAGGGGAACAATTCCCGCTCCATCCCGCAAAGCTCTTAAACACTCAAATCAAAGAAGAAGGCAAGCCAACATCACTGTCGACTCGCCTCCTTACTATCTGCCTACAGTTTATCGTGCAATTGGCGTGAAACTTTAATAGAAGTTTCGTTGCCTTGAGCGATTTCAGTCTGATGTAGTCTGGGCAACCGGTAAGTCAGATACAGGTTCAATTACGTTATTGCAGACCACTCAGATCAACTCAAACTCTCAACCAAGACCCCGACCATAACAACTTACGCCATCACCAGCGATACCAACGAATAATTATTCCAATACACAGGACCAGAGGTCCGACGGTAATGTGGCAATTTAGCTAGCTTTGGGGCGATTTATTGGTTTTGGATTGGTCTTTGGGTGGTTGCGAAAAACGATACCTGCAACGTGCCATTTCCGGCGGCAAATTGTCAAGCAGGCAACCCTGATGCAAGTTCCTGCCAAACTGAAAGCTGCAAGACCTCGCGCAAAGCACAGACCGGGTCCGGCGGCAATCGCACACCACAGGAGATCTTGACAGTGCCAATAACAAAACAACTAGCGCAAGCGTGCCACCACCTGCGCCACCAAACACAAAACGGGCTAGTCGACTTTCATCGACTGCCCGCGCCCTTAACTGCACTGATTAATACAGCTCAAACGTTCAATTAAAGTGAAACTTGAGCAACAATTCAAAATTCGAAGCCTCAGCTAATCTGCAAAGGCAGAGGTACAACACAAAGACAACATTGGTTTACACAAATCCACAAATCCTCCTATAGAATTGCCACAGACCGTATTACTTGAGACCACTTCAGAGTATCTGCATATGAGAAATAGCCAACCATGGACAGCCACCGTCAAAAAATTGCAAGCCGCTTTGGCCGCACTGATAGCCGCCAATATTGGCACTTGTTGTCTTGCTGCTCCCATCAAAAGTGTGGCCTACCAAGCCACCTATAGAGAGGTAATGACACCACCAGGCACAAAGCAAATCAACAAGTATTCCTACGATGGCAAAGGTATGGGGCGTGTAGATATCTTGCGTGCTGACGGACGCAAGTCTGTGAGCATCATTGATATAAACAAAAAGACAATGAAAATTGTGCAAGACGGCAAACTAATCATGGAGATGCCGATGCAAGACAGTGATTTTAAAATGGTGCCAAAAGACATGTCTGAGCTCAAGGCTTCAGCTGTAACTATCGGCACAAAATCAATTGCTGGACACAGTTGTCTAGGTTTTAAGTACGACCTCAAAAACAACATCAAAGAAGAAATCTGGCTCGATGAAATCAGTGGTGTAAGAGTTTATTCAAAAGTGATAACACCTACTTTTACTCAAACAGCAGAGTTGACAGAATATAGAGCTGGAGCCCCAGATCCATCCGTCTTTAACATAACCAAATGAAGGGACAACCATGAAAATTAATACAATGGTAAAAGCGTTTTTGGCGGTCACCATAGTCGCTAACTGCACTTTGACAGCACAGTCCAAAGTAATTGAGGGTAAAGTAGAAACTCAAGAGATTTTGCCAACTATCAACTTTGCCAATCTCACTGCGCAACTCGACAAAAGTGGTCTGAGCTTCAAAGAAAACTGCGCCCCCTTTGACCCTGACAAAATTCAGTTAGTCAAACAAAACAGTCGATGGATCATCCTCAAAGACTTCAAAGATAGTAGCAACTGGCTTTTGGACTTCGGCGACAAACAGGAAGCAGCAGCCCAAGCACTGGATACAATCCGCAAGTATGGTTTCAATAAATTGTGCCGCTGCGGCAAAGCTGGCGCCTCTGGCATGCAATACTTCCTGGTGGACGACAAAGCACCAGAAGGCTATCCAGAGTCCCTGTCCACCCCAGAAGACAGCCTTCCTGTAGACCAGAGCACTGTGCAAGCTCGATACACAGGTGGAGCCTGGAAAGTGGTCCAGGGACCCACATTGGATGAGTGGATGCTGGACTTTCGCAATGACGAGCAAACAGCAAAACAATCAGCGGAAATAATCAAACACTATGGCTTTAAGAGACAAGTATTTATAGGGCGTCCCGGTGCACCAATGCAATTTTTCCGCAAATAGAAAAGTCGAAGAGCCTAAGGACCAGATTGGACAAAGTCAAAAAACATCACTGAAAAGCCCACAATTATCTCAGATTAAGGCTTTTTACTGTATCGCTTAGTATATCAAAGGCAAAACGGAAAGAGCAGGAATGCCAGTGGCAATCCCGCTCTCCCATTACTCAGCTACAGCTCAACATCGACTCAGGCGATGGTGACATCCTTGCAGAGATAGACGTCTTGAATGGCATGCAAGAGCTTGACGCCGTCGGCAAGCGGCTTTTGGAAGGCCTTGCGACCAGAAATGAGCCCCATGCCACCGGCACGCTTGTTGATCACTGCGGTCTTGATTGCTTCGGCCAGGTCGTCGGTGCCAGAAGGACCACCCGAGTTGATCAGACCCATGCGACCCATGTAGCAGTTGACCACCTGGTAGCGCGTCAGATCGATAGGATGCTCACTGGTCAGCTTGGTGCCGACCAGTTTGTCGGTCTTGCCAAACTTGAGAGCATCAAAACCGCCATTGCATTCCGGCAGTTTCTGCTTGATGATGTCCGCGCCGATGGTGACGCCGATGTGGTTGGCCTGGGCTGTCAGGTCGGCAGCAGTGTGATAGTCCTTGTCGCCGACCTTAAACTTGTCGTTGCGCAAATAGCACCAGAGGATGGTGACCATCCCCAGTTCATGCGCTTCAGCAAAGGCTCTGGCCACTTCCTGAATCTGCCGGGCGGACTCGGGTGAACCGAAATAGATGGTGGCGCCGACAGCCACAGCTCCCATCTCGTATGCCTGACGCACGGCGCCAAACATGACCTGGTCAAACTTGTTGGGATAGGTGAGCAGCTCGTTGTGATTGAGCTTGACGATGAAGGGAATCTTGTGGGCGTACTTGCGCGAGACCGAGCCGAGCACACCAAAGGTAGAGGCAACAGCGTTGCATCCGCCTTCGATGGCCAGCTGCACAATGGCTTCGCTGTCAAAGTAGGCAGGGTTTTTGGCAAAGCTGGCGCCGCCGGTATGCTCGATACCCTGGTCCACAGGCAAAATGGAAAGATAGCCGGTGTCAGCCAGGCGACCAGTGGAGTAGAGCGACTGCATGGCACGCAAAACACGCGGATTGCGGTCACTCTGAGACATGATGCGGTCGACAAAGTCTGGGCTGGGCAGATGCAAGAGTGACTTGGGAACGGTCTTGCTTTCGTGCTCCAGGAGCGACTTGGCTTCGGTACCGAGGGCTGCTTCGATTTTGGCGAGTGAGGTCATATTTGTCCTTGTAGCGTTAGTTGTTGATAGCGGCTGCTATCAACCATCCAACTTTCTCAAAGCGTTGCCATTCGATTCTTTGATGACAAAAGAAAGGCGCTGGCAAAGTTAATAGGGGTGGGGGCTTTGAAAGAAGTTGGAAGAAAGTTGGAGAAGAAAAAGAATTACATGCTTTTTTATCACTTTGGACCAACTCTCTTTTGAAGAAGTTGTATGACAGAAGTTCTAAAGCAAAAATAAAAACAAAACCGAACGCCACTATTAACTTGTACTTAAGTGCGCCAATGGCTTGCAGCGGCTCTTTTGAAGCATGCGTCATTAAACTCTGACCAGTCAAATTGCCGCCTGTAATCTCTCTCATTTCGAATTTATGCCGATTATCAAAATGAAAAGCAATTAGGCTAACGCCGCATTTGCTGCGCTATCTAGCGCTAAACATGGTGATCTTCATACCAAAACCAAGTCCGAGATCTAAAAAAGCGGCAAAGATCTAAAAAAGTGCCCGAGATCTAAAAAAGAAAAGAAAGCAGTGAGGTCCCGAAGGACCCCACCGCTTCTCGTTCTAGCGCTTAGCGGCGCTTACCAGCACGAGCCAGAACCGGGCGCCGGGCAGTGTGGTAGCGACCAGAGATGTCCGAAACCACCACAGTGACTGCCAGGCTGGCAATGCACATGGCAAATGCCGAGCCGGGATGGATGGAGAGCGCAGCTCCGGCAATGAGCGCCGTTGCCACGGGCAGGACAAAACCCAGCACCAGCGTGCGACCATTGAGCCCCAGCTCACGCCCGCACAGATAGCCAGCCAGAGAGGCGGACAAAAGGCAGACCAGGATGTAGACAAACATATTTCACCTCGCTTGTTGAAGGACGGTTAACCACTCCTCTGGGAGTAGTCGAAGAATTGCGACTGTTCAAGCCAGTCTCGAGCTTGCGCAAGCCAGGCAGCCAGGGCCCAGGAAGCGCTGATACGTTGCCAGCCACTGTCAGCTTCAAGCCCGGCGATGATGAAAGCCAGAGCTTCAGCCAGATGCATCCCGGCAAACTCCGGCTGAGCATCCTTGAGCGCACCGACAAGATCCAGCCGCACGGTATCGGCATCGGTGGCAGTGACGGGAATACGCTGGTAGAGACCGTGGGCCGAGACCAGCTTGGATAGTGTGTTTTGATCGTACATCAAACTCCTTAAACAAATCAAAAACTGATGACGGTCCGTTGTGCGGACCGTCATCCTTACCGCTTACTCAGCCTGGACCAGCACGCCCATGGGGAAGTCGGCGAGCTGCTCGGCATTGCGATCGAAGCTCACCTCGCTCTCGTGGCGACCACTGGCGACAGCCAGAGCCACCCGCCGCGCGTCGTTGCGACTCACCGCCCGGACCATGTACGGTCCTTTGCGGGAGTAAGCCGGCGCGCTGTGCTCGACGCGGTAGAGACCCGGCTCATGGCGATTGTCTTGCTCTTGCTGCAAAACCTTCGCCGCTTTGAGCAGCATCGCTTCGACAGCCACCAGGTTTTGCTGCACCAGGCTATTGATGGCTTCGAGATGCTCTGCCAACCCTTGACCGAGGGCCTCGTGCTCGCGGGTAAAGACGCTCATCAGGAGCATGTTGCTGGATGTGAACTGAATCAGCTGCCGCGCCGAGAGCATCGCTGCTTTGTAGGCGGGACTGGCAGACATCAGCGGCACGTGGGCACGGTCACCGAGGTCGTCGATACGAGCGAGCAGGGCTTGTTGTTGCTTGCGCACGGCAGCGATGGTGACTTGTTGAGTGCTCATAGTTGGCTCCGAAAAGTAGCTCACTCAGAGATGTTTGAGTGAGCTGTGGTTGAAGAAATGCTTACAGCAAAACGGTCAGCTTGCCAGGCCGAGCCAGTGCCGCAACAGGAAGTCGTCACACATGTCCACCAGACTCTGCTCCAGAGCCGGCAGACGAGGGACATTCTTGTTTGCCTCCGCTTCGGTGATGTAGTGAAAGGCGTGGACGCAGAGCCACACCGGCATGGACTTGATGTTGGCCGCAAAGCGCTTGCGCGCTTCAAAGGGCAGCCTGCGGCCGGGGTTGTTGAAGATCTTCTCCCCCGCGGCAAAGCGTGCACCAGTAAAGCTCTTTGCCATGACCGAAAAGGTGCCCAGCGGTGTTTCCACCTTGTACACGGTGAGGCGCTTGCGCTTGGCCAGCTCGATATCGAGCCAGTCTTGAGCACGCGCCACAAAAGCCTGCACCTCCACTGTGCGAATGTGCTCGAAGTCGATGACGCCCTCCGAGAAATTGGCAGTCAAAGACAACAGCGTGTCGGCGAATTGCGTGTTGACGAAGTCACCTTCACGCGCGGCGCGGAAGGCCTCGCGCATGATGTTGCCGCGACTGTAGCGATCCATAGTGTCGGACTGCCACATGGGACCAGCCGCAGCTTCGATGCCACGAAGTGTTTGGTGGGTAAACATAAACCTCCTGTTACTGGTAAATGCCGTTGATGAAGTCGTAGACCAGACGCGGCTTGGCGTCTGACTGGCCAGGGAGCAAGTGCACCTGCACCACCATCTGCTCGTCGTCATCGCTGATACGACCATCGTGCCGCGCTTCTGTCACCGCCACCCCGGCCAGAGCAAGGGCTTGCTCGACACTGGTAGCTTGCAGCTCCACCGTGACGCCACGCTCCCACAGGCCGATATCGGCACTGTAAGTTTGCAGACTGCCGTCCTCCGCCGGAGCGCGACAACGGTCGCAAGCCAGCTGGTAGACATCGACGACGCTGTTGAAGAGACGGGCGTAGTCCTGATAACAGGCGGTGAGCAGGGCACTATCGGGGCTCTCGCCAGCGGTCTTGCAGCGGTTGACCTTGACCTGGCAGTGCAGGCGTTCGTTGCGCAGTCGCTCCAGCCAGGGCGCAAAATCGCTTTTGCCCAGGACCTGAGCCAGGAGTTCCAGACTGCGCACAAAAGCCCCCATCCGGGACAGATAGGACTGCACCAGGGGCGGCACCGCCGGCGCTACCAGGTCGGGATGGTTGACCAGGCGACGCACGGGCTTGCCGGCCACTCGCAGAGCCCAATAGCAGGCGCGCAAACTGGACAGCCGACTCTCGGTGGTGCGTGCTTGGGACGCAAGCATCAAAATTGCAGTTTGAGACATTTTCACTCCTTCACAGTTGTTGTTACAAACCGGGAAATTCGTAGTAACGGCTTTGCTTGTCCTGCCATATTTCCCTGGTGATCTCGTAGTAGGAGCCCACCTGGTACTTTTTGCGAGTGGTCTGCGAGTCGTGCAGGTGTTGGCTTGGCAAAGCAACAAAGGTGATGTATGGATGCCGTCCGCCCGAGGTCGAGACGATACGCACCAAGATGCGCTCACTCACTACCAGGCTCGGCTTGCCAAAACGCCACTCCTGGTAAGCGACAAGGCTGAAGACAACGAACAACGGGATGAAAAGCGCGAGGAACCAGGCAAGCGGTTCAGGGAAGGAAGACTGCTCGTCCTCGTCGAGATAAGCCGCACCGCGCGACCGCGTCATGTAAAAGCTGGGTGGCACAGCAAAAATCATAAAATCTCCTCAAATCAGAGTAGAAAAACCCTCGCCAAACAAAAACTGCAACATTTGCACCAAAGCTGACTGCAAAGCAGTGTTTAGCCAAACTGCTCAAGGCAGTTGGTAAAAGGCACAAATGGCTAGTGGGAGGGGGCGATGTCGAATGAAATACCTGAAAAAATGGAAGTTGAATAGACCATTAACCTAGCAAGATAAGAGCCCTCTAAAGAAGCTCAAAGAGACTTTTGCATGGTAATAACACCACGACAAATCAAGATAATAGATACTTCACAATTAGCGCCAAACCGCATGGCTAGCCGGTTTTCGCAAAACATGCACGACAAAGCAGTGACACTATATCCGGTGCCACTGCAAAAATTCACCAAGCGATCACCAGACAATAGTGGACGCTCTTTTTCAATTTCAAATTTGTCGTCATTGTGCCAGGCAAAAATGGCACTCTCGTGACTGACAGCAGTTAAGTGTCAATCAAATCGTCGTATATGAGCCCGCTCCAATCTTTAGACAAACCTAGCGCAGCGGCGCAAAGGTTTTGAAGTCAAGAAGAAATATATAAGCTAATTAGGCTTATGGTGCAGTTATTTAAGTTGCTAGTAAAGGCCACTTTGAGGCAAGTTTTTGGTACTAAATACCATCTCTCAGCTTTAAAAACTCAATACCAAGCACTGTCAAACACTTCTCTCTTTAACCCGCTCTGACTTAGTCGGCTGAGATGGTCCGACCCGGTCAAGCCCCAGCAAGGGATTATTTATGGACTCACAGACTATCCTGGGAGCCTGTCAGGCTCTCTTTGGCGTTGCCGTCATCCTCATGGCCGCATACGCGATGTCTAACAACCGCAAAGCCATTCGCTGGCGCCCTGTCCTCTCGGGACTCGGTCTCACTGTGGCTATCTGTCTGCTCGTACTCAAAGTGCCCGTCACCAAAGAAATCTTCGCGGCGATGGGTGCAGGTATCAACAAGCTGCTCGACTTCGCTGTCGACGGTGCAGCCTTTGTGGTAGGAGACAAACTCGCCCATGGTGAGTTCATCTTCGCAATCCGCATCGGAGCCAGCATCATCTTCATCTCCGCCCTGAGCGGCCTGGCTTATTACCTGGGCGCGCTGCAATGGGTGGTGCAGAAAATGGCTTATGTGCTCATGCGTTCCATGGGTATCAGCGGTCCGGAGGCGCTTTCGAGTGCTTCTGCCATCTTCGTTGGACAGGTTGAATGTCAGGTCTTGATTCGCCCTTACATCGCAACGCTGTCCTCTTCCGAACTCTTCACTTCGATGGCAGCCGCCATGGCCACTATCTCGGGCTCCGCTCTGGTCGCTTACACCGCCATGGGTATGCCTGCCTCCTGGCTCATTGCCGCTTCCATCATGTCTGCTCCGGCAGGCATCCTCGTGGCCAAAATCATGTGGCCCGAAACCGACAAGCGTGTGCTCTCTGGCGCGGTCGAAATCTCTGACCACGGCAAAGCAGCCAATGCCTTTGACGCCATCGCCAAAGGTGCCATGACTGGCTTTGAAATCGCCGTCAACGTGATGGTCATGGTGCTCGTCGCCATCGCCTTCGTCAAGATGATCAACTACGGCTTCGGCGCGCTCTTTGCCTTCACCGGCTCCACCCTCGAGATCCAGGACGTCTTTGGCTATGTGGCAATGCCGCTGGCCTGGCTGCTTGGCGTGCCCTGGCACGAGTGCTTCCATGTGGGACGGCTGATTGCTACCGAAATCCTGGTCAACGAGTTTGTCAGCTATGGCGAACTGGCTCAGGTGATTGGAGGCAAGGCGCCCTATGTGCTCGCCATCAAAACCCAGTTGATTGCCACGGTCGCTCTCTGCGGCTTTGCCAATCTCGGCTCAATCGGCATCAACATCGGCGGTCTGGGTGCGATGGCACCAGAGCGTCGTGGTGAAATCGCCAGGATGGCCTTTAAAGCCATGATTGCAGCCAACATGGGCACCTGGATCACCGCCGCTCTGGCAGGGATTCTGGGCTAAATCCTGCGCACTGCAGGCAATACTAACAACGGCATCCCCTCCCATACCGGGAGGAAGACCGTCTGCCATTGGCTAGCGCGACACCGCGCTAGCCTGAGGAATAACCATGCAAAATATCGTTATCACAGGACCGCAAAGGGGTCCTTACCTCACCCGTCTGGCAGGTGAGCTGGCAGTACGCCGGACTCAGCTTCTGGACAGTCTGCCGGACAACAGTGTGGTCGTCTATCCCGCCGCCGCCCTCAAGCTGCGCAACGGCGATTGTCACTACACCTACAGACAGAGTTCGGAAGTGCTCTATCTGACCGGCTTTAGCGAACCCGGCGCCGTTGTCGTGATGAGCAAACTGGCAGGCGTCAAAGCCTTCACCATGTTTGTCCAGCCGCGTGACCCGGCGCAGGAAGTCTGGCATGGTGCTCGTCTTGGTCCCGTCGGCGTCATAAGCGCCCTGGGGGCTGACACCGCCTACAGTATCAAGAGCCTGAGCACTGTCCTCAAGGGCATGCTGCAAAAGGCGGGTCAGCTCTATCTGACCAAAGGCGTGGACAGCATTGTCGAAGCCCGCGTACGCGAGGTCGCGATGCAAACCGGTATCTCACCGTACCGCGTGCGTCAGGCCAGTGCCCTCCTGGGTGACCAGCGTCTGATCAAGTCCCCGCTCGAAATCGGACTGATGCAGACCAGCGCCACCATCGGCGCCCATGCTCACAATGCCGCTCTGATGCAATGCCATCCAGGCATCAGCGAGAGCGAGCTCAAGTCCTACATCGAGCACGTCTTTGCAGTAAACGGCGCCAGTGCTCCGGCTTACGACAGCATCGTGGCCGCCGGCAAAAATGGTCTCACCTTGCACTACCCTGCCGGCGAGGCTATCTGCCAGGACGGCGAAATGGTGCTGATCGACGCTGGTTGCGAGTACGGTGGCTATGCTTCCGACATCACTCGCACACTGCCTGTCAACGGCAAGTTTAGCGCTCACCAGCTCGATATCTACAAGCTCGTGCTGGACGCTCAGATGCAGTGCATCAACGCCGTGCGCGTCGGAGCCACCTGGACCGAACTCAATGCCCTCGCCGATCTGACGATACTGCAGGGTCTTGAGAGACTCGGCTTCAACATCGTCAAAAGCAAGTCAATCGGCAAAGGACGACTCACCCTCGACGATGTCTACCCTCACGGGGTCGGGCACTGGCTGGGCATCGACGTCCACGATATCGGCGACAAGTCAGTCGTCGTCGACAAGGTCTCGCAGCCGCGCCGCTTCAAACCCGGCATGGTCCTGACAGTCGAACCCGGACTTTATCTGTCCACCAGCGACATCCGCATCCCCGAGCGCTACCGCGGCATTGCCGTGCGCATCGAGGATGACGTGCTGGTGACTGATGATGGTCCGGTCGTCCTCACCGCCAATGCCTTCAAAAAGCCCGAGGATATCGAGCAGATGATGGCATCGGCAAAACTCAGCCACCGCGAAAGCGGTAGTTTCACCCCGGTGGTCACCGCCAAACTCCCTTTGTGATGCGTCCTGGCCTTGCCTGGACGTAAGTATTTCCGGCAACGGAGTGCGACACAACAGGCGAGCCACCACGTAGCAACAAGGACCCGAGCCAATTCCGGCTCGGGTCCGAGGAGACTTATCATGCAAATCCTGATAATCGAAGACTCGCAATCGATGGCGCAAGCCCTCAGCGAAATCCTGCAACAACAGGGACACCAGACGACCTGGTTATTTGGTGTCCAAAGCCTCACTCCCTTCGTAGGCAGCCTCAAAGACGGCACCACTGTGCCTGTCGATTTGAGCGCCTTCGACCTGGTCTTCCAGGACGGAGACCTCGTTGGTTCGCCGTTTCAGGGTGTGGACATCGTCAAAGCTCTGGCTTGCCAGGGCGTCAAATTTGCTGCCAATAGCACCATGCCCGATCTCAACAACGAGATGGTCAGCCTCGGTGCCCTTGTGGCAGCCTGTAAGCCGGTGATGATGGTTGCCCTCCAGGCCGGTGCCATCACCGCCCAGGGCATCACATCTGATACCAAAGCAAGCAAAGACACCCTGGCGCAATTGCAAGCGACAAAGAAGGCCAACAAGCTCTACGCTGAGGCCTGGCAAGCGGTGGAAACACGGCTCAAAGAGCTGATGAAAATCGAATTTGGACTGTGAGTCCTTAGCGCTTAACAGCAACAACAACTAGCGCCTGGAATCCCTCATGGATAGATCCAACAAGCAAAGCCCCTGATTTGTCCTGAGGACACTTTAGAGGGCTTTGCTTTTTTGTAATTATTTATTATCGTCTATAATATTACAGATACTAGCAAACAAAAAAAACAGAAGGAAATAGCAGCTCAGCGCCACAGCAAAAAAGTCAGCAAAACCGCTGTTTTACTGACTTTAAAATGGCTATATCAAGTGCAACAAGGGCGCTCTATGACTTACTAAAATCCAACATTACAGCCAGTGACGCGGATAACAACAAAAGCGGCCGAACAGAAAACATACAGTGTGCGAAACTCAGGCATATAATGCGCCAGTGGTTTTTCGCCAGAGTTGTTACCCAGAAACATACAAGCCAGCGTACTGGAAGCGACATTGAGCAACAGATACATGACAAAAGAAAACATAAACGAATACATCAGAGATAGAAAAATTCCGTCCATTTGATAACGCCCCCCAGGTCCATATTTCTATGTTAGTGAGCATAAGCATTATCGTAAATTGACCAATGCGCCTACACCATTTCGTTAATAGACAGTCAAGATGCTGAGCCAGACCGCCTTTAAAAGACGGTCCGCAGCAGCACACTCGACACATTTGCTTACAGAGCAAAGGTCAGTTTTTAGCACCCACAGCAGTGAGAGCTACTTTACTGAGAAATTCACAAATGCGATTGCCTATTAGTTCACAGTCTTCTTCCAGAGCAAAGTGTCCGGTGTCGAGCAAATGAAACTCCAAATTTTTGATGTCTCTCTTGTAAGGCTCGGCTCCCGCTGCTGGGAAAATTTGATCATTTTTACCCCAGACTATTAGCATCGGTGGTTGATGCTTGCGGAAATACTCCTGCCACTGAGGATAAAGTGGAGGGTTAGATCCGTAGCTGTAGAACATTTCCAGCTGAATTTCTTTATTGCCTGGTCGGTCCAACCCTGCTTGATCATGCACCCAGCAATCGGGACTGACAGATTCGAGATTACGTGCACCCGTATGATACTGCCACTTGGTGGCGTCCATCACCAAGAGAGACTTTAATGGCTCAGCATTACTCTCGGTTTTTTCTTTCCAGTATTTCTTGATTGGTTTCCAGAAGTCATTGTCGAGCCCTTCTTCGTAGGCGTTGCCATTTTGCACCACAAGAGCTTGAATACGCTCAGGGTGTCTGGCGGCAATGCGATAACCAATTGGTGCACCGTAATCCATCACATAAAGCGAAAACTGTTTCAGGTTTAGAGCTTCGGTAAACTTATCCACGATGTTAGCCAAATTATCAAAACTGTATTCAAAGTCTTTGACACTGGGCGCTGAGCTTTGACCGTAGCCAGGATAATCTGGAGCAATCACATGAAACTTCTCGGCAAGCATCGGGATCAAATTACGGAACATATGAGAATCAGTTGGAAAACCGTGCAAAAGGACAATTGTGGGAAGGTTTTTGTCACCGGCTTCGCGGTAAAAAATATCCACATTTTCAATTCTGATTGTGCGATAAAAAACTTGCCTGCTAGAGACAGTTGATTGCTTCTGCGCCATTTTAAATTCTCCTGTAAGCGACTAACTAAGCGGAATGCTGCCAAGCCCTAGCATCCCATTACTTACCCCTATGTAATGCTCGAATTATATGACCTTAAAATAGCCAAAAGACGCTTTGCAACCAGCATTTAACCTGCCCATTAAGTCGGTCCTGCTAAATCCTTACCGCTTTGATACCACCCAGGGAAGGACAGGGGAAAAACCAGCACAGTGACCGCATCTATTCATGCATATAGTTGTCGAGAGATGGTTTACCTTGTTTTCGGCTCCTTTTCTACCTTTAACAACCTGAGGGGGTCGTAAAAGTCGGGTCTGTTTTTCAAGAAGCGGCAGA